>Ga0181525_10003392_pt1 | contig 12616 bp, 13 predicted proteins | sample PEATcosm2014_Bin_48_FD_121100 | JGI IMG/M metagenome (GOLD analysis project Ga0181525, IMG submission 121100) | Peatland microbial communities from MTU Mesocosm Facility, Houghton, MI, USA - PEATcosm2014_Bin06_10_metaG | ecosystem: Environmental > Terrestrial > Soil > Wetlands > Peat | place... | reverse complement strand
GCGCGCGGTCGAAGGTGAGATTGTGCCCAGACTGCTGCTGGCGCGGCGTACGGCAATTCGCGCCCCGAGCGCCGCAAGCCCGGTCGTGGTTGATGCCGGCGATGCCCACGAGCTGGCACGATTGCTGCTAGCCCACGAAGTCGACGTTCCCATCGCGTACGTGGAATCGGTCTGCTGTCGCGGCGTTGAAGTGCACGACATCTATCTGCAGCTGCTCGCGCCGGCCGCGCGCCACCTCGGGGTCATGTGGGAGCGAGATGAGTGTGATTTCCTGCAGGTTACCGTCGGTCTGGGCCGGCTGCAGCAACTGCTGCAGCGAATAAGTTTGCGTACCGTTCAGCCCGAGCGACTGGATTCACGGGGCCACGGCCGCAGGGTGCTATTCGCTACGACGCCCGGCGATGCGCACTCTTTTGGAGTCGTGATGGTATCGCAGTTCTTTCGGCGCAACGGCTGGAAAGTCTTCAACGAATTTCCGGCATCCAATCAGGAGCTGGCGCAGTGCGTGCGCTCGCACTCCTTCGCGCTGGTGGGTTTGTCGGCTGGCTGCGAGGCTCGACTCGAGAGCCTGAGGGCGGCGGTGCGCGCGGTACGGCGCCATTCGCGCAATCCCGCGGTCGGTATTATCGTTGGAGGCCCTTTGTTCCAAGAGCACCCGGAATGGGCCACACGAGTTGGTGCCGATGCTACCGCGGCGGACGGCGAACAGGCGGCGCAGCTCGCGGAGAGCGTTTGCGCCCTGCTGGCAGGAGAACGGTAGCCGCCTATTGTCATATGAAAACAGCTGACCGGACAAGGAGAATCGGCAATTTGTTGTAATTTGTAGACACTAGACGTGTCAGCAATTTATTACTCAGCGTACTATACGCACATGCCAAAACCGACTGGCTCGCGTGTGAAGAAATTTTCAGTTGCCAGGAAATGGCTGAGCAGCATTGACGTCGATACTGCGTCAACCTTGATAACCGTAGCGTCCGACATTGCGCTGGTGGTGAATGCCAATGAGCAGGGCTTAATCAGCGACATTTCCTTTGGTAGCGACGAGGTGGAGCGCGAGATCGACGGTAAGAAGCTACTCGGCAAGCCCTGGGTAGAGACCGTCACCGTCGAGAGTCGCCCCAAGATCGAGGCGCTGCTGCATGATGCTCTCTCCAAGGCGGGGCCTCGCTGGCGTCACGTCAATCATCCGATCGCGAACGGCGCCGATCTGCCCATTATGTACTCGGCCGTACAGGTCGGACCGCGCGGCCGCGTGGTAGCCATGGGCCGCAGTATGCGGCCACTCGCATCGATGCAGCAGCGTTTGGTCGAGGCGCAACGGAACATGGAGCACGAGTACTCGCGGCTGCGCCAGGCCGAAACGCGACATCGCTTGCTGTTCCAGGTTGCGTCAGAGGCGGTCGTCGTGGTGGAGGCGACGACGCGCAAAGTTGTCGAGGCCAACCCGGCGGCGATGCAGATGTTGGGTGAAGCCGGGCGTCGACTGATCGGTCGCCCCTTGAACGATGCATTCGCGATTCCTAGTCGGCGCGCGCTCGACGCGTTACTGGGCAAAGTCGGCGCCGCCGGGCACGCCGAGGAATATCCGCTGCGTCCCTTGGCCGACCCGGCCAAGGCGGTGCGCGTGTCGGCGTCGCTGTTTCGGGAAGGTCGGTCAGATTTCTATCTGGTGCGTCTGCTGGCGGGCGAACTGGATTCAGACGGAGCCGCGCAACTCAAGAAGAAATCGCGTGTGTTCGAGGTCGTGGGCAGCTCGCCCGATGGCTTTGTGGTGAGTGACCTGAATGGCCGCATTCAATTCGCCAATCGCGCGTTCCTCGATTTTGTGCAACTCGGTACCGAGGAGCAGGTTCGCGGTGAACCACTCGATCGCTGGCTTGGGCGCCCGGGGCTGGATTTCTCCCTGTTGGCCAATCAGTTGCGCGAGCATCAGAGTTTGAAGCAATTCTCCACCACGCTGCGCGGCGAATACGGCTCGACGACGGAGGTTGAGATTTGTGCGGTTGCGGTGCCGGAGGGCGGTGAACCCTACTGCGGCTTTACGATCCGCGACGTAAGCAATCGGCTGCCGGCGGAACGCCGTTCCAATGCCGAGCGACCCAGATCGGTCGAGCAGTTGACCGAACTGGTCGGGCGCGTGCCGCTCAAGGAACTGGTGCGTGAGTCCACCGATATGATTGAGCGTCTGTGCATCGAGGCCGCGCTGGAGCTGACGGGTGACAATCGGGCCTCGGCCGCCGAGATTTTGGGTCTGAGCCGGCAAGGTCTGTACGCAAAATTGCACCGCCACGGCATCGCCGACATCGGCGGCCCGGGCGGTGCCGCCGGCGGTAGCGACTAGCGCCGATTCAGGGGCGGCCCTTTCTCGTGTAATCTTTCGTTGACACTTAAAAGTGTCAGTAATAGATTACTTTCATGGCACGACTGCCAGCGCTCAAATCACTCGAGTCGCTCCCTGAAGCGCATGCAGTGCTGGAATTGCTCAAGCCGATCACCTGGTTTCCGCCCATGTGGGCTTTCGGTTGCGGAGTGGTGTGCGCGTCACGCGTTGGCGCGATTGTATGGTGGCAAGTGGCGCTCGGAGTGCTGCTCACCGGGCCTTTAGTCTGCGGTAGCAGCCAGGCCGTTAATGATTGGTTTGACCGTGATGTCGACGCGCTCAATGAGCCGAGGCGTCCGATTCCATCGGGCCGTATGCCGGGTCACTGGGGACTGTGCGTCGCGCTCGGCTGGAGCGCTCTGAGCGCTGCCGCGGCCGTTCCGCTGGGTGTGTTCGCATTTCGCGCCACTTTGCTGGGACTACTGCTGGCATGGCTCTACAGCGCGCCGCCGATACGTCTCAAGCTCAACGGCTGGTGGGGCAATAGCGCTGTGGCACTGTGCTATGAGGGGTTGCCCTGGCTCACTGGGGCCGCCATTGTCAGCGCAGCCGTGCCGACGCCGCCGGAATTTCTCATCGCAGCGCTCTACAGTCTGGGGGCGCACGGCATCATGACCCTCAACGATTTCAAGTCGGTCGATGGTGATCGGCGCATGGGAGTGGGCACACTTCCGGTGCGGCTTGGAGTCGAGCGCGCAGCGCGCCTCGCCTGTTGGACTATGGCAGTGGCGCAGCTCGCCGTGATGGTTGTATTGACCGCCTTGAATAGGGGTTTGTTTGCCTTGGGCGTCGCACTTCTGCTGGCAGTGCAATGCTGGCTGATGCGCCGGCTTCTGCAGCGCCCGCGCGAACTCGCGCCTTGGTATAACGGCACCGGCATCACGTTGTACGTACTCGGCATGCTGCTGAGCTCTTTTGCGCTCCGATCGTTGGCGCCAGCATGAGTATGCACAGCAAGCACCTCAGCTGGTTTGACTTGCTGCGTCTGGCGTTGGTGCAGACCGCACTGGGGGCGATCGTGGTGCTGGCGACCTCCACGCTCAATCGAATCATGATCGTAGAGCTCGCGCTGCCGGCCCTGTTACCGGCCGCGTTGGTTGCCACTCACTACTTGGTGCAGTTGCTGCGGCTGCATCACGGCCACCGGGTCGATGTGGGACAGCGCTGTACTCCACGCATCGTCGGAGGAACAGCGATTCTGGCCATCGGCGGCGTGGCGGCGGCGTTGGCAGTGATCTGGATGCGATCAAATCTTGCCGGGGGCGTTGTGCTCGCGATCGCGGCCTACATTGCGATCGGCGTCGGCGTCGGGGCAGCGGGCACGGCTAATCTGACTTTGATCTCGAAACGCGTCGCGCCGCAGCGTCGGCCGCTAGCCGCGGCACTTGTGTGGATCATGATGATTGCCGGTTTCGGCTTGAGTGCGGGTTTGGCAGGACATTTTTTGCAGCCGTTCTCAGCTCTGCGAATGCTGCAGGTGTTTGTGATAGCGAGCGGCGCAGCCTTCCTATTGGCCTGGTTGGCGGTGGGCTCAGTCGAGCGGCCGATAGTCGAGCCACCGGCCGTCGGCGTGAAGATGCGCGTGGCGCCGCCCAGTTTTGGCACCGCTTGCCGGCAGTTGCGGAGCGATGCTCGCGCACGACGCTTTACCTGGTTTCTGCTGGCGTCAATGTTTGCCTTCAGTGCGCAGGAACTTTTGGTGGAGCCATTCGTTGGATTGGTGTTCGGCTTCACTCCGGCAGCCAGCGCGCGCCTGGCCGGAATGCAGAACGGAGGCGTCTTGTTGGGAATGCTGGGGGTAGTGGCGGCGGCGTTGCTGCGTCGTCGACCGGGCGCGCAATTCGCGCAGTGCTGGATGGTTGTTGGCACCGTCGGTTCAGCGTTAATGGTGGCGGCGCTGGCGCTGATTGCGCTCACCGGGCGTGCCGAATCCGTCAGCGGTGCGACCCTCGTCCTCGGGATGGCCAACGGAACATTCGCCGTGGCCGCAGTCGGCGCGATGATGGAGCTGAGCGCGGCCGGAGGTCCGGGACGGGAGGGTCTCTACATGGGCCTGTGGGGCGCCGCCCAAGCGATCGCCTTCGCTGCCGGCGGTCTAGGGGCCGGTGCCGTGGTGGATCTGTCGCGGCGGCTGCTGGGCTCTCCCGCCGCCGCTTACGCCACGATGCTGTGCCTGGATGGGGGGCTGTTCCTGGTCGCGTGTTATTGGGCGCTACGGCTGAATGCGTCGGTGCAGGATCGATTGTCGGACCGCGTGCTCGACTCGCCTGTGAGTACCGCTTCGTGAGTGGCGCGCCGGCCGATACGCTCTGGGATGTCGTGGTGATCGGCGGTGGCCCAGCTGGATCGACCGCCGCCTGCGAGTTGGCGCACGCCGGACGTAGCGTGTTGCTGCTTGATCGCGGCGGTCGCATCAAACCCTGCGGTGGCGCCGTGCCGCCGCGGTTGCTGCACGACTTTGCGATTCCGGATCACCTGGTGGTGGCACAGGTGAACCGTGCGCGCATGGTTGCCCCGAGTTCGCGCCAAGTGGACATGCCGATAGAATCAGGTTTCGTCGGCATGGTGGATCGCGAAACGTTCGACGAATGGCTGCGCGAGCGAGCGCGCTTGGCGGGATGTGTACGTCTGGCGGGCGAGTGCGTCGCGATACGATGCGATAGCGGCCCGGTCTTCAGCGTCGCCTATCGGACACCGGGCGAGAAGAGCGCACCAGCGCGCGTGCTGCGGGCGCGCGCCATAGTCGGTGCTGATGGCGCCGCGTCGCTTGTGGCGCGTCAGCGTATGCCCGACGCAGTGCGCAGCGCATTTGTTCTTGCCTACCACGAGATTATCCGAGCGCCCGCCGGTGCCGATGCAAGGCGCTGCGAAATTTACTATTGCGGTCGGGTCTCGCCCGACTTCTATGGCTGGGTGTTTCCGCATGGCTCGGTCATGAGCGTAGGGGTGGGCAGCGCGCGCAAGGGATTCTCGTTGCGGGGCGCGGCCGCACAGCTGCGCACTAAAGCCGGTCTTGCCGACGCCGAAACGATGCGGTGTGAAGGCGCGCCGATTCCCGTGCGCCCGCTGCGTCGTTGGGATGATGGGGTGGGAGCCATCGTGGTCGGCGATGCGGCAGGTGTGGTGGCGCCGGCTTCGGGCGAAGGCATCTATTACGCGATGTATAGCGCTCGCCTGGCAGCGCAAAGTGTGGATGTCTTTTTAAGCAGTGGTAATCCCAAACACTTGCGTGAGGCGCGCCGCCGCTTCATGCGCGAGCACGGGCGCGTATTCACCGTTCTGCGCGTGATGCAGTGGTTCTGGTACCGCAGCGACGCACGGCGCGAGCGTTTTGTCAGTATATGCGCCGATCCGGACGTGCAGCGACTGACATGGCAAGCGTATCTGCACAAGCGCCTGGTGCGTGCACAGCCCTTGGCGCACGCGCGAATCTTCTTCAAGGACATGGCCCATCTATTGGGCCTGGTGCGTGTATGAGCCCCTACGCTCAACGCCTGTGGCCACCTGTGCTGGCAGCGGCTGCCGCGGCTGTGATCGTAGCCATGCTGGGGGCGGTGATGACGGATCTGGGGCCTTGGTACAGGCATCTGGCCATGCCATCCTGGAAGCCGCCGGATGCATTGTTTGGACCAGCGTGGACCCTGATATTTGCTTGCGCCGCACTTGCGGCCGCGCAAGGGTGGCGGACCCTGACGTGGCCTGCGGCGCGTTTCGCACTATGCGGCTACTTCGCGCTCAACGCGAGCTTGAATGTGCTGTGGAGTGCGCTTTTTTTTCGACTACATCAGCCGCACTGGGCAGCGCTCGAGGTCGGATTGCTGTGGCTATCGATCGTGATGCTGATGTTCACGTTGTGGCGCGGTTCGCGCCTGGCATCGTGGCTGCTGCTGCCTTACTTGCTCTGGGTGAGCTATGCCGCCCTGCTCAATATAGCGGTAGCTAAATTAAATCCGAGCTGAATGTGAGTTCAGAACAGTACGTTTTGTGGAGGGCTAGCACTATGAGTGTCGCCAATCACGAGTCGCAACCATCGGAGCGCTTGCCGGTCGAGTCAAGCGCGGTTTCAGAGCCGGCTGTTGATATTCAGCAGGGCGCGCCATCATCGCGTGTAAAGGGCCTGGTGCGTTTAGCATTCGCCCTGGGGGGCGGGGTGCGGGAGGCCCTTTACGTCACGCTAGATGCGCTGCGCGGTGGCTACGACCACTAGTCACACGGCATGCAATAAGCCATGTTGCAATTCATCGGCTCGGTTCGAGTGATCGATGCAGTGCTTGCAGTCATCATCTTCGAATTTGCCCTGCTACTGCTGATTCGTCCTTGGCGCGAGCGCTGTCGCTTCACACCTGACTTGTTAGCTCATCTATGGGCGGCGGCCAGCCTATTGATGTGCGCGCACTTGCTGCTCGCGCAGCTCTGGGCCGGCTATATCGCGGCCGCTCTGCTATCGGCGCTGGTCGCTCACATCGTTGCGTGGCGGCTGCGCTGGCGCATGCCAGCCACGCTCAGATTGCCGGCCAGTCCGTCCAGGCCGCAATCGCTGATGTCAGGATGAGAGCTGTTCGCCGTCACGACGCGGTCTAGGGTCATTCAAAGCCTGGGGAATTTATGAAGGACAAAATTGCGGCGCGTCGATCGTTTATTCGGATGTTATCGGCAGGCTGTGCGGCGATGTGCGCCAGCCGCATGCGCGCGGCGCAGGCGGCGGCGGCTGCCGCGCCGCTAGTGCCGCTCACGAGCGCCGATCCGGCCGCCAAGGCGCTGAGTTATACCGAGGATTCCAGTAAAGTCGATGCGGCGGCGAATCCGACCCATAGGCCCGATCAGAAGTGTTCAACATGTGTGCAGTTTCAGGGCAAGCCAGGCGACGCACGCGCGGGATGCAATATCTACCCCGGAAAATCGGTGTCGCAGAATGGTTGGTGCAAGGTCTGGGCCAAGAAACCGTAAGCTTAAAGCGGCGCCGTTGAAATTTGCCATCTAGTAACTCTTTGATGGCACTGGTGTTTATTCGTGTGTAGCGAATGCGCCCGGTTCAGCATACCTAGACAGCGCGCCATCATTACGTAAACTTATAGTAATAGCTGCTGATCAGCGCGAGGGGGAGCGTGGCTCGACATCTGCACAGCAGGGGAAGCAGCTCTGCAGGCCCATCTTCAAAAGACGCCCGCGCTGCGTGCGATCCCGAGTGGCTGGCGCGCGTCATTGAAAGCGAGATTGTGCCGCGACTGCTGATGCACTCTGTGGCTTCCCGTCGCAGCGATGGTGTCTGCTTACACCACTGGTGCCCTAGTTCCGATGATGTCAACGAGTTTGCTAATCTTTTGATCGCACACGATGCGGCGCTCGCCCTGGCGTATATACAATCATGGCGCCAGCAGGGCGCTGCCTTGAAGACGTTGTACGTTGAACTGTTGGCAAAGACGCCAGCGCACTTGCGGCGCCTGCGTGGGGATAGAAGGCTCGGCTTGACCCGGCACGCGCTGGCACGCTATCGACTCATGCGTGTGGTGCGAGCGTTGCGCGACGAAACCGCAGAGGCGGAGTTCACGGCAGCGATCCCCTAATATTTGTCGGTTGACCCGCTTCTAGCGAGTCGGTGGCGCAGTGGCAACGCGAAATCCCCAGCACGCGTCCTCGCCATCCGGCACCGCCACGGCCGTGACTTCGACTGGACGCAATGAGCCGCTCGCTTGACGCAGCAATGTCATCCATACGTCGGCGGCTTCGCGCTGCGCCATCTGGTGACGCATCCTTGACAAGTCGAACTCCGAAAGCTCGAGCCACACCGCCAAGGATTTCCCAAGCAGATCGGGCACTGACTCCACGCCCGCGAGCGCAGCAAATGCAGAGTTGCCATAGGTCACGCGCAACCCAAGATCCGTCAGAACGAAGCCCTCGCGTGATTCTTGGATAATGTCGAGGACGATGGAGCAGACCTCCTCGGTGCCGCATTGCGGAACTTCCATCGCCAAGCTAGTCAGGTGCACCAGCAAATACGAATCAGAATAGGAACGGACCGCGGATAACGTAATGCCGACCTCTATACCGCAGCGTCGTGTTCGAACTGCGATCTGCTCGGCGCGGCCCGAGGCGTTCGCGGCGGCGATGGACCGACTTAGTGCATTCGAACTCGAGTCCGCGAAGGCCTGTCTCAGCGTGATGCCAATCAGATCAATGCGATCGATTTCTAGCAAGGTGGATGCAGCCGGATTGGCCTCAACGATCAGACCGCTGCTCTGCGCGACGACGAGAACCGGTCGCGAGGCTGCGGCAAATAGCCAACCATCGCGCAAGCCGGCGGCGTTCGGCGGGGAGATCCTCGTAGCGGAGTCGCCGAGTGCCCTCATAAGCGCGGATACAGCCTTCACTGCCGCCGTGCTTCTATGTTCAGGAGATCGCGCATCGCGTAGCCTGCCCATATGGGGAAACGCAGAGCCTAGCGAGCGCAGCGGACCCTTAGGATCCCGAATTCCCAGAGAAATAACTACCAGGAAACAGGTAGAGAAGATCGCAGGCGGCCGAACTCAGAGGGAAATGATGCCCTCTCGGATGGCGTACTTGGTCAGCTCAGCGACGGTGCGCAGCCCAAGTTTGCGGGCGATATTTCGGCGGTGCACTTCGACGGTTGCCACTGAGACATGTAACTCGCCCGCGATGGCCGGGGATCGCACGCCTTCGGCGATTAGTCGCAGCACTTCACGCTCACGGCGCGACAGTGGTGCTTTTTCATTCTCTGAGGCTGGATGGCGCATCGCGGCGGCAAGTGCGCCGGCGATCTCCGGTGAGAAATATGCCTGTCCAGCTGCTACGGCACGAATCGAGCGTACCAGCTCGGTGCCCGCCGCTGATTTGGTGACGTAGGCGGAAGCCCCCGAACGCAGCATCGCCGTCACGAAGCGCTTGTCGGAGAAGGCAGTGAGCGCAACGACTTTAGCTGGGTTGCCCGAATCTCGAAGCCGAGCCGCCACTTCGATGCCGTTCAAGTCGGGCAGCGCTATGTCTAGCACGATGACATCCGGGCTGATGGTGCGCGCCTGTTCCAGAGCCTCGCGCGCATCACCGGCTTCGCCGACGACCTCAATGTCAGGTACCTGCGTGAGCACGTCGCGCAGCGCTTCGCGTACCATTCTGTGATCTTCGACCAGCAATACCCGTATGGTCATGAAGCATCCCGCGCCGACGCCGCTGCACTCGGTGCCAACGGCGCGCTCAAGAGCGCAACGGTACCTGTGCCAGGAATAGAGCGTATCTCGGCTGCACCGCCGATCAGAGACAGCCGTTCGCGCACGGTGATCAGGCCCAAGCCTGCCCTCGGCACGGCAACGATCGCACTCGGGTCGTAGCCCACGCCGGCGTCGGAGACTCGAACCAATATTTTGGCGTTGTCCTGCTCCATCTCAACCAACGCGGAATCGGTGTGTGCATGCTTAGCGACATTAATCAACAGCTCACGCACGGCGCGATAAAGGATCGAGCGAATCTCCGAAGTCAGCGGTTTGGGACGCCCGTCATCGATAGTAGTCACTTTGAGCTTGAAAGTGCGCTCGATCTCCTCGCCCAACCATTCCAGTGCAGGGTACAAGCCCAGTTCGTGCAGCACCGCCGGCGCCAGCTGCGCGGCCAGAGAACGGGTGGAGTCAGAAGCTCGGTCGATGAGGGCGCCGACCTCATTAGCCTTAGCACGCACGTCGTTTTGCTCATGGCCGCACAGGCCAGCAAGACGAATCCGCGCTGCGGCGAGTATCTGGCCGAGATCATCATGCAGGTCACGAGCGATCTGCCGCCGCTCGCGCTCTTCAGCCGCTTCAAGATCAGACGAGAGCGCATGCAGCTGCGCGGTGCGTTGGGCCACGCGCAACTCCAGTTGCTCTGCGATCGCGCGTGTTTCGGCGAACGCTTGTTCGCGCCGCGCCAGGTCTACGCTTCGCAGCACGCACTCGAGCAGCACGACGCGCAGCGCTTCCGCTGCCTCCAAATCGATTTCCGACCAAGGCGCGGATTGCATTCTTGTCTCTTCCAGCCATTCGGCGAAAGAACCGCGTGGCGTCAGACGCGCGCCGAGCGGCCCCACCTTGACTGACTTCGATGGATCGCCTGCCCAGCGCACCGTGCGTCCCATTTCTGGTCGAAACCAAAGTACATAATCGCGCGGCTCGCGCGACAGACCGACCGCAACTAAACCACTTGCGACACCGGGAAATTTCGCCGCCGGTGCAAATTGCGAGGACAGGTTCTCTGTCGCAAATAACGGCCGATTGATGCCGTTGAGCCAGTGAACCAATGCGTCGATGTCGGCAGCCGCGGGAGTCTCGCCGACGAGATGTAGACGACCCTCCAGATACACCACGGCTCCGGCAGCGTTGAGGTAGCGGCGCGGATCCCACGCTGCGATGGCGCCACCGATGTCACGCGTATCCGTCAAGCTGTCGAGCAGCTCTTCGCGCGCTCGGCGCGCGTCGAGGCGCTGAACGGAAGTCTCTGCCTGCGACTTGGCCTCAACGTGCAACGAAAATATCTGCGCAAATGTCTCGCACGCAATGCGCAGATCCGCAGAGACATGGCGGGGGGCGTAATGATGCAGTACCAGCATGCCCCAGAGAGCGTCTTGGCAAACGATCGACGCCGATAGGGAGGCGCTGACCCCCATGTTTTGTAGATACTCTACGTGGATCGGCGAGACGCTGCGCAGCGTGCAGTGGCTCATATCGATCGGCTGGCCGGTTCGCGGATTGACCGGTGGTATCAACGGCGCGGGTTTATAATTGACGTCAGTAATCGTGCGCAGCCAATTGCGTCGGTACAACTCCCGTGCTTGTCGAGGAATATCCGACGCCGGATAGTGCAGACCGAGAAACGACTCCAGTCCGGGGCGCGCATCTTCGGCGACGATCATTCCACTTAAATCCGGCAAGAACCGATACACCATTGCACGGTCAAAGCCGGTGGCAACTCGCAATGCAGTCGCCGCCGTCGCGCACGAGGCGTCAACGCTCGCGGTTACCTGCACCGCCGCCAGGAGAGTCTTTAGCTGTGCGATCGGATCCCCGGCACTGGTCATCGTTCGCCGCGCCGGCTCAAGTTCCAGAATGGCGGTTTGCTCCTGGGCATGTAGTGTCAGATCGAGCGGCAGTGAGCCGGAGCGCGATTGCACGCCCAGACGGGTGATCGGTGCGACGATGCGCGCGCTCGCACCGAGCTTTTCGCGCACAAATGCCTCGGCTTCGCTGTCGAGCAGCGTTGGCACCGATCGTTGCACTGCGTGGTGCGGCTCGATGCCGAGCAGCAGCTTGCTGTCGCCGGCTACTTGTTCGACGCTGAGTGTCCGCCTATCAGTCACCAGCAGCACGCCGTGCGGCTGGATCGAGCCGGGAATGTGTATCGGTTCGCGGTCGCATGTCGTCAGATCGACCTCGCCGAAGCGGATAGTCTCACTGCTCATGCCAAATTCCCGCACAGCCAAACCTCGAGGGCCTCGAAGGTCGCCACGGCAGCGCTGCCGGCTGTCAGCCGCGACGCGTCCGTCGCGCACCAGGCATCCAGTGCGGCGCCAAATGTGCGCCACATTGCGGCGGTGTGTTCGCCGTAGCCGGCGAGAAATCGCGCGCCGTGATATGGGGTCAGACCCAGTTGGGTGCGTACCATCGATAGCAGTGTGCGTCCACCCAGCGTTGCCCCCTCCAGCACATAGGCGCCACCGAACGCAGCGGCTGTGTCGGCAAACGCCGGGATCGCCGGACATTCGGGCAGGCTCTGTGCCGTCACGCCGAGCACGTTCAGATCGCCGGCCAGCAGCGGCAATTTGCGGCGGCTCTCGTGATCGAAAAGCGCTTCATCGAAGATGTGTGCGTCGAATTGGCGCTCGAGCGGGGAACAGAAGCCCCACATCTTTTCAAGGTGGGTACGATAGAGGTGTCTGCTGGAAAAGCGCTGCTTCACGTCCAAGCGCTTTTCGAGACGCTGATGACAGTGCCAGGTTGCTTGCCGTAATGATGCGATGGCACTCATGTCCAGATGAAGTGGCAAAAGTATCCGATCCCCGATTTCGCAACGTCAATAAACGTAGCATATTCAAACGAATCGACACAGGGTTTAGGTCACGACCGTGGCCCATCGTTGCTCGCCCCGCCTCGGCGCGCCGCAACCTATTCAAGCACAGTCAGATTGAACGTTGGTCGCCATATCCCTAACACGATATTCCCAAGACACAGCACCAAAAGCAGCTTCAATCCGTTCGAT
>Ga0181525_10003391_pt1 | contig 12626 bp, 9 predicted proteins | sample PEATcosm2014_Bin_48_FD_121100 | JGI IMG/M metagenome (GOLD analysis project Ga0181525, IMG submission 121100) | Peatland microbial communities from MTU Mesocosm Facility, Houghton, MI, USA - PEATcosm2014_Bin06_10_metaG | ecosystem: Environmental > Terrestrial > Soil > Wetlands > Peat | place... | reverse complement strand
TGGGAACGCGCGACGCCGCGAAACTGCAAGAATGGCGGGAGAGTGCAGGCGAGCGTGCGTCCGTCGGCTCGTTTCTGCAGGCCGCACGGTTTGGCGATCTCGTCGTGCTGGCGACGCACGGTATGTCGACGGTAGAGATTCTCGAGGGCATAGGCGACAGCGCCGTTGCTGGAAAGACGGTGATCGATGCGACCAACCCATTGCGCGCGGGTACCGGCGGTCCCGAACTCGCGATCGGGTTTACCGATTCGCTGGGCGAGAGGATACAGCGGGCGATCCCCTCGGCGCACGTCGTAAAATGCTACAACACGGTCGGCAACGCTTTGATGATCGATCCGAAGGTGATCGGCGGCCCGCCCGACATGTTCGTTGCCGGAAACGATGACGCGGCGAAGCGGGCGGTCACCGCGATCGTGACCGATTTTGGCTGGAACGTCGTCGACCTTGGCGGAATCGAGCAGTCGCGTTTGCTCGAACCGCTGTGCATGGTCTGGGTGTTACACGGGGCGCGCAGCGGTCAGTGGAATCACGCCTTCAAGTTCCTTCATACGTAAGCATCTACAGCGTGCCGCGCGCCCAGGGTCCGCTCGGACCTGCGAAAATTTCCACCATGCGATCCGGTTCGAGGTACGTCTTGGCGACGCGTTGCACGTCGGCTGCCATGATGTGGGCGAAACGCTCGTTGAGGGTTCGGTAGTAGTCGAGCGGCAGTCCGTTCGTTTCGATATCGAGCAACTGGCGCACTTGTCCGTCGGAACCGGCTTCCTCGAGTAGCGCGTCGCTTACCAGGCGTAGCTTTGCTTCGGCCAGCTCGGTCGGCGTGACCGGTTGCGTTTGGAAACGCCGCAATTCGTCGAGCACAAAGGTAACCGCTTCCGTGACGCGGTTGGGCGAGGCATCCATTTCGACGCGGAAATCACCGCGATCGGGGCCGGCCTCGACCGAGCTATTCACGCTGTACACGAGCCCGCGCTTTTGACGAAGCTCTTGCCACAGGCGCGATTCGAACGACCCCGCCGCTCCGAGAATTTGATTGAGGACGAGCAACGTGTCGTAGTCGGGGTTGTTTCGCGAGAGCGCCGGCTGCCCCAATCGAATGTACACTTGCGTGCTCTCGGTCCCGATGTATTCGTGTCCTTGATGGGCTGCCGGATAGGCCATGCTTCGCGCATCCGGGGTCGGACCCGACGGCTTCCAATCGGAAAACGCGGTGCCGAGAACCGAGCGAACCTGATCGGGCGTCACGTCGCCCACCACCGCGACGGTCGTAAGGTCCGGGCGCCAGTAGGCCTTGGCGTAATTCTCCAAGTCGTCGCGCGTAATCGATTCGACCGTGGCCGGGGTCGGCATGCGCAGCGACGGATCGTCGCTTGCCGAGAGCAACACGGAATAGGCGCGGTCGATGAGAACCCCTGAAACGGACATTTCGGAATGCAGGCTGTTCGCTAGTTGATCGCGCTCGAGCGAAAGCCAGGGGTCGGGGAACGCCGGATGGATCTCGCCGTCGGCGAGCACTTGAACGATCGCCGCAAAGTCGCTCGCCTTTCCGCGTGCCCCGAATTCCGAACCGTTTCCGACGACCGCGCCCATCATGTCGATGGTCTTGCGGCGAACCGCGAACGGATACGCAACGGTGCCGTAGTTGGCCACCGACGATGCCAACCGCGCGAGACCCTCTTTCCCGGGAGGCACGAAGGCCGGCGACGACGCGATGTTGCCCTGGAGCGTGAACGTCGGACGATCGTGTTTCTCTTGCACGATGACGCGCATGCCGTTCGGTAGTGTGAACGCCACGGGATTGAGGGTGCTGCGAGCCGTCGTTGGGGTCGCCACTTCGGCTCGAATGGCGGCCGGCATCAGAATCGGGCCGTTGGGTACGCGCTTCGAAAAGTCGTCTTGCATCGCGGCCGAGCTCTTATCGGACCCCGCTCGCTGCTGCTCCGTGTTGGTGTTGAGATGTCCGATAACGGTCGGCGTGCTGAGATATTTCTTGGTTACCTCGAGCATCGATTGGGGCGTGATCGCCGCGAGGCGTGCGTCTTCGTCAGAGAGTCGCTCGCCGACGATTCCGTACGTGTAGCCGGCGAGATCCGCCATACCGGTGACCGAATCGGCTGAGAACAAACGCTCGGCGATTTCGAGACTCTTTGCCGACGCGACCAAGTCCGGATTGAAGCCGTTGGCAAGCACGTTGTCCATCGTCGACTGAAAGACCGTTTGCGCTTCGGTGTTGGTATGTCCGGGATTGAGCACGATGAACACGTGGAAGAGGCCGCCTTTGAGTTGCGTATCTTCCTGCGTCTCGATCGCGAGCGCGATATTACTTTGAACGAGTGCTTGGTAGAAAGGCGAAAGCTGGTTGCCGATCAGTGCGTCGAGGACGCTGATTTCGGGCTCGCCCTTCTCGGTGTCGCCCGGGCAGGCGTAGGCGAGGTCGACGATCGTGAACGGAAACGGCAAATCCGATTGGACGGTCACGGTATGCGCGACGGGAACGGGATCTTTCTCCGGCCGCGGCGGAAGCGTCTTTCGCGGGATCGCTCCGAAATAGCGCTGCGCCTTGGCAAACACCTCGGAATGCTGCACGTCGCCGGCCACAACCAGCGCGGCATTGTTCGGCGCGTACCACTCGTGATAATACTTGGCGATATCGCTAGCCTTTGCGGCCCGCACGTCGCTGATGAATCCCGTGGGCGTGCGCCCGTTCGGTTGTCCGGGATACGCCGCCGCCCGGACCAGCGAGAGAAGGTTGAAAAATGGCGATCCGTCGTCACCCTCGAGTTCGTTGAGCACGGCGCCGCGTTCGATCTGCCAATCGGATTGCCGAAGGGTGGCGTGCGCGAGACGGTCCGATTCGATGTAGAGCGCGACGTCCAGTTTGTCCGACGGCATCACGAAGTAGAACTGTGTGTAATCGTACGTGGTCTCGCCGTTCATCTGCGCGCCCAGGCGCGCGACGATGTCGTCGAGACCTCCCGAGCTTATATTGGTGGTGCCGCGGAACATCATGTGTTCCAGCGCGTGCGCGAGCCCGGTCTTTCCTTTTGTTTCGTAGAGTGAACCGAAATGGTACCACATCGCCGTCTGCACGACCGGTGCCGTGTGATCCTCGATAACGACCACTTGAAGTCCGTTGGACAGCGTCGTGGTAAAAATCCCGGCATCGCCGGGCCCTCCGATGTCCGCCGCACGCGCCGGGAATGCGGCGCACGCCAGGGCAAGGCAAGCGGCGAGAATCAACTGCTTCACGGTAAGGGAGCTCCTTGCGGTACTAGTCCGGGATGCCGAGGTAATATCGGGCCGACGATTCGACGGCGGCGCGGGGTAAGCAGCCGATGAGTTCGGTGCTCGCAACCGTAACGCCGTGCGCACCGGCAAGGTGACGAATCAACTCCACGATCCGATGCAACGGAGTTGCATCATACTGCGTCACGTTCAAGCTTACCTGAACGCGTGTGTCGGAAAGGCGCAGCCCGAGGGCGCGGAGGGTCCGCAGGCCCCCGTCCCGCTCGCGAAGCCGGCGCGCGATTTCGCGGGCTATCGAGAGGTCGCCGGTCGCGAGCTCCACGTTGAACGCGATGAGGATGGGGCGGGCCCCGATAGCGATCGCCCCGGCGCTCGCGTGGCGGGCGATGTCGCCCACGTCGGGGCGCCATGCCGGGTCTTCGAAGCGAGCGACCAACCCCTCGAATTCTCCCGCGCGGACGTCGGCCAGCAGGCTGCGTTCGGCCCTCTGCGCGGCCGCCCCATAGAAAAAGCTCGGGATGCCGAGGCGGTCCCAGATAATGTTCGCGGTTTCTCGGGACAGCTCCACGGCCCGATCGAGACTAGCCCCGTCGAGTGGAACGAATGGAAGGACGTCGAGGGCGCCGATGCGTGGATGTACGCCGCGATGTTCGCGAAGGTCGATCGCATCGCGAGCGATTTCGGCGATGGCGACGGCGGCATCGCGCACCTGCTCCGCCGTCCCGGCGATCGTGAGCACGCTTCGATGGTGGACGGCATCTGACGTTCGATGAAGCACCGACGCCCCGGCGTGCTTCGCCGCTTCGGCGGCCCGATCGACGATCGTGAGGTCGCGCCCTTCCGAGAGGTTGGGGACGATTTCGAAACGCGGCATCTAGCGCAACGCCGCGGCGATTGCCGTCCCGATGTCGCGGTAGGAGTCCGGCGAGAAGATCGTCGTGTAGCCAAGCTTGCGCGCCTCGGATTCGCGGCGCTGCGCGGAAGAAACCACGCGCAATTCGCCCGATAGCCCGAGTTCGCCGAAGGCGACGCTATGCGCCGGCAACGGGACGTTCCGGAACGCCGACGCGATGGCCAGTGCGATTCCGAGATCCGCCGCCGGCTCGTTGACGCGCAGGCCTCCGGCAACCGACGCGTAGACGTCGTGCGTGCCCAGCAGCATCCCCGCGCGCCGCTCGAGTACGGCCAGGATCATGGCGAGCCGCGCTTGATCCAGGTTGTTGGCGAGACGTCGCGGCGTTCCGTAACTCGTCTCGCCGACCAGCGCCTGGACTTCGATCAAAACCGGTCGCGAGCCCACGATCGATGCGACGACGCACGAGCCGCTCGGGCGTTCGTCGCGCCCGGCCAGAAAGAGTTCGGAGGGGTTCGCGACCTCGCTCAATCCGCGGTCGTGCATCGAGAACACGCAGATTTCGTCGATGGATCCGAATCGATTCTTGTACGCGCGCAGAATGCGGTACTCGCCGGTCGCTTCACCTTCGAAATAGAGCACGGTATCGACGAGATGTTCGAGCAGACGCGGGCCCGCGATCGCTCCGTCTTTGGTAACGTGACCGACGATAAAGGTCGCCGCACCGGTACGTTTGGCGAACTCCATCAGCGCTTGCGTGCAATCGCGCACTTGGGTCACCGAACCGGCGTACGCTTCGGCTTGCGGCAGCCACACCGTTTGAATCGAATCCACGATCACCGCACGCGGGTGCAGGCGTTCGAGTTCGTCGAGGACGCTTCGCAGATTCGTTTCGGCAACGACCAGCAGGTCGGCTTCGACGCCGAGCCGTCCGGCGCGCAGCTTGACCTGCGCCGCGGATTCTTCGCCACAGACGTACACCGTCGGACCGAGCTCGGCGAGACGTGCGGCGACTTGGAGCATCAGCGTGGATTTTCCGGCACCGGGTGGACCGCCGACGAGGGTGAGGCTGCCGGGCACGATGCCGCCTCCCAGCACCGCGTCGAATTCGTGCATGCCGGTGCGAATGCGCTCGATGGACGCGCTGTCGATCGAACGAAGAAGAACCGGCGCGGCTCCGGCTGCGGCCGTTGTTGTCGCACGAGCATTCCGCGCTGGTACGGCGTACGGGCGCTCGTCGAACGAATTCCAGGCCTCGCACGATGGGCAACGCCCGAGCCAACGCTGCGACTCGAAGCCGCATGCGTTGCAGAAATAAACGGAGCGCGTCTTTGCCACTAGGCTGGTTTGGCGACCATGAGATAGACGACGGCGAAGGTTGCGATCGTCACAAGAACCCCCGCAACGCTCCACCACGTGAACGTGCGATCGAGCCCGTCGTCGTCGCTTCGGGCTTGCCTTCGCATCCTGAACTCGAGCGGAAGGAGAACCGCAAGCCATACTAAGGCACTTGCGCCGACCGTTAGGATGGCGTAGCGGGTCCAGGCGGTCGACCACAACGGCACGCCTTCCATGCCGGCAAGTGCCATGCCGCTGCCGACAACTGCCGCCGCGCCGAAGAACGTAAAGACGATATCGGTAAAGAGAATCTCGCGCGTGGCGAAGGCCCGCAATAGCCGGTCGCGCGAGGCGAACGCCCGGGCGCTCCAGACGCCCGTGACGGCAAAATTACCGAGCCACAGAATCGCCGCAATAATATGGAAGGTCTTGAGCGCCAGCATCGCTGCGACTTTCGAGGCACCGCCGTCGCGTTCCGTCCACGTATCCGAGGACATTCGACGGGCTGGGCACAACATCGAGCGCCGTGGAATGGTATCCGTGCTATCGGCTGGGGAACGGTGATGTCGTTCGCGGTGCGCTTGTCACATCGGGGTCGCCGGTATGAGCCTTCCCGAACATTTGCAGGTCGCAATCGACGGGCCCGCGGCATCGGGTAAAACGACCGTCGCGCACCTGCTCGCCAGTCGCTTGAACATTTTGTACCTCGACACGGGTGCGATGTACCGTACCCTCGCGTACCTCGCACTGCAGAGCCGCACGGATGCCGACAACGAGGGGGCGCTCGTGCGACTGTGGGAAAACTCGCACGTGAAGATCACGCTCGATACGGCGTCGGCACTCGGCTTTCGCATCGATGCGGGCGGTCGCGAAATCGGAGAACCGATTCTCCAATCGAACGAAGTGACCGCGATCGTGTCGACGATTGCCGCTCACCCGCGCGTACGGGAAGCGATGGTGCGCTCGCAGCGCGAGATCGCGCGGGAAGGGCCGGTCGTTATGGCCGGTCGCGACATCGGCACGGTCGTGCTGCCCGAGGCGCAAGTCAAAATCTTTCTCACCGCAACCGTGCAGGCGCGGGTCGAGCGCCGGCGGGCGCAGTTGCTCGCCGCAGGCGTCGATATCAGCGCGCACCAGTTGGCGCAAGAAATTGAAGAACGCGACCGTCTCGATCGCGAACGCGCCGCGTCGCCGCTCGTCGCCGCTGCGGACGCGCACGTCGTCGATTCGAGCAACATGAACGCGCAAGCGGTCGTCGACCAGATCGCGGGAATCGTGGCGCGCGTATGAACGTCAGGGGATACTGGATCGCCAGCCGGACGATCAAGGCGATCGCTCAAGTCGTGTGGCGCGCGCGTGCCGTCGGCGTCGAGAATATTCCGCTCGAAGGTCCGCTCATAATCGCTTGCAACCACCTCGCGTATCTGGATCCGCCGGTGATGGGCTGTTTCTCCCCGCGAGCCATCAGCTATATGGCCAAGCGGGAACTTTTCGAGATTCCAATCCTAGGGCCGGCAATCGCCGCGGCCGGCGCTTACCCCGTGGACCGCGAGGGCAGTCCGACGGCCGCCATCAAGCGCTCGGTCGAAGTACTGCGCGCCGGCGGATGCATCGGCATCTTTCCCGAGGGCGGCCGCAATCAGTCGGGCGAGAAGGAGGCTCGATCGGGCGTTGCACTGCTGGCTTCGCTCGGCAAGGCGCCGGTCGTACCGGCGGCCATTGTGGGCAGCGACCGGGCGAAGTACCTCGCTCAGATCAAAGTCGCATTCGGCAAACCGATCTCGCTTCCAGCCGACCGGAAAGCAACCCGTGAGGACTTGGAGAACTTTACGGTAGAGACGATGAGCGCCATTGCCGCGCTCATAAAGGACATCGGTGGAGATTCGCAAGGCTAAGGTTCAGGGGTTCTGTTTCGGCGTCGCCATCACGGTGAAGAAGGCCGAGGAGGCGACGCTTTCGCGTAGCGACGTCACGACGCTCGGCCACGTGGTGCACAATCCGCAGATCGTGGAGTCGCTGGAATCGAAGGGCCTCAAGAACGCGCACAACATCGACGACGTGGACGGCGGCGCGCTTTTCGTGCGGGCGCATGGGTTGCCGGTTGACGTCTTCGAAAAGGCCAAGCAAAAAGGCCTCGAGGTGATCGACGCCACCTGTCCGATGGTCACCAAGATTCACGTGCAGGCCGAGCGTCTGCGCGAAGATGGATACAAGATCATCGTCGTCGGCGATCCGAATCATCCCGAAGTGAAAGGCACCCTCAGCCACGTTCCGGGTGCCTGGTGCATCGAGACCGTCGCGGAAGTTGCAAAATTGCCGCGCGGGAGCAAGATGGGCGTGGTCGTGCAATCGACGTATTCACGCGAGCGCTTCACCGACATCGTGAAAGCCCTTTCGGAAAAATATTACGAGGTGCGCGCGGTAAATACGATCTGTACCGACACCAACAACCGGCAAAATGAGGCCGAGCGCCTCGCCCACGAAGTCGACGTCATGATCGTCGTGGGCGGCAAGACGTCGGCAAACACCAAACATTTGGCCGAGTTAGCAGAGCGGCACGGCGCACGCGCCTTCCACATCGAGGGACCGCAGGATCTGCTCGCCGAGTGGTTCGACAACGTCGGCGTCGCGGGATTGATGTCGGGCGCGTCCACTCCGGGCTGGCTGGTCGATCAGGTTCAGACGCGAATGGAGGAGCTGAGCCGTCAACCGGTCTGAGCGCTTCGAAGCGCACCTCGCGGAACGCGTCGCCGAATATCGGGGGTCAGATGTGATCTCCGATATGCTTTTCTACCACTTTGGTTACGGCGACCACGTCTCGGGCCGAATCGGGAAGCGCCTGCGGCCGAACATCGTGATGCTTGCCGCGCTCGGCGGCGGCGCGCACCTCGAGGCGGCGCTCGATGCGGCTGCGGCGATCGAGATCCTCCACAACTATTCGCTGGTGCACGACGACATCGAAGATCGCGACGAATTGCGTCACGGCCGGCAAACGCTGTGGAGCCGTTACGGCGTGCCTCAGGCGATCAACGCCGGCGACGCGATGTGCGCGCAGAGCTTTCTTACCCTTGCGAAAGCGCACGACCACCATCCCGCCGAGTTCGTGCTCGCGATGATCGTCGCGCTTCATCGTGCGCATCGTGTGATGTGCGACGGACAATCGCTCGACCTCGGGTTTGAAACGGCGACCTTCGTCGACCTTGCAAGCTACGAGCGCATGATCGGGTGTAAGACCGCCGCGTTGTTTGAAGCCGCCGCGACGCTCGGCGCGCATTGCGCACGGCTGGATGCGCGGGCAACCGAAAGCTACGCCCGCGCCGGCCGGGCGTACGGCATGATCTTCCAGATTCGGGACGACGTTCTCGGGATCTGGGGATCCACGGCGGCGACCGGCAAGATTTCGGGCAACGATCTAGCGCGCCGCAAATGGACCTATCCGGTCGTATGGGCGCTCGGCCAGCCGGAGTCGGCGGCGCGAAACGTCGTTGCCGGCGCGTATGCCGGCGGGGATGCGCTCGATGCGGCGTCGGTCGCTTCGGTGCGCGAGGCCCTCGAGACGCTCGGCGCCAGAGAGGCCGCCACGCGTGCCGTTGCAGAACCTATGGCGGTCGTGGAGGGCCTGGGCGATCGGGCTCTACGCGAGTACCTGCTCGAGACCCTGGCCGCATCGCTCGGCTAGTTGATACCGGAGGAAGACCGCTCACGTGATGAATCGGACGACGAACGCCCCAACGTCCGTCTGGGGACGAACGCTGCCCTGGCCGTTGGTCGGACTTCTCGTAGTCGGCTTGCTGGTGCGATTGATCTTCATCGACAATCAAGGCTTCACCAACGACGTTCAGACGTTCAAAGCGTGGACGATTTCGCTTCTCGACCACGGGCTCGCGAACTTTTATGGAGAGACGAGCTTTGTAGACTACCCACCGGGATATTTCTATATCCTGGCAATCGTGGGTCACCTATGGGCGCCATTCCGCGGATCCGCAACGAGCTACGACGTTCTGCGCTGGTTCGTGAAGGTGCCGGCTATTCTCGCTGACCTCGGGATCGGCGTGTTGCTGTATGCGATTGCCAAGCGCTTTGCATCAACGTCCGTCGCGCTGTTTACCGCGGCCGTCTACGTCTTGAATCCCGCGGTGATCTTTGTTTCGGCAAGCTACGGGCAGGTCGATTCGGTTGCGGCTATTTTCGTGTTGCTCGCGGCCTACTGGCTGCTCGAGAGTGACGATCGTACCGGTGACGGCCTCGATTGGCACATCCCCGCTGCCTGGATCGCGCTCGCGTACTCCCTCCTCATCAAGCCGCAAGCCGCGATCGTTATCCCGGTCTTCATCGCGTTCGCATTCGCGGTGCCGTCGCGGCGCCGCGCGCGGATTAGCGGAACGCTCGTCGGCATCGCGCTTGCGCTCGTGTTCTCATGGATCCTCGCCGAGCCGTTCCATCCCACGGCAAATCCTCTCGCCGCGATGGTGTGGCTGCTCTCGACCTTCGCTAAGGGGGCATCGCAGTATCCGGACAACTCCGTCAACGCATTCAATCTGTGGGCGATCAAGGGACAGCTATGGCTATCTGATTCTCAGCCGCTCTTCGGTTTACCACAGTATTTCTGGGGCCTCGGTCTTGTGGTTGCGGCGTCCGTTTTGATCGTCTGGCGCTACGTTACCGATCGCGCGCCCGGAGCTCTGCTCGAGGCCTGCGCGTTGTCATTGCTCGCGTTCTTCATTCTGGCAACGCGGATGCACGAACGGTACAGTTTCGACGGCTTTCTCTTCGTCATCGCGTGCATTCCGTTGGGCCGGCGCTATTTGTGGGGCGCCCTCGCCCTGACCGTCGTCCTCTTCGCTAATCTCGTGTACGCGCTGCAGTATTTGGCCGCGATGACCGGGCAAATGCCGGGCGCCGACGGCCATAATCTGTGGGGCCCGGTGACGTCGTTCTACGCGGTCGTCGCCGTGGGGACGTTCTTCTTGCTCGGCTACCAGTATCTCGGCAACGTCCCCGAGGAAGCCGTTGCGCCTGGGATGGCGCCGCCCGGCACCGTGAGCCCGCGGCCCGCGAAAGCACGGAGCGGGAGTTTTGACCTTGGGGAATGGCTGCGCTCCGGGCGCACCGCCTTCGACCCGAGCGAAGGTTTGGCCGCGATGCGCGCGCCGCTCGACTACCTTTTGATGAGTGGGCTCGGGCTCTTTAGCTTCGTTCTGTCGTACATCAACTATTGGATTCCCGCGAAGACCGATTCGTGCTGGACGATCGCCAACGTGACGCACTGCGGCGTCTTCGACGAAATCTATTTCGCGCGCGCGGCCGAAGAATATTTGAGAAATATGCGTATCTACGAAAATACGCATCCGCCGCTCTCGAAGCTGCTCGTAACCCTGTCGGTTACTATGTTCGGCGGGCTCGCGCACGGCGACAATTCAACCGGCTGGCGCTTCCTCGATGTGGTGTTCGGCGCACTCGTCGTCATGTTGCTGTATGCGTTTGCCAAGCGGGTGACGCGCTCCACGCTCTTTGCGAGTTTGTGCTCGTTCTTCTTGATTCTCGACGGCATGCACTTCGTGCAATCGCGTATCGCGACGCCCGAGGGATTCGTCGTTTTATTCGCGACCGGGGCCGTGTATGCGTTCTACCGCTTCTGGATCGCGTCGCAGACCGAAGAACGCCAGCACGTCGTCGTGCCCCCGATCGCGTTCGCGGTGGCGTGCGGGGCCGCGCTATTGGGCGGCGCCTTAACGGTAGTCGTCTGGGATATCGTGTGGAGCCACATGGCGTTACACGGTCAGTTAGATCGTGCGTCCGGCATCATCGTGACGTTGTATGTCGCAACGGGTCTGTACTTGGTAGCTCGCTACGTCGTCTTTCCCCGCATGTATGCCGACGGTTCCGAAGAGTTGACGTTCGCCGATGGGAGCTACGCGCTCGTTACCGGGGGACGCGCGACCGTCTTCACGCCCGACGGCGGCTCGGTCGAGGGTACGGGCGGAAAGGCAAAGGTTCGCCCGGGATCGCTGACCGTGAACCGAGGCGGCTCGCTTCAGTACGAAGATGACGACCTGACCATTACGTATCGCGGCGATCCTAGCGTTACGTACGACAGTTCGTCCGGCAGTGCGACCTATGCACAAAACGAGATTCGCTCGGGCGATCACGTCGAGCGCGGTGGTTCGGCGACGCTGTGGTTAGTCGTATTTACGGTAGCGCTCGGTCTATTGGTCAGTACGAAGTGGTATGGGGTCATGGGCTTCGGGGTGAGCTTTATTGCCCTAGCGTTCGTGTGGGCGCAGCGGTATTTCCGCGCGGGTCGCCCCGCGCAATGGGGGAATCCGCGCGGCTTTCGCCTGGACGGCGCGCTCGCGACGATCGTCTTCATCAGTGCGACGGTGTATGCACTCGTATGGGTGCCGGATTTGATCCGGCAATCGCCCGATCCGGGCGAGGTTCACAATTTTAACGAAGTCGTCTCGCGCCAGTACGACATGTTCCATTACCACGATACGCTCACGGCCACGCATCCGTACTCGTCGCATTGGTGGGAGTGGCCGCTCGACTACGTGCCGATCGCCTATTACTACCAAGACATTCGCGCGCCGAAGGATAAAAACGATCCGCACGCCTGCTGTGTCGAAGAGATCACTTCGATGCCGAACCCATTCATGATGTGGTTTGGGCTGATAACCGTTCCAATCATCGGCGTACTCGCGTGGAAACAGCGAAACAAGGCCTACGCGCTGATCGTGTTGACGTATTTGCTTCAGTGGCTGCCGTGGATGAAATCGCCCCGCATCACCTTTGCCTATCATTTCTATGTCGATATTCCGTTGATTTGTCTGTGCAACGCGCTCGTGTTGCAGAAGATCTGGGAGTGGTCGAAGAAGAGGGAGTCTCCGGCTGAGATGTGGGGCGGCCGGGCGGCCGTCGGCGCGGTGCTCCTGACGTTCGTCTTCGGCTTCGTATTCTTCTATCCGATCCTCAGCGCCCAGCACATTCCGTGGGATGCCTGGAATATGCGCATGTGGACGCGAACCTGGATCGTCGGACCGGGATAGCCGGTGAGGTTCCTCTATGGGTCGTAAATGGCAGAACATCAAGCTCGATAAGGGTAAGACCGACGCTCAGCGCGGCGCGCTTTTCACGAAGTTGAGCCGAGAGATCACGCTCTCGGTCAAGGGCGGCTCGCCAGATCCGGATT
>Ga0181525_10003390_pt1 | contig 12633 bp, 10 predicted proteins | sample PEATcosm2014_Bin_48_FD_121100 | JGI IMG/M metagenome (GOLD analysis project Ga0181525, IMG submission 121100) | Peatland microbial communities from MTU Mesocosm Facility, Houghton, MI, USA - PEATcosm2014_Bin06_10_metaG | ecosystem: Environmental > Terrestrial > Soil > Wetlands > Peat | place... | reverse complement strand
TCGCCAATGGCAAAAAAAGGTGGGGCACCGACCAAGTCGGAAATACTGGCCCAGATTTCCAAGGACTCGGAACTTTCCCGCAAGCAGGTGAGTGAGGTATTTGAATCACTCAACGGCATCATCAAGAAGAGCTTGCGCGGCAACGGCCTGTTCACGCTTCCCGGCCTGCTCAAGCTGAAGGTGGTCAAGCGCCCAGCGACCAAGGCGCGCGACGGCATCAATCCCTTCACCGGCGAGAAGATGACGTTCAAGGCCAAGCCGGCCAGCAAGAAGGTGCGGGCGCTGCCATTGAAGAACCTGAAGTCGATGGTGAACTGAAGCGGCGCTTGGGTTCGCCTGGCTTGATGGCCCGTTGCTTGTAAAACGATAGCTTTAAGAAAGCCCGGTAAGGCTCAGCTTTACCGGGCTTCTTCGTTTGCATGCCAGCCGTTGCCGGTCCCCGGCTCCGGCGCCAGGAACGCGAATGCAGCATCGCGCAACTCCGGCAGCCGCCGGTGAAAAAAGTGCCCCGCGCCCGGCAGTACCAGCAACTGCGGCGGCGGCCGGAAGCGCGCCGCGAACGCCTGCACCTCGGCGCAGGCGATGACCTCGTCGGCGTCGCCCTGCACGATCAGCCAGGGGCAGGCCGGGCGCGCGATCGACGCGAGTTCGCCGCGCGCGACCGCCGGCGCGACGCTGATCAGGCGCGCCGGTGCAGCGGCGGCAGCGGCCAGCAGGCTGACCATGGCGCCGAATGAAAACCCGGCGAGCGTGAGCGCCGCGCCCGGCCAGCGCAACTTGCCGGCGGCGATGACCGCCAGTGCATCCTGGGTCTCGCCGCGGCCCGCGTCATAGCTGCCAGCGCTGGCGCCCACCCCGCGGTAGTTGAAGCGCAGGGTCGGCATGCCGCGCTCCTGGCAGGCGCGCGCCAGCGTGTGGACCACCTTGTTGTGCAGGTTGCCGCCATGCAGCGGGTGCGGGTGGCAAACCACCGCGAAGCCTGCCGGCGGACCCGACGGCGCCCCCGCCTGCGGATCTTCCAGCACCGTCTCAAGCGCGCCGGCCGGCCCGTCGATCAGCAGGGGCTGCGCCCGCGGCGGACTGAAACTCAAGGCTTCGGGGTGTCTGAAAACCCGAGGGCAGCCGAGTTGATGCAGTAGCGCAGCCCGGACGGATTCGGACCGTCGTCGAACACGTGGCCAAGATGGGCGCCGCAGCCGGCGCAGGTCACTTCGGTGCGCGTCATGCCATGCGAGCTGTCCACGTGCGTGCGCACCCGGTCGGCGGCCAGCGGCAGCCAGAAACTGGGCCAGCCGGAACCGGAGTCGTACTTGGTGTCGGAGCTGAACAGCTGCTCGCCGCAACACACGCAGCTGTAGACCCCGGTGTCCTTGTTGTAGGCGTACTTGCCGGTGAAGGCCGGCTCGGTGCCCTTGTTCTGCGTCACGTTGTACTGCAGCGGCGTCAGTCGGGCGCGCAGCTGCGCATCGTCAGGCTTGGTGCTCATCGCTACACCCCTCGAAATGTGAGCTTACCGAACAAAGATTAGCGCAAATGACGCCAGGCTGTCGCGCGGCGGCGCAGCAGCTGATGGGCAGCGTGACTGGGCGCCTCATGCGCCGCCCGTGCCGCCGGGCGCCTCGGTGGCGCTTGCGCCAGGCCTTGCACCCGTCACCAGTCGCACCAGCAGATTGTTCAGCCGCCGACTGAACTCGGGCGGATTCGCGACCTGGCCGTCCTCGGTCATGCTGGCCTGGTCGTATAGCAGCAGCGCAAGCTCCTGGAACTCGTCCCCCTGCGCCAGCGTGTCCATGTGCCTGACCAGCGGGTGCGTGACATTCAGTTCCAGCGTTGCCTTGCTCGCCGGCAGCGGCTGGCCGTTGGCCGCCAGCACACGCCGCATCTGCGCCGACAGTTCGCCCTCGCCATGCACCAGTACGGCGGCCGAGTCGCGCAGCCGCTCGCTGACCCGCACCTCGATCACCCGATCGCCGAGCGCATCCTTGAAGCGCTTGAGCAGCGCCTTGTTCTCCTTGCGCTCCTCGTCGATGCGCGCGCGTTCGGCCTGGTCGGCCAGGCCGCCGAGCTCCAGCTCGCCGCGCGCCGCGTCCTTGAAGCGCTTGCCGTCGAATTCCGACACCTGGCCCATGACCCACTCATCGATCCGGTCGGCCATCAGCAGCACCTCGACCTCCTTCTGCCTGAGCAGTTCCAGGTACGGGCTGGCGCGCGCGCTGTCGTGGCTGTCGGCGACGATGTAGTAAATGCGCTCCTGTCCAGGCCGCATGCGCGCCACATAGTCGGCAAGGCTCACGGTCTCATCGTTGGAGGCGCTGGCGGTGCTGGCGAAGCGCAGCAGCGGCAGCAGGCGCTCGCGGTTGCCGGGATCCTCGTTCAGCCCTTCCTTGAGCACGCGCCCGAATTCGCGCCAGAACTGCGCATACTTGTCGGGTTCGTCCTTCGCCAGCCGCGCCAGCAGCTCCAGCGCGCGGCGCGTGAGCGCGGCGCGCATCGCCTCGACCTCGCGATCCTGCTGCAGCAGTTCGCGCGAGACGTTCAGCGGCAGGTCGCTGGAGTCGATGATGCCCTTGACGAAGCGCAGGTACAGCGGCAGGAACTGCTCGGCATCGTCCATGATGAACACGCGCCGCACATACAGTTTCAGCCCGCGCGTCGCCTCACGCTGCCACAGGTCGAATGGTGCGCGCGCCGGAATATAGAGCAGGCTGGTGTATTCGCGCTTGCCCTCGACCCGGTTATGGCTCCAGGCCAGCGGCTCGGCGCCGTCGTGGGCGATATGGCCATACAGGTCGCGGTATTCCTCGTCCTTGATATCGCTGCGTGCCCGGGTCCACAGCGCCTGCGCCTGGTTGACGTCCTCGTAATCGAGCGACGCGGCACCCTGCTTCTGCATGCGCACCGGGAACGCGATGTGATCGGAGTAGCGGCGCACCAGGGCGCGCAGCCGCATCGGATCGGCGAATTCCTTTGCGTCCTCCTTCAGGTGCAGCACCACGCTGGTTCCACGCTCCGCCCGCGTGATGGTCTCGACCGTGAACTGCCCATCGGCGCTCGATTCCCAGCGCACCGCCTGCTCGGGCGCGAGATCCGCGCGCCGCGTCAGCACTTCGACCCGGTCGGCAACGATAAAAGCTGAATAGAAGCCGACGCCGAACTGGCCGATGAGCTGCGCGTCCTTCTGCTGGTCGCCGGTAAGACGCTTGAAGAACTCGGCGGTGCCGGACTTGGCGATCGTGCCGAGGTGCTCGACCGCCTCCTCGCGACTCATGCCGATGCCGTGGTCGCGCACCGTGAGCGTCGGCGCGGCGGGATCGCTGTCGATCCAGATCGCCAGATCGTTGTCCTTGCCGATCAGTTCCGGGCTTGACAGGGCCAGGAAGCGCAGCTTGTCGTTGGCATCGGAGGCGTTGGAGATGAGTTCGCGCAGGAAGATCTCCCTGTGGCTGTACAGGGAATGGATCATCAGCTTCAGCAGTTCGCGGACTTCGGCCTGGAAGCCCAGCGTTTCGCGCTCAGTCGACATGAGGACCACCGTCTCGGCTATCGGAGAACGGTGGTATAGGGCCTTGGGCCCCAGGTTTCAAGGCATCGGCGCTTTCAAGCCATCGAGCGGCCCAGCAGGTGCCTGGCGGCATTCAGCCAGTCGTCCATCTCGTCCCAGAGCTGAAGAAATACTTCCAATTTGGTCCGGCATCCGCGTTGCAGGCTGTGATGGTCATGCTAAGCGGTGCGGCTGGCGGCTGCCGTGTTGCGCCTCACAGCGGCAGCGCATGAGCTGTCGATCGCAGGCTAAATCGCACGACCGGCTTCTCAGAATGCGTCGCAGCGGTTGCGGCACGGCCGGTCTATGCTACATTCAGGAACGACATAATATTCGCGCAGGACAGGGACATTCATGCAGCGTATCGTCGTGCTGAACCCAAAGGGCGGTTCCGGCAAGACAACCATCGCGATCAACCTCGCCAGCCATTTTGCGCTGCACGGCGAGCGCCCGGTATTGATGGATTATGACCCGCAGGGTTCCTCGGCCCACTGGATCGACAAGCGGCAGAAGACGCAGGCGCGCATCCACCTGATCCGGGCGTTCGAGCGCGACCCGCGTGTGACAAGGACGTTCCAATTGCGCATCCCGGAGGGCACCGGCCGCGTGATCGTCGATACGCCGGCGGCAGTGGAGGCGCAGGAGATGCCCGAGCTGACCCGCACCGCCGACAAGATCCTGGTGCCGGTGCTGCCTTCGGATATCGACATCCATGCCTGTTCGCGCTGCGTGCAGAACCTGCTGCTGGTCGCGAAGGTGCATCGCAACGACAATCGCCTGGGCATCATCGCCAACCGGGTGCGCGTCAACACCGTGATCTACGGGGCGCTGCTGCGTTTCCTGGGTTCGCTTGGCATTCCGATCGTCGCCACGCTGCGCGACTCGCAGAACTATATCCGCGCCGCAGAACTGGGTCTGGGCCTGGAGGAGATGAAGCCGTATAGCGTCACCGAAGACCTGGCGGCATGGCAGCCGCTGCTGGACTGGCTGGAGGTACCTTCCACCCGCCGCAGGGAGCAGGCAGCGCTGGTACCTTCTGCGCGCCTCGCCTGAAGGCGCAGCAGCTGCGCGGATGGCTAGCTCTTCGTGTCCTCGGCCAGCCAGTCGTGCCGCACCTTGTCGGCCCAGCTCTTGTAGTTCGACCAGGTGTACAGATTGCGCGTGATCGCCGCGTGCCGCGTGCGCGTACGCTGCATGTGCTCGAGCCAGCGGGCATAGGCCTCCGCACCGCTGGGCGGCGCCTGTGTGCGCACCAGCGCTTCTTCTTCGGTCTCGGCCTTGGGGTCTTGTTTACTCATTCGTGCGCACTCCTTATGGTTAACAGACTAGGGCGCCACGATCACACTCGACAGGAACTGGGTCACAGCGAACCTGAACGAGCAGCGTCGCATCTCGCAGTCCGGCGCGCGCGCAATTCGCATGTAAGCAAGGGTTAAATTCCGTCGCGGCGTATTGCGACGGAACGCGACACCTTCGGACCTAATGCGTCCAATGGCGTGCGCGAAGGCGCTCGGCGACGCGAGCTGCTATGCCACCAGACGATAGCAGGGACGATATGCGCTTCCGGGCAGCTTCATGCGTCCCTGGGCAACGAAACCCGTCAATAACTCATCCAGCAGCTGCATGATGTCGGCATCGCCCGCCAATTCGTACGGCCCGAGCCGCTCGATCGCGGCGACGCCGTTTTCCTTGACGTTGCCGGTGACGATGCCCGAGAACGCCCGCCGCAGATTGGCCGCCAGCCGGTGCACAGGCTGTGCGCGCTGCAGTTCCAGCGCCCGCATCGAGGCGTGCGTGACCTGGAACGGCTGCTGCAGTTCGTACGGCACCCGCAGCAGCCAGTTGAAGTTGTACGAATCGTTGTGCTTGCGGCGAAACGAGCGCACCTGCTCGAAGCTGTGCACCATGTAGCGTGCGACCGCCGCCGGATCGTCGATGATCACCTTTAGCCGCGTCAGCGCCGCCGCTCCCAGCGTGCCTTCGATGAAGTGCGCGATGCGCTCGAAGTACGCGGCGCTGGCGCGCGGCCCGGTGAGCACTACCGGCAGCGGCTGCTGCGCGTTGGCCGGATCGAGCAGCACGCCGAGCAGGTACAGGATCTCCTCTGCGGTGCCGGCGCCGCCGGGAAACACGACGATGCCGTGCCCCAGGCGCACGAACGCCTCGAGCCGCTTTTCGATGTCCGGCATGATCACCAGCTGATTGACGATCGCGTTCGGCGGTTCGGCGGCGATGATGCCGGGCTCGGTGACGCCGAGGAAGCGGCCATCGGTAATGCGCTGCTTGGCGTGACCGACGCCGGCGCCCTTCATCGGCGCCTTCATGGCGCCCGGGCCGCAGCCGGTGCACACGTCCAGCGCGCGCAGACCGAGCTCGTAGCCGACCCGCTTGGCGTAGCGGTACTCGGCGTCGCCGATCGAATGCCCGCCCCAGCACACTACCAGGTTGGGGCGCGTCTTGACGTCGAGCACGCGCGCGTTGCGCAGGATATGGAACACCGCGTTGGTGATCGAGGCCGGATCCTGGCTGTCGAGCCGGCCGGCGCTGATGATTTCATTGGCGGTATAGATGATGTCGCGCAGCACCGCGAACAGATGCTCCTTGATGCCGTGGATCATGTGGCCGTCGACAAATGCGGCCGCCGGCGCGTTGGTGATCTCGAGCTTGATGCCCCAGGCATGGCGCAGGATCTGCACGTCGAAGTCGCGGTAGTGCTCGAAGATCTCCTTGGCGTTGTCGCTTTCGCTGCCGGAATTGAGCACCGCCAGCGCACAGTTGCGAAACAGCGTGTACAGCCCGGTGTGGCTGGTATCGAGCAGCTTGTCGATCTCGGCCTGCGACAGGATCTCGAGGCTGCCGCGCGGCCCGACGCGCGCGTCCACCGGCTCTTCGATGACGACGCTGGACTCCAGCGTCTGGCCGCCAGCGCCGGCGTCCTTGCCGGCAGCGGCCTTTGGAACTGCAGGCACGGCGTTCAAGGCAGGATATCGATCGGTGTGTTGTCCTGGACCATCAGCCACAGTTCGACCATGTCGGCGTTCGACATGGCGATGCAGCCGTCGGTCCAGTCGGCGGCGGCATAATAGTCCGGCGGGTGACGCTGGAAATTCGGCAACCCGTGGACCATGATCGAGCCGCCCGGATTCACGTGATCGCGGCGCGCGCGGCGCAGATCGTCGGCGTTCGGGTACGACACCTGGATCGAGAGGAAATAGTCGCTGCGCGAGTTGCGGCGCGTGAGCAGATAGCGCCCTTCCGGCGTGCGAAAATCACCGGCGCGCTCCTTCGGTCCATCGGGGATCAGGCCAAGGGCGATGCGGTAGCTGCGCAGCACCTCGCCATGGCGCAGCAGGTAGAGCCGGCGCTCGGACTTGCGCACCAGCACCTGGTCGGCGATCGGCACGCTGGCCGACACGCTCGCCGCCATCGGCGACGCGTTCGACGACGACGCCCCGACGCTCGCCAGCGCGCGCATGGTGTCGTTCTGCGGACCCTCGCCCAGGGCAATGCCTGAGGCGGACAGCAGCAGTGGAACGACTAGTAGTGCGGCGAGTCGCATGGGCTCAAATTATAGGCACGCCACATTTCAACCGCGAGCGTGCAGGGTTCACAGCGCCGAGACATCTTCGACCTGCGGCAGCGAAATCTGCGTCCCGGGGCGCAAATTGCCGAAATCCAGGTCCGGGTTGTACTGCTGCAGCAGCCAGATCGGCACCTTCAGCGATTTCTGCGTGATGCTCCAGAGCGAGTCGCCGCGGCGCGCGATATAGACCTCGGTGCCGGCGATCCGGTGCGATGAGAAATAAGCCGCCTGCAGCCGCTCATGATAGTCGCGCCGCTGCTGCTCGAACTGCTCGGGCGTGGTCTTGGCGAATTCCAGCTTCAGGCGCCGGCCCATGACCACCGGTGTGCGCCCGCGCAAATGGTTGATGGCGCGCAGTTGCTGCGCGCTGGTGCCCAGCCAGTCGGCGTAATGACCCAGCGTCTCGGCCGCCACGACGCGAATGCTGCCGTCGGCCGCCACCGAATAATCCACCGGGTCCGCAGACTCCGGACCGGTCGCGCCCGGCACCAGTTGCGGCCCCTCGGCCTGTGCCTGCGCCTTCGATACCGGCTCGATCTTCGCCGCTTGCCTTGCGGCCAGCCTGACCGCCGCGTCCTCTTCCTGGCTTTCCTGGACCGCGCTGATCGCCGCGGCCGCCGTGGCCTCGGTCGTCACGGTCTCGGGTTCAGGCGCCGACGCCACCAGCCGCAGTCGCTGGCCCTGGTAGATGTCGTCCTGGTCACGCAGGGCGTTGAGCTGCATCAGCATCTTGACCGACACACCAGTGCGCGCGGCAATGTCGGAAGTATTGTCGCCGGCCTGTACCAGGTAGTACTGGTCGCCTGGCGCAGCGGCAGGCTCCGCAGCTGGGGCAACGACTGCCGCGGCGCGCGGTGCACTGGGCGCCACCGCCGCACTGGCGACCACTTTGCCAGTGACCGGCGCTGCGGCGGCAGCGCTGGCAGCCACGGTCGCTGCCGCCACGGGTTTCCCCGGCGACCCGGGTGTGACGGTACTGGCCGGCGCGCCGGTGCTGGCTTGGGCGACTGTAGTGGCCTGCGCGCCACCGAGTCGCTGCGCCAGCAGCTCCGGGGTCCAGTTGGTGTTGCCGGTCGCTGGCAGTCGCAGTACATAGCCGGCCGGCACCGCCCGCTGCCCGTTCCATACCGCCGGCCGCAGTGCCGGATTCAGGTTGCGCAGCGTCTCGCGATCGACGCCGATCGCCCTCAGCAGCGCGCTCACACCGGCGCTCGACGGCAGCTTCAGTTCGCGAAACCCGGGTTCGGTGTTGCGGGCGAGACCGCCGAAGTACCTGCCCGGATCCTGCGCGATCGTCAGCGCGGCCAGGAACGAAACGTAGAAGTTGCGCGACGCGAAGCCGAAGCTCGGGCTGTGGTAGTCACGCACGATGCGCACGATGTCGTCGGTCCCAAGCTCCTCGCGCGCACGACGGACACCCTCGGCCCCGTGGTTATAAGCGGTGATGGCCAGCGGCCAGGTTCCCAGCAGCCGGTAGTTATAGCTGAGCAGCTGCGCCGCGGCTTCGGTCTCACGGTAGGGATCGAGCCGCTCATCCACCGCGGCATCGATACGCAGGAAGCGCCGTCCGGTCGAGCGCATGAACTGCCACAGGCCTGCGGCACCGACCTTGGACAGCGCGTACGGGTCGAACGAGGATTCCACGTGCGGCAGGGCCGCGATCTCGGCCGGCAGGCCGAGATTGGCCAGCACCTGCCCGATGTGTGACTCCCAGGCGCCCGCGCGCACCAGCCCAGCACGAAAGCGGTCCGACTGCCCAAGCTGGAATCGCACCTCCGCGGCCGCCTCGGCCAGCTGCGCCGGCGTTGCATCATCGCCCCACAGCTTGCGCACGCGCCGATCGTCGTCGTCGCGTGGCTCCTCGCCGCGCCCCAGGCGCTGGAGAATCTCCGCGACGCGCGTGCGCTCGGCGTCCACGCGGCGCGAGCGCTCAGATGCCGGTGTATCGGCATCGAAATGCAGCGTCTCGTAGACCACCGCCAGATGGTGCTGGTCGTGAATCAGGCCTTCGTTCGTCGACACCTGGGTGTAGACGCGGATCCAGAACTGCACGTCCGGCTCGAGCTCGGGCGGCCGCGGCAACAGCGTCTCGGCGGCAGTCGCGAAGCGAGACATTAGCAGCAGCAGGGCAAACAGCAGCAGGGGTTTCATCGACTGCGGATGATACCGTCAAACGCGGCCTGAGATGCTCTACCACTGCGTGGTCTGCAACGCTCCAAAGCACAGCACCGCGCCCACTACCGCAATGGCGGCGGCACTCGCGACCGGCAGCAACAGCGGCCATCGTGCCGATGCGCCGGCTTTTGGAAGCCGACTGCGCGCATACAGAAAGGCCAGTCCCACCAGCGTGAGTGTCACGGCGAGGCCGACGCTGAATGCCACGACCAGCACCATGCCGTAAGCGGTTTTATTGAGTGCGACCGCCGCCAGCAACAGCACCATGGCGGATGGGCACGGAATCAGGCCGCCGGATATGCCGAGCGCCAGCAGACTTCGCCAGCTGACATCGGTGGGGGGCGCGTGCGAATGCATCGAGCCGCCGTGGGAATGCTTCAGGGCGCCGTCGTGGACATGGCTATGCTCCGGGTGCACGTGCTCGTGATGGTGCCCATGGTCATGATCGTGAGCATGGTCATGGTCATGGTGGCTGTGCCCATGGCCGTGACCATGATCATCGTGCGCGTGGAAGTGACGAGCGAATGCCGCCCGCGCCAGCCGCCAGCGCTGCGCCAGCAGGACCATTCCCATGCCCAGCACGATCATTCCGGACGACAGACTCAGAATCGGGAACAGGCGCTCGGGCACAATGAAGCGCGACGCGAACAAGGTCGCAAATCCCAGTGCAAACACACCCAGGGTGTGCGTGATCGTCACGGTCAGGCCAAGAAACGCTGCGTGCCTGGCGGTGCCGCGCGAACCGATCAGGTAGGCCCCAACAATGGTCTTGCCGTGACCGGGTGAGAACGCATGCAGTGCTCCCAGCACAAAGGCCGCCAGCAGCGCGAACACGGTCACCTGCAGGGCGAGCTGCGGTGCCGCGATCAGACCAACCAGGGCACGAGTCTGGCGCTGCAACCAGGCGTTCTCTCCGCCGCCCTGCGCGGCCTGCACAGCGGCCGGATCGGCAGGATCGGCGCGCGGTCCCAGGGCGATCGCCCCAGCGGGTAGCTCGCCGCCCGTGAAGTAGAGGTGTAACTCACGCTCGTCCAGTGGCCCGGACGCTGGCAGGCTTTTCAGCGCCTCGGTCAGACCGCCGGTCAATGAGCTGCTGAAACCATTGGTATTGAAGACATGAAGCGATGGCACCGCCTGCACGCTGATTTCGTGCCAGCCGACGCGGCCATCGTAGTTGTGATTGGAGAATCTCAATTCATGCGCGCCGCTCGACATTCCCGGGGGCAGCGTGCCGCTGAAATCCGCATCGAGCCTCAGGGAGAATCCGCCCTGTTCCGTTGGCAAGCTGCTGGTCCAGCGTCTGAGTTTCAATGGCACCGCTGTGCCATCGATTTCGATACCAAGCCGGCGGGCGAACTCCGGGGCGAGCCGCTCGACATAGTCATCGCGCTCGGCCTGCGATGTCACACCATCGCCATTGGCGTCCGCCTTGTGCAGTTCGCTGAGCGCCGGCAGTTGCCCAAATACGACGACGTAATGCACGGTGACTGAATCATCGTCGAGCCGCAGGCCGCTGTACTGGTTGATCGTGAAGTTCCCCAGCAGGCTCGCCACCGTGTCGGCGTGCGCGCGCAGCGGCAGCAGCGCCAACCCGCCCAGGAGCAGGAATACGGTCACAAGGCCAGCCTGGCTGATGCGCATGGTGCTGCGACTCATGGTTGACGGTGCTCAGTGCCGGTGATCGTGCGAGTGCTCGGTGCCGCTGACATGCCGATGCACATGCACGTGCGGGCCCGCTTGCGAGACGTAGCGCTCCTCGATCCGGCCAAACTTCCAGATCGCGACCGATAGCGCCCAGGCGAACAGGAACAGTCCCACGATGAGATAGCCCAGCATGCCGAAATCCAGACTGGCGATAAAATCGAACAACGCACCGTGCAGACGCGCCATGCTGATGAACACCTGCAGTAGCTCAATCGTGCCGATCAGCAGCGCGACCACCACCGACAATCCGGTCGTGGTGAGGTTGTAGAAGATCTTGCGCAGCGGATTCAGGAACGCCCAGTTGTAGGCTTTGGACATGAGCACGCCATCGGTGGTGTCCATGATGCACATGCCGGCGGCAAACAGGATCGGCAGCGAGAGAACTGCCGGTGTCGGCAGATTCCCGGCCGAGGCCCCGGCCGTCATCGCCAGCAATCCGACTTCCGAAGCGGTATCGAATCCCAATCCAAACAGCAGGCCGAGCGGATACATCTGCCAGCTGTGATTCATCAGCTTGCTCAGGCGTCCGCCGAAGAGGCGATTGATGAGCCCGCGTCGCGTCAGCAGTTCTTCCAGATGCGCGTGACTGTGGTGGCCGCTCCTGGCGTGGTCCCAGACTTTGAGAATGTCGAGCAGCACCAGCAGATTCAGGATGCCGATGACCCACAGGAACGTACCGGATACGCTCGCTCCCAGGATGCCGCCGATATTCTGAAGTTGCGGCAGTTCTCGTTTGACCGCGGAGGCGGCATAGGCGATCGCAATGGACAGCCCCAGTACGATCGTGGCGTGCCCGAGCGAGAAGAAGAATCCGACCCCAAGCGGACTCTTGCCCTTCTGCAACATGAACCGCACCGTGTCGTCGACCGCGGCGATGTGATCGGCGTCGAAGGCATGGCGCAGCCCAAACATGTAGGCCACAAATCCCAGGCCCACCAGCGACGGATAGGCGCCGGCATAATGCAGATACAGGCCCCAGCCCAGAATATGCAGCGCGGACACAGAGCCACACAGTCCTGCCAACCGAACCCACTCGGACGGTGAAAAGAAGCTGCGTGCCATCAACGGCGCAGTTCTTGTGTGGGTAATTTCGGACAATCCGTGTCAGCCTGGTTGTGGCGATGAGCCGGTTAGCGAGTAATACGAATAACACGACTGAACGGATGCGCTTATTGCCGGGAATCTGCATCCGGCCGCCCCCTCAGAACGTACTACTAGTGATATCGCTGGCGCTTGGGCGGCTAAACCGTGATTCCAGATGTAGTTTGCCAAAACGCATGCCAACGTGAATAGGACTCGCTCACTCCCAATGGCTCACGTGCCAAGCTGCGGCGCTGCGCTGGTCGTCTGGCTGCTGATCAGCCTGACGCCCGCGCAGGCGGCGGCGCCCGATCCGGTGCCGGCCCCGCCGCCACCGGCGTTTCGAGCACCGTATGTGCCGAAGTCCGACACTGAAGTGCTGCAGCAAGTCCCGGCCGAGTCGAATCCGACCGTGCGCGTCATGAAAGCACTGCGCGCGGCGCTCGACCTCGCTCCGGACAGCCTTCCGGCGGCCGACCAGCTGGCGCGCGCTTACATCGACTTCGGCCGCGAGATTGGTGATGCCCACTATGCCGGCTACGCTGAAGCC
>Ga0181525_10003389_pt1 | contig 12635 bp, 9 predicted proteins | sample PEATcosm2014_Bin_48_FD_121100 | JGI IMG/M metagenome (GOLD analysis project Ga0181525, IMG submission 121100) | Peatland microbial communities from MTU Mesocosm Facility, Houghton, MI, USA - PEATcosm2014_Bin06_10_metaG | ecosystem: Environmental > Terrestrial > Soil > Wetlands > Peat | place... | reverse complement strand
GATTCGAGAAGTTCCGCGGCGGCTATCGCAACCTGCTCGTGATGGCGCTCGCGCACCGGCGCAATTTTGCCATCGGCTTTTTCGGTATCGTCCTGGCGTCGTTCATTCTCGTGCCGTTTCTGGGCTCGAATTTCTTTCCCAACGTCGACGCGGGCCAGATTGAGCTTCACCTGCGCCCGCCCGTCGGCACGCGCATCGAGGACGCCTCGGCCATGTTCGGCGAGGTCGAGCAGCAGATTCGCAAGGTCATCCCGGCCGACGAGATCGCGTCGATCGTCGACAACATCGGACTGCCGACAAGCTCGATCAACACGATCTACAACAATTCCGGCTTGATCGGGTATCAGGACGGCGACATCTACGTGAGCCTGAATGCGAATCATCATCCGACCGCGGACTATGTTCGCACCTTGCGCCAGCGCCTGCCGGCGGAGTTTCCCGGCGCCACGTTCTCATTCCTGCCCGCGGATATCGTGAGCCAGATCCTGAATTTCGGCACCCCGGCGCCGATCGACCTGCAGATCACCGGCCCCAACATCAAAGCCAACCAGGCTTATGGCCTCGATCTCCTGCGCCGGATGCGGCTCATCCGCGGCATCGCCGATCCACGCATGCAGCAGTCGCTCGACAATCCGCAATTGAATATCGACGTCGACCGTTCGCGCATGGCGCAATTGGGCCTCAACGAACTCGACGTGACGAACAGTCTGTCGACATCGCTCGCCGGCAGCTCGCAGACCGCGACCATCTACTGGCTAAATCCGAAGAACGGCGTCTCCTATCCGATCGTCGCCCAGACGCCGGAATACAAAGTGGACACGATGTCCGATCTCGAGAACGTGCCTATCACGGGCGGCCCGGGGCCGCAGGTGCTGGGCGGCCTCGGCAAGATCACGCGCGTGCATTCGAGCGCCGTCGTCAGCCACTACAACATCCTGCCCTCGATCGATCTCTACGCCTCGACGCAGGATCGCGATCTGGGCGGCGTCGAGGGCGACATCAACAGCCTGATCCGGGATACGGCCCACCAGGTTCCCCACGGCGCGACCGTGCATCTCCGCGGCCAGGTGATCACCATGAACACCGCCTTCTCGGGCCTGACGTTCGGCCTGCTCGGCGCAATCGTGCTCGTCTATCTGCTGATCGTCGTCAATTTCCAGAACTGGCTCGATCCCTTCGTCATCATCACGGCGTTGCCGGCAGCGCTGGCCGGCATTGTCTGGATGCTCTTCATAACCGACACGACGCTCTCGGTTCCCGCCCTCACGGGCGCCATCATGTGCATGGGCGTGGCGACCGCGAACTCGGTCCTTGTCATCAGCTTCGCGCGCGAGCGGCTGGACGCGACAGGCAACGCGATCGCCGCTGCAATCGATGCCGGCACGACGCGACTGCGCCCGGTGCTGATGACGGCACTCGCCATGATCATCGGCATGGCGCCGATGGCGCTCGGGCTCGGCGATGGCGGCGAGCAGAACGCGCCGCTCGGACGCGCGGTTATCGGCGGACTTCTCATCGCCACCTTCGCGACGCTTCTCTTTGTCCCCGTCGTCTTCAGCATCGTGCACGGCCGCAAAAGGGCGCACGTGCCCGAACACGCCAAACTTCCCACTCCCGTGACCGGAGGCGCACATGCCTGATCAGAAACATTTGCTTGAGCACACGGCGCCCAGAAACCTCAAGACGATCCTGATCGTCCTGGCCTGCGCGGCGGTTGTCATTGCCGTCGTGGGGATCGGGGCTCGACTGCTGGCAAGACAGGCCATCGCGAAAACCACCGACGATGCGGCGATCCCGACCGTGTCCGTCATCCGCCTGTCCGCCGCCGGCGCGGCGCGACCGCTGGTCCTGCCGGGCGATGTCGAAGCCTTCTACAGCGCGCCGGTCTACGCGCGTGTCACCGGCTACCTCAAACGCTGGTACACCGACATCGGCACGCCCGTGAAAAAAGGACAGGTTCTCGCCGAGATCGATGTGCCCGACCTCGACCAGCAATATGAGCAGGCGAAAGGCAATCTCGGCACGGCCATCGCGAACGAGCAGTTGGCCGCCATCACGGCGAAACGCTATATCGCGCTGAAGGCGCAAAACGCCGTCGCGGTCGAATTGGTCGACCAGCAGGTGGCGACGTGGAACGCGGACAAGGCGGCGACGGCGTCCGCGCGCGCAATCGTCAGGCAGTTTGAGGCCGACGAATCCTTCAAGCAGCTTGTTGCGCCTTTCGACGGTGTCGTCACCAGCCGCTCGACGGATGTCGGCGCACTGATCACGGCCGGCACGACGACCGCGACATCGATCAGCACATCGACCGGCACGCCGGCCGGTACGACAACCGGCACGACGAGCGCTGCGTTGACGACCACGGCGACAGGTACGTCGGCCGCAACATCGGGGAATGTTCCCCTGTTCACGGTCTCCGATGAGCATCGCATGCGCATTTATGTCCGCGTTCCGCAAAACAACTCGGCCTCGGTACAGCCCGGCATGACGGCGACCTTCACCGTTCCGCAATTTCCGGGGAGGACATTTACCGCGACGCTCGCCACCACCGCGCAGGCCGTGGATACGGCATCGGGAAGCCTGCTCGTCGAATTTCAGATCGACAATGCCGATGGAAGCCTCAAACCCGGCGAATATGCGCAGGTTCATTTTATCGTCCCGAACAAGCCCGGGACGATGGTCGTGCCGTCCAGCGTGCTGACGTTCCGCGACGGAGGAATGTTCGTCGCAACGGTCAACGCGAAAAATCACATCGTGCTGAAACGGGTCACGATCGGCCGCGATCTCGGCACGACGGTGGAAGTTTCGGACGGGCTCTCGCGCGACGACCGCGTCGTCGACAACCCGCCCGATTCCTTGCGGAACGGCGATTTCGTGCGCGTCTCAACCGCGAACCGGCCGGCGGCCTAGCCCCCGCTCAACACGGCTGCCGCCTGATCCAGACGGCCGCTATAGGCGTTCAGCGCATCCGCCGTGATCTTGATGTAGGCGGCCGCGTCCGCCCAGCGCTGTTGTTCGATGCCCTCGCGAATGCCGGGAAGCGTCTTCGCGCCATAGCCGGTCAGCGTGCCGGGCGCATAGATCACGTTTTTGAACCACGGACGCCCCGGCAAACCGGCGTCGTATAAAAGCGTCTGATCGAGATCGAGCATCAACGCCTGAAGATGCGCGAGACGATCGGGCGACAGGCCTGCGCCGTTCTTCGCCAGCGCGTCGTCATAGGCCTTTGCGCTTGCCTTGAGCTTCTCGACGGCGGCTTCGAGGGGTGCGAAATCGAACGCCGGCACGGTTTCGAGCACGGGCGGCGCACCATTCGATTTCGTCGGATCGGCAACGAGCGCGAAGACGCGGTCGCGGAGGAGACCGGCCTGCACCATCTGCGCGTCGCGTTTCTCGGTCGCGAGTTTCTTCACTTCCGCCAGATAGAGCGCTACCGAACGCGCAAAATCTCCGGCGCGCTGGACCGGCAGATCGGCTTGAGCCGCGCGCAGCACGATGCGGCCGACCGTCTTCGCGAGCAGCGCGTCGTAGACGAATCCGGGATCGACGAAGCGGCTGTGGTGCTCGAACGTGTCGTAGCGCGAATGATAGACGCCGCCCGAATCGCCCTCGCCGCCATATCCGACATTGAGTGCTGCCAGACCCAGATGCTGCACATAGGCGGAATAATCCGAACCCGAGCCCAGCGCTTCGATCGGCGCGTCCTGACCGGGGTCGGCCGCGGCTTTGGCGATGGCCTTGGCGTGTTCCTTGTCCCGTTCCGACGGATCGACCGCCGCCGCACGCAAACGCGCGCGATAACGCTCGCCGACCGTTCCGCCCGTTTCGGGATCGGTCACATCATCGATGACACCGTTGACGAGGTGTTCGAGATCCTGGCTGCCTTCCGCGGCAAATGTCCCGCGGCTGTTGCTGTCGGAGTTGATGTAGAGAACGGCTTTCTTTTTGAGCTCGTCGCCATGGGTCTCGGCCCATTCGGTGGAACCGAGCAGCCCCGGCTCTTCGCCGTCCCAGCTGAGATACACAAGCGTGCGTTTGGGCCGCCAGCCGGTGGCCGCAAGGCGGCCGATCGCTTTGCCTTCCTCAAGCAGTGCGATCTGGCCCGAAAGCGGATCCGTCGCGCCAAACACCCAACCGTCGCGATGATTGCCGCGCAAGATCCATTGGTCGGGATAGGCGCTGCCCTTCATCACCGCAACGACATCGTAGAGCGTCTTCATGCTCCAGTCGGATTTGACGGACAGATGCACCATCGCGGCCGACGGGCCGACGCGATAGGTGATGGGAAGCGAGCCGCGCCAGGATTGCGGGACGACCTGGCCATTCAACGCCTGGAGGAACACCTGCGCGTCGCCATACGAAATCGGCAGCGCGGGAATCTTGAGAATCGTCTTGGCCTCGCTGATCGAAAGTCTTTTTGCATCCTTGGTTGCGCCCACGCCCGGCGTCAGGGGGTCGCCCGGATAGAGCGTCATGTCCTGCACGGAGCCGCGCTGAATGCCCTGCGGCGGACGCGCGGGGCCGTTGGGATAGGTCGCATCCACAGCGTAACCGTCGTCGTGCGGATCGGAATAGACGATGCAGCCGACCGCACCGTGCTCCTGCGCGAGCTTGGGCTTCAGCCCGCGCCAGCCGGCGCCATAACGCACGATGACGATCTTGCCTTTGACGCTGACGCCCATCTTCTGCAGCGCGTCGTAATCGTCCGGCATTCCGTAATTGACGTAGACGAGCGGCGCGGTGACGTCGCCATCGCCCTGATAGGCGAAATAGCCCGGCAGCGCGTAATCCTTCGCGGTCGCGCTCGAATCACCAGGTATCGGCTTTTCCTGCAACGTCGCCTTGAAGGGTTTTTTGCCGCCCATCAATTCGAGGCTTTCGTGAATGGGCGTCGGGTAGGGCACCTCGAAGGTCTCGATATGCGCGTCCCAGCCCCACGATTTGAACTGGGCCAGCACCCATTCGGCGTTCGCCTTGTCGTGCGGCGATCCTACCTGGTTGGGTTCCGCGGCGAGGCGTTTGAGCCAGCCGCCCATCTCGTCGGGATGGACGGAGGCGTCGAAGGCCTTCTCCACTCCGGCTTGATCCGTGGGCATCATATCGGCGCCATAGACGGCGCCCGCACACAACAGGCTCGCCGAAGCAAGCAAAGCAATGCGATTCATGGAAAAGTCCCTTCGAAAGTAAGCGCCCACCCAACGGGCCGGGACCATAGCACTCAATGCCGGGATTGGAATTCTGGCCGAATGTCGCGAATGCGTGCACAGTTCCACGAGGGGGAAAGCCGATGCGGATCGTTCGGGTTTTGATGGTGATAGCCGCGCTCAGTGCCTCGGCTACCGGGGCTTTCGCGGCTCAGCCCTGGATGACCCTGCCCCCCACGCCGACCCTGCCTGCGGCCACCGAAAGCGGCTGGGCGCCGGTCGACGGCGTCCGGCTCTGGTACGCGGAGTTCGGCCATGGCGAGCCCGTGCTTCTTCTCCATGGCGGCCTCGCCAATTCCAGCTATTGGGGCAACCAGGTCCGCGCATTGATGGGCCATTATCGGGTCATCGTCATGGACAGCCGCGGCCATGGCCGCTCGACGCGCGATGCGCAGCCTTTCGGCTACGACCTCATGGCGAAAGATGTCGTGGGGCTTCTCGACCATCTGAAGATCAAACGCGTGGCGCTGATAGGCTGGAGCGACGGCGCGATCATCGGTCTCGATATCGCGATGCACCATCCGGAACGGTTGTCGAAGCTTTTCGCATTCGCTGCGAACTACGACACGGCCGGCGTGGCCGATGTCGGCCAAAGCCCCACCTTCACGGCCTTTGAAGCACGCGCCGGCAACGAATACGCATCACTTTCGCCGACGCCCCGCGATTACCCGGCATTTCTGAAAGCGATCACGGCCATGTGGGCGCACGAGCCCAACTGGGGCAAAAAGGATTTTGCGCGCATCACCGTGCCCACCTGGATCGTCGACGCCGACCATGACGAAGCGATCACGCACGACCAGCCGCGCACCATGGCCGACTGGATCCCGAATGCCGGACTTCTCATCGAACCCGACGTAAGCCATTTCGCCTTCATTCAGGATCCCGAGCAATTCACGCGAGATCTGCAGCATTTTCTGAAGAAACGATAAGACGCGGGGGCGCTTGCCAGACGCCGCCCATTTGAACCACTCTTTCGGCAACGGAAATCGATACGGGGTCACGCGTATGTCCAAGGAACCTGCAGGCTTTTCATCCGCGAAGCTCGCGCTCATCCCGCCCACGCTGCAAAGCGTGGTCGACGCTGGCGATCTTTCGGGCTTCGTCACGCTTCTCTTCCACAAGGGCGAGATCGCGCAGGTGAACACGCTCGGCTATCGCGACATCGAGACGAAAGCGCCGATGACGCGCGACACGCTGTTCCGCATCGCGTCGATGACGAAGCCTGTGACCTCTGCGGCGGCACTCATGCTGATGGAAGAAGGCAAGATCCGCCTCGACGATCCGATCACGAAATGGGCGCCCGAATTCGCAAACATGCGCGTCATGAAGAACGCAGAAGGACCACTCGACGACACCTACCCCGCGCCGCGCGCGATCACGATCGAGGATCTGTTTACCCACCGCTCCGGTCTTTCCTATGCGTTCAGCGCCGTCGGGCCGATTTCGAAAGCCTACGACGCAGCGCTCGGCGACGTGCTCAACAATCCGATCGCCCCCGATCAGTGGATCAAAGCGCTGTCGGGGCTTCCCCTCCTTTATCCGCCGGGCGAACGCCTCCACTACAGCGTCTCGACGGACCTCCTCGGCTTCATCGTCGGCCGTGTCGAAAAGAAGCCGTTCCGCGACGTGCTGATGGAACGCCTCTTCCGGCCGCTCGGCATGCCGGACACGGATTTCTATGTGCCGAAAGACAAGCGTTCGCGCGCCGCGACGGTCTACCGCCAGAACGACAAGACGGGCGAGCTTCGCCCGCTTCCTTTCGCGCAGCATGATTCGCCGCCCGCGTTTTGCGGCGGCGGCGGCGGCCTCATCTCGACGGCCGACGACTATCTGAAATTCGCACGCATGCTTCTGAACAACGGCGAATTCGAGGGACGGCGCTACCTGAAGGCCGAGACGGTCACGCTCATGCGCACGAACCGCCTGACGCCGGCGCAGCGCGCGATCCCGTTCCTCGGCGCCATTCCCATGTGGGACGGAATGGGCTTCGGCCTTGGCGTCTCGATCATCGACCATCCCGAGAAGCTGGGCTTCCTCGGCATGGGCGGAAAAGGTTCATTCGGCTGGCCCGGCGCATTCGGCACCTGGTGGCAGGCCGATCCCGAGAACGACCTCGTGATCCTCTATCTCATCCAGAATTCGATTCCGCTCGAGCCCGGCGCGATCACCACGCTCGCCGCAGGACAGCGCATGGGCGCGCGCGCGGCCCTTCCGATCTTCCAGAGGCTTGTCTACGACGCGCTGACGTGACGTTTCAGTTGTGGCTGCTCGCGGCCGTCGCGTGCTGGGTGACCCAGTCGTCGACGTCTTTCCACACGAGCTCGCGATCGAGATCGCGCATCAGCATGTGATAGCCGTTCGGGTAGTCGCGCTGGTCGGCGTGGTTGCCGAGTGCGGCTAGTGTTGCGCGTGTCGAGTCGAGCGGGATGAGTTGATCCTTTTCGCCGTGGAGAACGAGTATCGGCGGCGGATTGGAAAGCTTCGCGGGTGCTTTTCGCGCCGCATCCATCATGTCCACGAGACCGTAGATCTGGTCGACCCGCGAATCGTGCTGAAAATAGGGATCGCGGCCGAGCTTGCGCAGCTCCGCGATATTGTCGCTCGGAACGAGATGCAGGCCGCTGCCGGACAAATGCTTCCACGGAATCGTGTGCGCCCCCACCCACAACGTGACGCGATAGGAGAGCGGCATGTCCTCCCGCGCAAACACCGCCGGCGCCGAAAGAATCACACCGTCGACACGCGGCGGACGATCGCTCGCAAGCGCGGCCAGCAATTCCGCGCCGCCCATGCTTTCGCCGATGGCGAAAACCGGCACGCCGGGAAATTTGGTCCGCGCCGCGTCGACGCAATCGTCGAGATCGGTGAGCATCACGTCGCCGCCCGCCCAGATGCCGGGATTGGGCGCATGGCCGAAACCGCGCTGATCATAGGCGATGGTCGTGATGCCGTGCTCCGCCCACCACGGACCCGGCAGATCATAGGCCTCGGAGTAATCGCTCATGCCGTGCAACGCGATGAGCACGGCCTTCGGAGTCTTCGCATCCCATTCGCGGAGCGGCAGATGCAAACCGTCGCGCGTGATGAAGCTGTCGGCGGTGATCTCGGGCGTGTCGTTTTCGAGACCGCGCGGGGCGACGACCGGCGCGCAGGCCGAAGCCGCCAGCGCTAGGAGTCCAAGGCAAGCCGCACGCGCGCCCGCAAATCGGGAAGGAGTTTTTTCTCGAACCATGGATTCTTCTTCAACCACGCATTGTTGCGCCAGGACGGATGCGGCAGCGGCATGAGGCTCGGGCCATATTCGCGCCAGGCTTTGACCGTCTCCGTCATAGTCGATTTGCGCTTATCGCCCAAATGCCAGTTGATGGCGTAAGTGCCGACGGCCAGCGTCAGCTTGGTGGGCGGAAGTGCTGCCATCACTCTCGCCTGCCACAAGGGCGCGCATTCCGGTCGCGGCGGCTTGTCGGCGCCGCTTGCCGTATAGCCCGGAAAACAGAAGCCCATGCCGATGATGGCGATACGGGATTCGTCGTAAAACGTCTCGCGGTCAAGCTTCAACCAGTCGCGCAGCCGGTCGCCCGACGGATCGTTGAACGACAATCCCGTCTCGTGTACGCGAATGCCCGGCGCCTGCGCGGCGATCAGAATTCTCGCCGTCTTGCTCGCGCGGATAATCGGCCTTGCGCCATGCGGGAGATAGGGCGCGCAAACCCGGCAGGCGCGGATTTCGGCGAGAAGCTTGGCGAGATTTTCGCGACGCGTCATTCCTCTCCGCGCAGAAGGTTGCGGGCGATGACGAGTTGTTGGATCTGGCTCGTGCCCTCATAGATGCGGAAGATGCGCACGTCGCGGTAAAACCGTTCGATGCCGTAATCGGCGACATAGCCGGCGCCGCCGAAAATCTGCACGGCACGATCGGCCACGCGGCCGACCATCTCGGACGCGAAATATTTGCAGGCCGCCGCTTCCATGGTCACCTTCTCGCCCGCGTCGCGCTTCTTCGCGGCGTCCAGCACCATCGAACGCGCCGCATAGGCTTCGGTCTTGGAATCGGCGAGCATCGCCTGGATCAGCTGGAAATCGCCGATCGGATTGCCAAACTGCTTGCGTTCGCGCGCATAGGCGACGCTTTCGCGAATGAGGCGCTCGGCGACACCCACGCACACACTGGAAATGTGCAGCCGCCCGCGGTCGAGCACCTGCATGGCGACCTTGAAGCCTTCGCCTTCTTCGCCGAGCCGGAGACTCGCCGGCACGCGCGCATTCTCAAAGATCACGTCGGAAATATGCGCGCCCTGCTGACCCATTTTCTTTTCGGGTTTGCCGAGCGTGATGCCGGGCGTCTTCGCCGGCACGATGAATGCCGATATCCCGCCCGCACCCTTCTTCGACGGATCGGTGCGCGCCAGAAGCGTGAACATGCCCGCGCGGCCGGCATTGGTGATGAAACGCTTGGTGCCGTTGACGACGTAATGGTCGCCGTCGCGGATGGCGGTGGTGCGCAGCGATGCCGCGTCGGATCCGGCGCCCGGTTCGGTCAGCGCGAAGCTCGCAACGATCTCGCCGCTGGCGAGCTTGGGCAGCCACTCGTTTTTCTGGGCGTCGTTGCCGAACATGACGATGCCCTGGCTGCCGATCCCGACATTGGTGCCGATGACCGAGCGGAACGCGGGCGAGGTGTAGCCCAGCTCGAAACCGACGAGCACTTCTTCCTCCATCGAGAGGCCGAGGCCGCCAAATTCGGTCGGGATCGAAATGCCGAAGAGCCCGAGATCGCGCATCTCCGCAACGATCGCGTCGGGCATGCGGTCCTCTTCGCCCACCTTCGCTTCGATCGGCACGCATTTCTCGCGCACGAAGCGGCGCACCGTATCGATCAACTGGGCTCGCGTTTCCGCATCAAGCGCCATGGATCGTCTCCTTCAATTCCCGCCGTCGGAAGAATAGCCCATTCAACTCTCGCTCAGCGTGTAGGTGTATGCACCCACGATCAGAATGTGGTCGACCGCATCGCCGCTGCCGAGCGGGAAAAGCAGCGATTCATGGGAAAATGCCCGCTTCAGCGGCGATTGCGGGATGTGCCCGCGATAGGCCCGCGGCGTGCCGTCGGCGACCAGCTCGTTGTAGATGGGGCGAAGCGTCGCGCCGTAGCCGGGGAGATTCGCGTCGATCTCGGCGAGCTTCATGCCCTGAAAGGACTGTCCCTGGACCTGGACGATGGCGTCGCCGACGATCCGGAATTCGTATTCCTTCCCGCTCTCGAGCACGCGCACCAGCACGATATTGCGCAGGAAAGGCGCCATCGCGCGCGCCGTCATCGCTTCGCGCGTGGGAAAGCGGCCCGCGCCTTTCAGTTCATTCCAGACCGCAAACGCCTGATGCAGGAGCGGATCGCGGATCGCCCCGATTTCGACACGGTCGCCCAGGGCCGATTTGGCGGCAGCCTTCGGCGGCGGGGGAACTTTGCGTTTGAACATGGAATCGCCAATTCGGATAGCATGGTTCCCTGAGTTGACCACAAAGGCTCGCGCCTCGAAAGTTTTCTGCATGCGGCTTTCCGTTCTCGATCAATCACCCGTGCGCAGCGACGGCACCGCAGCTGAGGCCGTCGCCGAGACCATTGCACTTGCGAAGGCCTGCGAAGGCCTTGGTTATCATCGCTATTGGCTCGCGGAGCACCACAACACGAAATCCTTTGCGGGCTCGGCGCCCGAGGTTTTGATCGCGCGCGTGGCGGCCGAAACGAAGACGATTCGCGTGGGTTCGGGCGGGGTCATGCTGACGCATTACAGCCCGCTCAAGGTCGCCGAGCAGTTCCGGATGCTGGAGATCCTGTCGCCCGGACGGATCGATCTGGGGCTCGGCCGCGCGCCCGGCACCGACCAGCGCACCGCCCAGGCGTTGCAGGCCGGAGTGCAGGGCTGGGGCATCGACGCATTCCCGAGCCAGGTCCATTTGCTGCGCCAATTCCTGGACGACGCGGCGGGCACGGCGCTGCCGGACGACCATCCCTATCGCGGCATCCACGCCTCGCCGATGGGCCCCACGCGGCCGGAAATGTGGCTTCTGGGTTCGGGCATCCACAGCGCGGTCTATGCGGGCGAGCTCGGCCTTCCTTTCGCGCATGCGCATTTCATCAGCGCCGAGGGGAGCGAAGAGGCCTGCCAGGTCTATCGTCAGCGCTTCAAGCCGAGCACCTGGTGCGAAGCCCCGCGCATCGCCATGGGTGTCGCAGCACTTGCTGCCGAGACGGAGGAAGAAGCCGCGAGACTGGCGCTGTCCCGCAACCTGTGGGTGGTGCGCCTTCTCACGGGACGGCCGATCGCGTTTCCGCCGCCGGAAGAGGCGCTCGACTATCCGTATACGGAGCAGGAGCGCGCGCTTCTCGCGAACATCGAAGCCCGCTCGACGGTGGGCACGCCGGCACAGGTGAAGAAGCGTCTGACGGCGCTCGCCGAACGCCACGGCGCCGAAGAACTCGTGATCGTGACGATCACCTATGATGCGAAATCGCGGCTCAGATCGTATGAGCTGCTGGCAAAAGAATTCGAACTCGCGCCGCCGTAGGTTTTCTTCGCCATCCCCCAATTCCCTGCCATCAGGGAAAAGAACAGGGAATTGGAAAACACCCGGCCGCGACGGCGTTCGTTTGACGCAATAAATATCGCCTTTTCCTGCTTTTCGCCACACGGACTCGGTGACAGAAGCAGGCAATGAACAGCGAAACACGCACGTCGGAGCGCGGGCGCCCCGCCCGCATTCGTTGGATCGGCACAAAGCGGCCGCGCTCCGGCGTGACGCGCGCAACGAGCGGAGCCTGCTGGCCAAGCATCCCCATTCGCGCGCGCGCCACGTGAGTTTCCGATTCACAATGTCAAAGAGCGGACGAGAGTCTGCGCGCATCTTCCGCCGTTGTGAAGACAAACATTTCGATGCCATCGGAATCGCTTCGCCGCGAAATGCGAACGATCGTCGTCGAAACAGACAACGAAGCGCCGACATGCAAAAAATCGGGAACGGTCATGCCCGCGCGCGACGGCTTCGCGTGCACCTGTGTCGACATGCTGCCGCACCTGTCGTCTTCCCGCTTCTCTTCATCGCAACAGTGCTTACTTTCCCGTGCAGTGGCGGTGCGCTCGTCGCACAGCTCCCTCATGCAAGGGAAGGATAAGGCCATGAACCATGAACGCAAAGTCGCAGTCATCACAGGCGCCTCGCAGGGTATCGGCGCGGGTCTCGTAAAAGCCTATCGCGAGCAAGGCTACGGCGTGATCGCGACGTCGCGCTCCATCAAAAAGTCGGGCGATGACGATATATTGGCCATTCCAGGCGACATTGCCGACCGCAAGACGGCCGAAAGCGTGATCCGGGACGGCATCGCCCGTTTCGGACGCATCGATACCCTCGTCAACAACGCCGGCATCTTCATCG
>Ga0181525_10003388_pt1 | contig 12646 bp, 8 predicted proteins | sample PEATcosm2014_Bin_48_FD_121100 | JGI IMG/M metagenome (GOLD analysis project Ga0181525, IMG submission 121100) | Peatland microbial communities from MTU Mesocosm Facility, Houghton, MI, USA - PEATcosm2014_Bin06_10_metaG | ecosystem: Environmental > Terrestrial > Soil > Wetlands > Peat | place... | reverse complement strand
TTTATGCTGGCGTCCAGCCTTGATTCGACTTTTGAGAGTCGGCTTTGGCTTGGCTAGGGATCAATAATAAGGATCGATAATTACTGCCTCACTCTGCTTTAAGCCAGCGCGTAGAGATACTCGACGAAGGAACCCACAGCCCTATCAATCCCCGCAACCTTGGCACTCGTGGAGTCGATCAGATAATACTCGTTCGGAGCGTGTGCTCCGGTCCCGTGTCCCAGTCCAAAATGTCCGGCGGGAAGATTCAGAGGTTCGGAAGTGAAGATGTATCCCGGCCAGGAGCCGGCGGATCGGGGCCACAGCACGGGATCGAGGCCGAGTTTGCGGTAAGTCGCAATTTGCGCCTGGATGAGCTTCGAATCCTGCGAGGTCTGCGTGGGATCGTAGCCGCCACTCATATTGACCTCGATATCGCCGAAGCCGTGTTTGGCGAGATGCTCCTTCAGAAGCGCCAGTGTGCCGGAAGCGGTCATATCAGGCACCAGCCGCATGTCAATCTTTGCGACCGCGCGGTGCGGAAGAATAGTCTTGCCTCCGGGGCCCGTGTATCCACCGACCAAGCCCTCGATGTTGATCGTGGGCTTGGATTCGAGCAGAACGAGCGAGTCCAGCCAGTTTTTGTCGTGCACCCAATGCTCAACGCCCAGCTGCTGCTTAACCGTGGCTTCACTCCGGCGAGCGGCGCTCTCCTGAATCATCTTCATTTGTGCGGGAGTAAGCGGCTTCGCCTTGTCAAAAAAGCCCGCCACAGCAGGAGTGTGTCCATCGGGCTCGATGAGCGTGTTGAGCGCCTGCACCAAGTGCCACGCCGGGCTCTCCACCTGTGCCTCAAGGCTCGAGTGAACATCGTGTTTGGGCCCTCGTCCCCATCGCTCTCCACTGGAAACCAATTCGAGTTCAACTACTCCCTTCGCGCCCAGCGATATCTGTATACCCCCATCCGCATCCTGGCCCGCTTCTGGCATGAACACACCCATGCATTTCTTCAACGCATCGGTGATCCTGGGTTGGCGGACAACCTCCGGAAAGTGGGTCGAACCAATCTCTTCTTCACCTTCACAGACGAGCACGAGATTTACCGGCAGCTTTGTCCCCGCTGCTTTGAAAGCGTGAAGGGCGCCGAGGAATGCCGTCTCAGGACCCTTCTGGTTCACGGCGCCCCGACCGACACAGATCCTGCCCAATCCTTCCTTGTCCACGATCCGCCCTTCGAGCGGCGGCAAAGACCACTCCGAAGGATCAAACTGTTTCACGTCGTACATAAAATAAATGGCGACGGTGGTCGCCGCACCTGCATCCAGAATGCCGAAGACTCCAGGCTTGCCCGACGTTGGCACAATTTCAACGTTCGCGAATCCTGCATCGCGAGCCAGTTGCGCCATATAGTCAGGGCCCTGCGGATAGTTGCGGTTTTCGGCCGCGATCGAGGGCAAAGCGATCCAGTCCTGCAGCCGCTTTACGTTCTCATCGTGCATCTTCGGGATCTGGCTCAGCACCGATTGGATGCCTGCATCGTCCGAAGCGAAAGCAGAGATTGGCAAGGCGGCGAAGGCGGCTCCGGCGAGCGCGCCGTGGATGAAATCGCGACGATTGAAAGCGTTATGGCTCGAGTCAGTCAATGCGTCCCCCATGGGCCGAATGAAGATGACTCTCCTTGGTTGGCCTCAAACTCAATTTCAGAGAGAATCATCCGCTTTTTGATGAAGGTCATCATACCAGTTGGTTCCCCACAGACCCAACAGGAACCAGAGCGGCAGTTCCTGCAAGAGCGAATTCAGCAGTTGAAATAAATAAAGACTCGTCAGAAGCCGATGCGGATGTTGGGGGGAACTGAGCGGGCCGCCCCCCGGCAGGGATATACTTCGGAAATGCTTGGCCCCCGCCCTCACATGTCAGCACTCGATTCCCTCAAAGCCAAGATAGGAAACGAAGCACACCTTCACATCGAGAGGGAAGCCGAGAAGGAAGTGGCTCTGGCCATGCAGATGCCTTTGCGCGACGAGGCTCTGCAAGCAAAGTATTACTACCCAAGATTCCTCTTGGCTGAATTGCTGACAGAGCTCGAATTGTTCGAAACCAGGGGACTGCGAATCTCACCCATAGATCTGACGAGCTTGCTCTTCAGGTGCAAGCTTCTCTTTGCGACCAAGAATGAACAAGAGTTCAATCAAAGATGCGGAGGATCTTTTCGTATTCTTCAGGATGCTGCACTGGCGGTGCAATATCCCGAAAAGATCGACGGGCTAGAAACCATTGTAAATAGACACCTTGCCCAATTAGAAGCCTCCGCGAAGCCTCGGATCGCTATTTCGCCGATCAACTCCTTTTCGACCTCGGCCGGCCAAAGTCCGCGCAGCTCTTTCGAGAAAATGTTCAACGAGATTAACGCACCATTTGTATGTTACTTCGAGGATGATTCCTTGATTGAAAAGCACGAACAGCTCGAACCCGGATCGAGTTCCCTAGATAGCGCGAAAGATTTCTTCTGTGCTCCATCGATAGGGTTTAAGGTTTCTGGGTCGAGAAACTATTGTCTCTGGTATGCCACAGCATGGCTACGAACATTCCTCAACCTTCTTCGAATTGCAGGTTTTATCCATCCCGGACAACGCGACTTCGGGTGGCCCGACGTCCAGATGATCCCTCCAACATACCCCGTTTTTGTGGGCGAACACTCGAAGGGTTTTTATAAATGGGATGAGTATAAGTGGCAATCCTGGGCCAAAATCCCCGACGGCTCTCTTTTTCGATCCTTTGGCTATCGCGGACTCTCGAAAGCGTGGCTTGACAATAGAACACTTCCACATATCGAGCGCTGCCTAGCCAAACACAAGAAGATCTTCGATTGCCTCAAGAATCCTTGGAACGACAGAGTTACCCGCGACATAGCGCCTGCACTAGACATCCTTAGCTCGGCCACACAACTCCCCGATGTCGGTGCAAAAATTCTGTTGATCTACTGCTGCCTCGAACATTTCTTCGTTCCCAAGAATGCAAAAAGCGAGAACAAGAAATACATTGTCGGGGGCCTAAACGCGATTGCGCCGCATCTCTTGCCGTGGTTCGACCGTCTATATAGCCTGCGCTGCGATTATGCGCATAAGGGATCTGTGACGCAGGATGACACTACGATGTCCTTGATCGCAGATTCAATGAGTAACTCCATGGCATTACTGGTCGCGAAACTCTCGGTCCAGTAATGGAGTGTTGGGGAAACTGGGAACCGATGGAACGTCCCCCAATTTCCCGACGAATGGAAATTGGTGAACGTCCCGTCTGTCCCCCGTTTTCCTCCTCCCCCCGTTTTCCTCGCCGTGAGCGCATTCGTCGAAATGGTAAGGCCTGGTGGGGCTTGTGATAATGCGCTTAGTCTTTTCGCAAATCCTGCCTATTCGCATGTCTTTGATGTCGTGATGCGGGAAGCATTTGGAATTCCGAGCATCCTTGCTAGATCGGGAGTCATGGCAACCTTTCTGGGCGATATGTATTTCCTGGCGGCCAGCAGGAAAATAACAGTCACCTCAAACGGAACCGGCGGGCGTCCGCACGCTGCCACAAAGTCATTATCCTCGTGAAAGAACGCGGATATATTAGGAGATACCAATGGCACAAGCAGAGGCACTAGCATCGGCAACGGCATCAGCGCTGTTACAGGAATGGGGTAAATTGTTGGTCGGCCAGTGGACACTTACGGGGCCCGGACCGGAGGACCAGCGAAGCTTGGCAGTTTCCTGGATGCCGGGCGGCACCGCTCTGATAAGCGACAACGCGTCGTCTCCAAGCGCAGCCGCCGGGAGGGCGGTTACGGTGGCTGATGCAGCATCAGGACAGATCAAACAAACGGAAGTCTATTCCGATGGAAAAATAGAAACCACCTATATTTCAAAATTGCCGAACGGCCAATGGGCATGGCGGCAAACGAGCACTGCTTCGGATGGCACGCAAGAGACCAATACAGCCACATTCACTTTGACCAATGGCGGAAACACTCTACTCCACAATGTTACAAATCGTTCTGCTGCTGGCAACGCCCTGCCGGACAAAGGTCATGTGTTGAAGCGGGTAGGCTGATCAAAACTACGGATACAAAACAACTGTGCTGCACCTTCTGTATCGGGCCGCGAAAGTTACGTCGCCGAAATTTTCGCGGTCTAGCAGAAGGTCCTGTTCACATTATCTTTAAATCTTTTCCAGAAATCCAAAGACCGATACCGAATTCATTGCGACACACTATTTCGCGTTGGAGGCCACATCCGCGCGAATGCGAAGCTCAACCAGGGAACTGGCCCATCTTTGCGGCACCACGACAGAGGCTGCCCTACCTTTCGTGGTTTTGTCACCAGCGCCGGAAGTCCGCATGAAAGCTGGAGGCGTCTCCCGCCTAGCCCTGATACCATCGTCCGTGGCAATTGAAGCCGAACTTGAACTGGTGCCGCCCCCTAGTCCAGGAGAGATCATCCTTGATCTGGGTATTGGCCTGTAGTTGCTGGTTCCTTGGGGTCGTGCAACCAAGCCGAAGTAGGAGTTCTTGCACGGGAAGTCGCTGGAACTCCAGGTCGTACTGTAGGGCACTCCCAACCCGACGCTGGCATCCACCACGGTTCCGGTTATGGTGGCGTTATCCTGCGCCCAAGCCCCGGTCGTTAACATTAGAAGCATGACAATCAATGCGAATAATACCGTCAGAAGTCCCGATGATCTTTTTGCTACGGAGATTGCTGCAATGCGGCGAATCTGGGTCGTGACATAATTCATAACTTGCCTCCGCCTTCCTGCCTGGCTGATGTTGTTCGCGGCGTGTTGGTGTCGCAATCGATTCCTGGTTGACGCGAATATTGAGTGAAACCCGCTACCGCGAACCGGAACCGGACCCCGGTAATTCTTGGGTAATCGTTTGCTTCAACGGTCGCAGTAATCGTTTTCTCCAACGCAAAAGGTTGTAGTCTTTTTCGGCTAGGTTTGTCGAGCTGGATATTTCAGCCGGGAACGGCAAAAATCGATTTTGGCGTAAGCTAGCCCGAAACCGCCCGTCTAGCGCCGGTTCGCGCCAAGTGATTCAGGTGCCCTGGATGACACCACGCCCACGCCTTCGCGGACGGCATAGAAACGGTCGGCCGGCAGATTGGTCAGCGTGTCCGCTGTCCCATCTGGCCAGTAACTGGTGCCTTATCCACCCGTTCATGTTCGCCCAGGCCAAAATGGATGCGAAGGTGTTTCTGCGACAGGTAGCTGCTGCCGCTGATCACCTCACTCAACTGAGAATAGGTCCCCCGCTTCGTCGACAGCTTTCTCCACCGATTGCGTCCCGCCTTTGTGCCGCGTGGCTGTTGGTTCCGCGAGACGGGATCGCTGTTGTCCCATCCCCGCGGGAATCAGACATTAAGACAAGAAACACCGCGAACGGGTTTACAAGTCCTGAGGCAGCGTGCAGTTTTGATGCGCATGGCATATGCCTTCGGCAGGAAACGGAGCATTCAATTGAGTTCGTTGGCCCATGTTACGATACCAGAACTCGTTTGCTCAGCGCGGGTTCGAGACTCCAGAGCAAACGTCTTCCACACATTGGGCATTTTTGCCGGGGGTTAGACCATGGTTGGACGCCGGGAGTTCCTACGCAAGAGTCTGGCTGGTACGGCAGCGTTTCTTGCCGCCAGAGCTTTCTCCCCCTTTGTCTGTGCTGATTCCGGGTCCTTCGACTCGCGCATCGAAGTTCTTTCCGGTGAGCCCCTCGGAATTATTTCGCCCAACCTGTACGGGCACTTCACCGAGAACCTGAGCGGCGTCATCTACGACGGCGTTTGGGTGGGTACAAACTCGAAGGTTCCAAATATCGATGGCATCCGCAAAGAGCTGATCGACGAAATGCGCAAGATTAAGGCTCCGGTGGTGCGCTTTCCCGGCGGTTGTTTTGCGGACAGCTATGACTGGCGCGACGGGATCGGCCCGGCCGACAAACGGCCTCGGCGGACTAACTTCTGGAACGGCGGCGAGACCAGCGCGGCTCCCGCCAGCCATCGCTACGATCCCAATGAGTTCGGCACGAACGAGTTCGTACGCTTCTGCAAACTAATTGGCGCCGAGCCTTACCTGGCGGCGAATCTGCGCAGCCTTCCCGCCGAAGAGTTTTATCGCTGGATCGAGTACTGCAATTCTCCAGCGGGGAGCACGACGCTTGCGGACTCCCGCGCCGCTGCTGGTTTCAAAGATCCCTTCAATGTTCGTTTCTGGGGAGTGGGCAACGAAGCATGGGGCTGCGGTGGAAACTTTACGGCGCAGGAATACGCGGTGGAGTTCCGACGTTTTGCAACGTGGGTTCCGCGTTTTGGACAGGAAGTTTCATTCATCGGTTCGGGGCCCAATGTGGACGACTGGGCATGGACAAGAGGTTTCTTCGAGGAAATCGTTCGCAAAGGGCGAGGTCAACTGCGTGAAGTCTATGGCTGGGCGCTTCATCATTACGCATGGAACCTGAGCCGGGGCCGCACCCGTGATTGGGTTCAAGGAAAAGGCGACGCTCTCAAGTTCGATAGTGTGGACTGGTACGAGTTGATGCGGGAAGGCGATCGCATGGAAGGCCTGATCGACGGTCATTGGCAGGTGATGAGCGAGGAGGATCCGGAGCATTCGGTCAAGTTGGTGGTTGATGAGTGGGGCCCATGGTACCGTCCGGGAAGCGAGGCGACTCCGGGAGATCAATTGGAACAAATGCCCACGCTACGTGACGCTGTGTTCAGCGGAATGACGCTGGACACGTTCAATCGACATCCGGAAAAGATCGCGATGGCGAATTGCGCGCAGTTGATCAACTGCCTGAACAGCCTGTATCTGGCGCACGAAGACAGATTCGTGGTTACGCCGGTGGGGCACGTTTTTGCTATGTACGCGGCGCACCAGGGCGGCCAGGCTCTGCGCACGATCTTCTCCGCGCCAACGGTGGACTATGATCGCGACGGCAAACCGGCTTCTTTTTGGGGTTTGAAAGGGTCGGCTTCTCTGCACGACAAGGAACTAACGTTAACCGTCGTCAACCCGCATGTCACCGACTCACGCGTTGCGGAAATTCTTGTCCGGGGCGCTACGCTGAAGTCAGGGTCGGCTACGGTGCTTACGAACGCCGATATTCACGCCCACAACACATTCGAGCAGAGACAAGTTGTCGTGCCACAGACAAAGGCGGTCGAAATCAAGGGGCCGGCACTCAACTACACTTTCCCGCAAGCGTCGGTTACGAAACTGACTTTGACTCTGGTGTAGACGACAACTGCATGCGTCCTGCGGATTCCCGCTTCAAGACTTGAGCAACACGTACGTGCTGTAGCTCTCCTTGTCGATGTTCATGAATGGCCGCATGGTCACGCTGCTGCCGGCAGCCGAGTTCGCCACCCAGTCCCCCATCGCATTATTTGCCGGCTTAGCTTGCAATAATGTCTTCCGATCGAAGCTGGGCTGAGAATCAGCCACCGCGAATAGCACCAGAGGGCCCTGCGTAAGAGCTGCGAGATTCGGATGGTTCGCATCCACAGGTTCCAACCGCAGCGGCATGGGGAGCTCGAGCTCGACGCGGTCGCCGTCTTTCCACGTACGCCGGATTCCGGCAAAAGTACCGGGCTGCAGCGGATCGGAAACTCGCTTGCCATTGACCGAGAGTACGGGGTCGGGCGCAGCCCAGTTGGGAATGCGGACGTAGAGCGTGTACTCGCTGGGCTGTGAGCCGGACAGCTGGATATGGATCTTGTTGTCGAACGGATACTTGGTTTCCTGCTTCAGTCCGTAGCGTCCACTGGCATCGTTCCATCGCACTGTGGATGGAGTGAAGAGATTTACATACACGCCATCCCCTGAACGCAGATAGGTGCTGATGTGGTAGTCCGCTGCGAGTTGCGGGAATGTTCCCGAGCAGCACGGCCATTTTTGTCCATACCAGACTTTCTTGCCACTGAGCGCGTAATCGGAATAGTAAAACGATGTGCCATCGGCCTGAATGGGCCAGGCTCCGAGGATCGTGTTGTAGAGCACTCGCTCCATGCTGTCGCCGTATTGTGAGTTCCTGGTGACGCGCAGCAAATAGCGAGTGATCTTGAAATGACCGTAGGCGCCACAGGGCGTTTCAAAGCTGGCGTGAGTGGACCGCAGGCTGTCTCCCAACTGTCCTGTCCCGGGCTCTCCAAATCCTTCATTGGGACCCCAGCCTCCCGTGGCGAAGCTTTGTGTGTTCAACAGCATTTCGAATCCGTTCCGGGCAGCCCGGAGATGCTTTTCGCTCCCCAGCGTGATGTAGGCCTGCATGGCGGAACTGAATGCGTTGACATGGCTGTAGGCATGTTCGTAAGGCAGGACGTTGTTGCCTCGGGCGAGCGGGTCGAAGTAGGTGTCGTCCTCAAGGAATCGCGTAGCCATGTCGCGATAGAAGGTATCGCCGCTGCGCTGGTAGGCGAGAAACAGATTCTCCGGCAAGGTATAAGTTTCGTCCCAGGTATAGGACGTATCCTTATGCGGGCGGGAACGCTGTTCCTGGCGAGACAGAGCCTTCTCCGGCAGATAGGCGACGATGGCGTGGGTGAGCTTGGCATGAACATCCATCGCCAGCGGATCACGGGCGAACTCGTGAGCATCAATCAGTCCGCAGGAAAGCTTGTCGTAGGTGTAAGCCGGCAGGCGATAATCCACGAAGAACCTGGCCTTGGGATCGAGCGTCTCCGCATATCCCTTGACCAGGCGATTGACTTTTGCTCGGGTTGGCTCCGATCCAGTTACTGCGTACGCTCGCGCGAGACCCGAAAGATATTGTCCAAAGCTGTGGCCCGCGATGAAGCCGTGAAAGTCACCGCGCTCCAGGCTGAAGCCCGTAAGGTCGTACCAGCCTCCCATATCTTCACCCGGTGCGGGCAGACCCGCGACCTGCCGGAAGACCTTGAGCAGGCGATCGTCGTCGAGGTTGAGAAAGCGGGAGTGGTTCTGCTCGAACTGAAGCTTCATCGGACCGTCGAGCAACTCCACATCGGAATAGGCAAAGGTGTTGAGCGGAGTGTTGACGGCGATGGCGCCTCGATCCACGGTGGCCCAAGCGGGAAGCGCGCGGGCCGCATACGTAGCTGCGGTGGCGGCCGTGGCGGTCTTGAGAAAGGTTCGGCGGCTGAGGCGGTGATCCAGTGTCGTGTCTCCTGCTACGAACGGAGTAAGGGTAGCAAACGATTGCTAGGTTACCTTCAGCCGGCGCCCGCCCGTTTGTCAACGACTTTCTAAAGTACTACTCCTTAAACACGCCATGGCGACCCGCGAAAACATCTTGACAGGCGCCGACGGGCACGCGTATAAGCTGAGTCCGGCAAGCGGGGAATCGTTTACCCAAAAAGTCTCGGAGGGTCGGAAACGAATGGCCGGCACATTCAAGCCGCTGGTCCTTCGAGATACGCGGTCTAACTCTCCTTGGGGATTCTGTTGCTGACTGCGCGCGGTACCTTGCCACAGAATCTGCACATCTGCTGCAAGTGAGAGGAGTGTCCATGAAGCGATTTTCTTCCGCTAGACGGCGGTTTTTGAAGCAGGCTTCCAACGTAGGAGTGGCCTGTTCCGCATCGGCGCTTTTCGGCAACTTCGCGCATGGGCTTGCGGCCAGAGGTGCTGCCCAGGCCGCTCACTCAGCCGGTACAGCAGCTGCAATCCGGGTCTACGTCGATACCAGACGAACGATTGCGCCTCTCGATCGTAATCTGTTCGGCTCTTTCCTCGAGCACCTGGGGCGCGCTATTTATGAGGGCATCTACGATCCGGGATCGAAGCTCTCAGATGCAAACGGATTTCGCAAGGACGTCATCGCTGAAATCCGCCAACTGGGAGTTCCGATCATTCGCTATCCCGGCGGCAACTTTGTCTCCGGCTACAACTGGCTCGATGGCGTTGGACCCAGGCAGAACCGTCCCGTTGTGCTCGACAAGGCATGGGATTCGCTCGAGTCCAATCGGTTTGGCACCGATGAATTTATGGCTTGGTGCAAGGCTGCGGGAACCCTGCCTTTGATGGGATTGAACCTGGGCACGGGTACCCCGGAGGAGGCGGCGGCCCTGGTGGAATACTGCAATGTCGACAAGGGTACGAAATGGAGCGATCTGCGGCGCCAGAATGGGATTGCCGACGCCTACAAGGTGAAACACTGGTGCCTGGGCAACGAGATGGACGGCCCCTGGCAGATCGGCCACATGTCGGCGACAGAGTACGGCCTGAAGGCCGCGGATGCCGCCCGGCAGATGCGCTACGTCGACTCCTCTCTGAAGCTCATCGCTTGCGGCTCCAGCGGTCCCGCCATGCCCACCTATCTCGAATGGGATCGCGAGGTGCTGGAGCAATGCTACGACTATGTCGATGGACTGTCGCTGCACCGCTATTTTGGCAACAATGAACGCGATACAGGCGGCGACTCCTCGAAATATCTGGCTATGAATTTGAGCATGGAGCGTCAGATTGCCGAGACGGTCGCGGTTTGCGATCTGGTGCGCGGGCACAAGCGCTCACCTAAGAAGCTGTGGCTGTCTTTCGATGAATGGAACGTCTGGTATCGCGCTCGAACCGGAGATGCCGTCGATGGCCACCGGCAAGAAGCGGCCCATTTGCTGGAAGAAGTTTACAACCTGGAGGACGCGCTGCTGGTTGGGGGACTCATCAATTCTTTGCTGCGTAATGCCGATCGGATAAAAATCGCATGCCTCGCCCAGTTGGTCAACGTAATCGCTCCGATTATGACGGACCCGAACGGGCTTTTCCGGCAGACAATTTATTATCCCTACAGTTGGGCCCTGCAATATGCCAAGGATGCGGTGCTTGACCTGTTGGTTGAGTCTTCCACCTATGAGGTATCCGGATTGGACCCTGTCGGCAACGTGGATGTGGCGGGTTCGCTCGATCACGACGACGGAAAACTTTCCCTCTTTATTTTGAACCGGGATCTGACCAAGGCCCATGAAGTTGACGTGGTCTGGGAAGATGCAGCTCCTGCTCGTGCGCTTTCATCCTCCGTATTGACGGGGGATGACTTGAAGGCTTCGAACAGCTTCGCCGCGCCGCAGCGAGTTGTGCCTCAATCGTTTCAGTCGCCGGGCACCTCGGGAGGCAAGAGCAAGTTTGAAGTTCCACCGCGCTCCTACACTGTTATTCGGTGGTCGCTATAGAAACGCAGCCGTGGAATCTGCTGCTGCAACCGCGGCTGAAGCCGAAGACTTACCACTCGAGGCGCACCAGGGAAAGACCTTGTCGAGGCAAGACGAACTGCAATCGCATTTTGCCCTGCTGCATTTCTATCCACGCAGGCGAAGTCAGAAGTTGCAGTTGGCTGGCGCTCTCCAGACGCTTGTACTCGTTTTCTGAAGGTGATTGTGGTGATCCCATTTCCTTCCACGCCGCGAACGCGTTGCTGTGGTCGGAGTCTACGCGAAAATGCTCGACCAGTACGCGCTTTGCGTTTGCAGGCAGACCACTCACAATCAGATCGATTGGCGCAGCCGGGAAGGGAACGTCGTCGTCGTGGTAGTTCCAGACCAGAATTTCGATCTCTCGGTCCTTGCGAGTGGCGATTGCATTAATGTCAGGCAGTGAGCGAACACCGCTGCGCACAACCTCCTCAGCCGCCAGGCTCCCTGAACTGGTTACCTTCACGCGCTCATGGCCCATGAGACCGAGCACGCGAAAGGCGTTCAGGACGGGTTTGTCCACGCCGTCGGTCGCCAGTTCCCGAAAGCCTGCGAAGGGTGGCTGGTCCTCGAATTCAAAGGCCCAGGTCACCGCGCCAAGAAAATTGACGTGTTCTTGACGGGTCAACGCCAGGATATTGTTCAGGACCTCAACGGTGTAAGCGCCGTACAACGTTCCGTTGCGATACAGGTTCTGCGGGTTGTCCTTGGCGGAACAGGCAGCGCACCCCTCCGGGTCTGACTCTCCAAGGATGATCGGAGTCTGCCGCCACTCCGGAAACGAAGCCGTGATCTTAAATCCCTGTTCGATCGCGGCTAGTTGATGGTTAATCCCCATCTGCACATGGTCGCCCTGCCACGTCGGCGATCCCTTGGGATGAAAACTGATGAAGTCGAGATGCGATCCCACCTTGCCGTTCGCATAATTCTTCTGGTGTGCGCAGTGGTCGAGGAATGCCCGGAGAAACTCTGCCGCCTTCGGATTGCCCGGTCCAGTGCTGTCAGGTCCACCGATCCGCGCCCCAGGCAGAGCCCGCAGGACCGCTTCGACGCTAAAGTCATAAAGCTTGAAATATTCTTCGCGCGTGCCCTTCCAGTAAGAGATATCGGGCTCATTCCACACTTCCCACAACCAGGTCTGAACCTCGGCATCGCCATAACGTTCGCGAAGATGGTGGACGAATTGGAAAACAAGTTCGGACCACTTCTCGTAATCCTTCGGCGGATAAGCCCATCCCGTGAAGATGTCGCCGACCTGCGGAAAATCATGACGATAAGGCTGAGGATGCGTGGAAAGTGCCTCCGGCATAAAACCAAGTTCGACCAGCGGCTTGATACCGGTTGCGCGGAACGCATCGAAAATCCGGTCCAGAATTACCCAACTGTAAACCGGATGCCCGGATGCATCTTCCGAGTAGACGTTGGTTGAACCCCATTTCAGGGATGGCGATCCATCGCCGGTG
>Ga0181525_10003387_pt1 | contig 12647 bp, 12 predicted proteins | sample PEATcosm2014_Bin_48_FD_121100 | JGI IMG/M metagenome (GOLD analysis project Ga0181525, IMG submission 121100) | Peatland microbial communities from MTU Mesocosm Facility, Houghton, MI, USA - PEATcosm2014_Bin06_10_metaG | ecosystem: Environmental > Terrestrial > Soil > Wetlands > Peat | place... | reverse complement strand
GTGCGGGCCGCCGCCGATGATCGACGCCTGCGTCAAAAGCCTGATGCGCGGGCGGTTGTTCGAGAAGTTCATCTTCACCGAGCGCTTCCTCACCGCCAAGGACGGCAACGAGAAACCCAAGAGCCCGCTGTTTAAAAAGTTCTGATTGCAAAGCCCCGCCCCTCCGCCCGGAGGTGCGGGTTCTGCTGTCCGGTGCCACGCTAGGTTGATTATCGCGCGGGGCTATGTCAGGTCATGTCTTTTGAACATGTGAAGCCCCCTGACCGGCACTGGTAATCTAGCCCATGCTTTTGAGTGACGACCTCCGCACCCCGCCTGCCGTGGTTTTCACCATCTGTGCCAGCAATTACCTGGCCCAGGCCAGCGTCTTAGGGGCGTCGCTCGTGCGCCAGCATCCGGGCATGAAGCTGGTGGTGTTCCTGCTCGACGAACCGCCCCAAGCGGCACCCGCGCCGGAGCATCTGGTGCTGCTCTCCTCGCGCCTGGCGCTGAGCCCGGCGGAATGGAATCATCGCCGCTGCTACTATGACATCCTGGAATTCGCCACCAGCATCAAGCCCGCCTGCTTGCTCTATTTGCTCGGCCAGGGCGCGCGCCGGGCGGTGTATTTCGACCCGGATATCAAGCTGCTGCACCCGCTTAGCTTCCTGCTGGATGAGTCAGAAGCGGAGACCCTCCTGCTCACGCCGCATATCCTCACCCCCCTGCCCGGCGATGGCCACGCACCCACCGATCTGATCATCATGCGCGCCGGGCTGTATAATCTCGGCTTCGCCGCCGTGCGCAATGGCCCGCGCCTGCAAGAATTTCTGCGCTGGTGGGATGCTCATCTGCACCTGATGTGCCGGGTGGATTTCGCCCAAGGCCTGTTCACCGACCAGAAATGGATGGATTTCGCCCCGGTGCTGTTTGAGGCGGCACAGGTGGTGCGCGATCCGGGCTATAACGTGGCGTACTGGAACCTGCATGAGCGCACCCCGCGCAAAACGGCGGCCGGATGGCAGGTGCTCTGCGCGGACAACACGGCGCATCATCTGGTGTTTTACCATTTCAGCGGGTTCGACCCGGGGCAGCAGCGGCTCTCGCGCTACGAATCACGGTTTGGCACGCGCCCGCCGGGCGATACGCGCGCATTGCTCTCAGAGTACGCCCAGGATCTGCTGACGGCGGGCCACGCCGCGCTGTGCCGGCGGCGTTTATCCGCGCCCAAGTTTGCCGGCGGCGGCACGTGGGATAAAGTCTGCCGGGCGCTTTATCGCCAAGGCGTTGAGGAAAATGCCGATTTTGGCGATGTGCTGGAGGACGGCGCGTTTTTGCGCTGGGCCGCCGGAGTGGCGCGCAAGGACCCGGTCTGCCGCTATCTGCGGGCCTTGCTGCGGCTGCGCCCACAGCTTGCCGGCTACAACCACGCCGAGCTGACGGCCTGGCTGCTGGGCGCCGGACGGGCGGAGCTTGGCATCGACCCCGCGCTGCTGAAGCGCCTGGGCATTACCCATCCGCCGCAGGTCCCCGCCGTGTATTATGCCGGATATTTGCGCACGCATCTGGGCATTGGCGAGGCCGCGCGCAGCAGCATTGCGGCGCTGCGGGCCGCCGGAATGCATGTGGTGACGCATGATATCTCCGCAACCGTGGCCGCCCCGGCGGGAGAGTATGGGCTAACCTCCGATCCGCCGGGCGCGGAAAAACCGCGAATCGCCGTGCTGGGCTTTAACGCCGACGCCCTGCCGAATGTGCTGCCCACCCTGCCGTCTGAGCTGCGCAGCGCCTACCGCATCGGCTGCTGGTATTGGGAGACGCCCGAATTCCCGGAAATCTGGTGCGACCGGTTTGAGATCATCGACGAAGTCTGGGTGGCGACGCGCTACATCGCCGACGCCATCCGCGCCAAGGCCACCGTGCCCGTGCTGGTCATGCCGCCGATGGTGACACCGCCGAAGGTAGAGCCCGACCGCGCCTGGCTGCGCACGCGGGTGCCGCAAGTGGCGGCGGACGAGTTTGTTTTCCTCTTCCTGTTCGACGTCGCCTCCGTGCCCTTCCGCAAGAACCCCGAAGGCGCAATTGCCGCGTTCATGCGGGCTTTCTCGCCGGACGAACCCGTGCGGCTCATCATCAAGGCGCTGAACACGGCGCATGACCCCAGCCTGATGGAACGCCTGCGCCAGGCGGCGGGCGGGCACCGGGTCTCGCTGCTCGACTGCGCGCTGGAAAGCCTGGACCGCTTCCGGCTGCTGGCCAGCGCGGACGCGCTCGTCTCCCTGCACCGCGCGGAAGGCTTTGGCCTGACCCTTGCCGAGGCGATGGCCTACGGAAAGCCGGTGATCACCACCGCCTGGAGCGGCAACGCCGACTTCACCCATGCCGGAAACGCGGCACTGGTGGCGTATGATCTGGTGCCGTCGGCGCAGGCGCATGGGCCGTATCCGGCGGGCACGCTCTGGGCCGAACCGAGGCTGGACGACGCCGCGCGCCAGATGCGCCGGGTTTATGCCGAGCCGGAATGGCGCCACGCCCTCGGCCAGGCCGGGGCGGCGACCATTGCACAACAGTTTTCCGCCGAGGCGGTGGGGGCAGCGATGCGCGCACGGCTGGAGCGGCTCTCAGCCCACGCAAAACAGGCTGCCCCGCGGCGGGCGAGGACCCTTGCCCCTGCGAGGCGGGCGCTGAAACGCCGGCTCGCCGTGATGCTGCGTATTGGCCGCGATATCCTGAAGCATCCAGGCTATTATCTGGCCCGGCTGTCTAAAATTCCGGCGCTGGTGCGCAGGTATGGGCTGATGGGCGTGGTTCATCGCTCCGCGCAGGTGGCGGCGCTGGATGGCGGTATTAAGGGCGGCAGGGGAAACTAGAAGCCGTTCATTTAGCTCATTGGCTGTGATGCCGCCGCAGCCCATGGCCCAGAGTGACAAAAGTTTTTGCGCGCTTTTTTTAAAAAGCGCCGCTTCCTTCTAAGCGCGCACGCGCTCCCGCCAGTCCGCCAGCACGCGGTCCAGCGCGTCGTCCCAGTCTTCGCGCGGCGCCCAGTCCAGCCATTGCCGGGCCAGGGTGGCGTCGCCCGCGACGTAGGCGACATCCGTGGGCCGCAGCAGCACGGCGTCTTGCTCCACCCGGATGCCGGCACGTGCCCGCCCCAGCAAGGCTTCCAGAATATCGCCAATACGCCGTGGGTTGCCGGAGGCAATGTTGAGGGCGATGCCGTTGGGCAGGCGGGAAGCGTGTTCCAGCACGGCGGCATAGGCGGCGCAGACGTCGCGGACATCGAGAAAATCCCGCCAGCGGTCCAGTGCGCCGACATGCAGGATGGGCTCCTGGCTCCCGGCCTCGATGCGCGCGATCTGCCGGGCGAAGGCGGGCACGACAAAAGCGGGGAGCTGGCCGGGGCCGATCTGGTTGAACGGACGCAGCCGCACCAGGCGCAGCCCGCGCAGGGCCATCTCCCCCAGCGCCAGATCCACCGCCGCCTTGGAGGCCGCATACGGGTTGGCCGGGGCCATCGCCGCCTGCTCGTTCAACGCGATGCCGGGCTGGAAATTCAGGCCGTAAATTTCCGCCGAGGAGGCGTGCAGCAGCAGCGTGCCGGGCAGATGCGCGTGCAGCGCCTGGGCCAGCGCCAGCGTGCCGTCCACATTAATGCGCCAGGAGAGCATGGGGTCGTGAAAACTCTCGCCCACGGCGGTCTGCGCGGCCAGATGCACCACCGCGGTGGGGGCCGCTTCGCGCAGCAGCGCCACCATGCCGGGCGCGTCGCGCAGATCCAGCGGCAGCATGGCGTCCGCGCCGGCAATATCGCCCTCGCGCGAGGCGGCGAGCAGCAAGGCGGCGGGGAATTTCACCCGCAGATACGCCACCAGATGCCGCCCGACAAAGCCGGAAGCGCCGGTGACGAGGATGCGGGCGGTGGCCTCAGCCCCGCCGCGCGCTCGCGCGGTAGACTCAGCCATGCCGCGCCTTCAGACGGACGAGGTCGGCCTCCACCATCTCCTGGATCATCGCCTCCAGCGGTATCTCCGCCTGCCAGCCCAAAGTGGCCTTGGCTTTACCGGCATCGCCGATGAGCACCTCCACATCCACCGGGCGCAGATAAGCCGGGTTGATTTTCACAAATTCCTCGTAATTCAGCCCGACATGGGCGAACGCGATCTCGCAGAGCTGACGCACCGAGGTCGTGCGCCCGGTGGCGATCACGTAATCATCCGGGGTCTCCTGCTGTAGCATCAGCCACATGGCGCGGACATAATCCTTGGCGTGGCCCCAGTCGCGCTTGGCGTCGAGATTGCCCAGCAGCAGCTCATCGGCCATGCCCATCTTGATGCGCGCCACGCCGTCCGTCACTTTGCGCGTGACGAATTCGATGCCGCGCAGCGGGCTTTCATGGTTGAACAGAATGCCGCTGCTGGCGTGCAGGCCAAAGCTCTCGCGGTAGTTCACCGTCATCCAATGCGCATACAGTTTGGCCACGGCATACGGGCTGCGCGGATAAAACGGCGTCTTCTCATTCTGCACCGGCTCCTGGATCAGCCCGTACATTTCGCTGGAGGACGCCTGGTAGAATCGCGCCTTGGAATTGGCGATTCGCACGGCTTCCAGCATGTATCCGGCGCCCAGCGCCGTCACCTGGCCGGTGAGCAGCGGCTGGTTCCAGCTCGTCTTCACAAAGCTCTGCGCCGCCAGATTATACACTTCATCCGGCTGCACCTCCTGCACGGCGCGGATGAGCGAGGACAGGTCAATCATATTGCCGTCGATAATTTTCACCCGGCCGGAAATGCCGAGCCAGCGCAGGCGTTCATCCACCACGTCGGACGAGGACGAGCGGCGCATCAGGCCAAAAACCTCATAGCCCTTGTCGAGCAGCAACTGGGAAAGATAGGCGCCGTCCTGTCCGGTGACGCCTGTGATGAGTGCTCGCATGCTGGGCTGATCCTGCTTTAAGTTAATCTTAGGTCGACCGTTTATCGGAAAGCACCGGGAGGAGCCAGGGCGGTTGATGCAGATCAACGTCAGGTCTTCGCCACCCGCTTATATAGCGGTTGAATATTCCATTGAGGATGCAATGATTACTGCCAATGTGATGACGTCGGACCCGATCACAGTCCTGCCTGAAACCACCCTCGCGGAAGCCGCGCGGATTATGCTGGAGCGCCATGCCGGGAGCGTGCCCGTGGTGGACGCCTCTGGTGCGCTCATCGGGGTTCTCACCGAGAGCGACCTGCTGCGCCGCCCGGACCTCGATACCGAGGGCAAGCATGTGAGCTGGCTCAAAGTGTTCCTGAACCCCTCCATCCTGAGCGTGGATTATGCGAAAATGCATAATCGCCCGGTGAGCGAGGTGATGACCCCGAACCCGGTTTTCGTCGGCCCGGAAGACACGCTGGCCGAAGTCGCGGAAATCATGCAGCGCCTAAACGTGAAGCGCCTGCCGGTCGTGGACGAAGGCACGCTGGTCGGCATGGTCACCATGGCCAACCTGCTCGGCGCCCTCACCCAGCCGCCGGCCCGCCGCTCAGCCTAAGGTTAACGCGACTCCGTTCTGCCCAAGCAGCGCCGCCAACGCGCCTTCCGGCGGCTGGTCCGTCACCAGGTGATGGATCTGCCGCCAGGAGGCGTAGCGGGCTGGGAACAGGTTGGCGAATTTGGAATGGTCGGCGACGACCACGGTTTTGGCGGCGCGCGCCACCATGGCGGTGTAGACCGCGCCGGTTTCCAGCATCGCATCCGAAGGGCCATCCCCCGCCAGCCCGCTCGCGCCCAGAATCGCGGCGTCCGCGTACAGGTTATTTAAGAACGCCACCGCATGCGCGCCCAGCATCGTGCCCTCTCCGGCATGGTAATCGCCGGGGAGCATGAGCACCTTGATCGTCGGATTAACCGCCAGCGCCGAGGCGACGCCGAACGAATGCGCAATCACGGTGATATCCTTCAACTCCGCCGCCACCCGGTGCGCCACATGCACCGTGGTCGAGCCCGAGCCGATGATCAGCACCTTCGCGCCCCGGATCAGCGGCAGGGTGGCCTTGGCAATCCGCTCCCGCTCGGCCACAAACATCGCATGACGCTCATAAACCGGCGGCTCGGAGCTTAACGGGCGAATCGCCCCGCCATAGGTGCGGTTCAGCTTCCCCTGCTCCGTCAACGCATCCAAATCCCGCCGGATCGTCTCGGTGGACACGTTCAGCTTTTGCGCCAGCTCGGCCACCCGCAGGCTGGGCGTGTCATCCAGCTCGGCCAGAATCCGCGACTGCCGCCGTGTTTTCACGTTGCTCATGGCGCGACTATAAGTGTTGGAAGACACAGAGACAAATGTTGTATTTACAACATTTGTCATCTCGGGCACCCTCGCCGTGCAACCCACGGAGACCCACATGCTGAAATCACTGGCCGGAAAAACCGTCATCGTCACCGGCGCCAGCCGGGGCATCGGCCGCGGCATCGCGCTGCGCTTCGGCGAGGCCGGGCTCAACGTCCTCGTCGTCTCCCGCAACGCCGCCGAGGCCAACAAAGTCGCCGCCGAAATCGGCCCCCACGCCTCCGGCTTCGCCGCCGATGTCAGCCAGCCCGAAGGCTGCCAGGCCATGGCCGAAGCCGCCCTCACCCGCTACGGAAAAATCAACATCCTCTGCGCCAATGCCGGCATCTTCCCCGCCGCCAAACTCACCGAAATGACCGCCGCCGACTTCGACCACGTCATCTCCACCAACCTGCGCAGCACCTTCCTCAGCGTCTCCGCCGTCATCCCCGCCATGACCGCCGCCGGCAGCGGCCGCATCATCCTAACCTCCTCCATCACCGGACCCATCACCGGATACCCCGGATGGTCCCATTACGGCGCCTCCAAAGCCGGACAACTCGGCTTCATGCGAACCGCCGCCATCGAACTCGCCCCCCGCAAAATCACCGTCAACGCCGTCCTCCCCGGCAATATCCTCACCGAAGGCCTGGCCAACATGGGCGCCGACTACATCGCCAGCATGGAAGCCTCCATCCCCCTAAAACGCCTCGGCACCACCCAAGACATCGCCAACGCCGCCCTCTTCTTCGCCTCCGAAGAAGCCGCCTACATCACCGGCCAAAGCCTCGCCATCGACGGCGGCCAAATCCTCCCCGAATCCCTCGGAGCCCTTGAAGCCATGGAATGAGGCGGGGGCTGAGAAGGAAGCAAGGCCAGGGGCGCTGCCCCTGGACCCCGCCAACGGACGCGCCGTTGGATCCGCATGACTCAGGGTCTTTGGGTGGGAGGGGTAAATCGCCCTCCCGCGTCCGTCGTCATATTCCCAGCACCGAGAGGGCGATTTTCCCCTCCCACCCAAAGACCCTGGTTCGGGGTTCTAAGGGCGAGCCCTTAGCGGGGGTCCAGGGGGCAGAGCCCCCTGGCCTTGCTTCCTTCCCAGCCCCCGCTCTCACCCCATGGCTTTAAGGATTCCCCGAAGGGTTTCGAGGAAGAATTCGGCGTTGTTGGGGGCGAAGCATAGGGGGGGGCGGATTTTCAGGGTGTGGCCGTAGAGGCCGGCGGCGCCGATGAGGATGCCGTGTTGTTTCATGGCGTTGATGACGGCGCTGGCGGTGGCGGGGTCTGGGGTTGCGTCTGGGGTGGTGAAGTCCAGGCCGATGAAGAGGCCTGCGCCGCGGATGTCGCCGATTTGGGGGAAGTCGGATTTCAGGGCGGTGAGGCCGTCTTTGAGGAGGGCGCCGGTTTGGGCGGCGTTGGCGATGAGGTTTTCATCGGCGATGACGTCGAGCACGGCGAGGCCTGCGGCGGCGGCGACGGGGTTACCGCCGAAGGTGTTGAAGTAGCCGGTTTCGGCGCAGAAGGCGGCGAGGTAGTCGGGGCGGGTGATGACGCCGCCCATGGGGAAGCCGTTGCCCATGGGTTTGCCGAGGGTGACGATGTCGGGGACGATGGCGTGGCGCGAGAAGCCCCAGAGTCCGCCGCCGGTGCGGCCAAAGCCGGGCTGCACTTCGTCGGCGATGAAGAGGCCGCCCTCGGCGCGCACGACTGCGGCGGCCTTTTGCAGGAAGCCCGGCGGGTCCGCAAAGATGCCGTCGCTGGAGAAGATGGTATCGGCGATGAAGCCCGCGAAGCCGTGGCCGCTGGCGCGCAGGTCGTCGATAGCGGCTTTGATTTGGGCGGCGAAGAGGGTGGCGATGTCGCCTTTGGGGGCTTCGAGCGGGTCCGGCGCGGGCACGGCGCGGACATGCGGGGCCAGTTTCTGGGATTTGAACGAGGACGGGGAGATATGCGTCACGGCGGCGGTATTGCCGTGATAGGCGCTGCGGGTGACGATGAAGCCGCGCGCGTTGGTGACGCTCTCGGCGATGCGCAGGGCCAGGTCGTTGCTCTCGCTGCCGGTGCAGGTCATCACCAGGTTGGAGAGCGGCGCCGGGAAGGTGGCCAACAGCCGCTCGGCGTAAGTCTCGACGATGCGCACCAGATACCGCGTATTGGTATTCAGCGCCGCCGCCTGCCGGGCGATGGCTTCCACCACGCGCGGGTGGCAATGCCCCACGGACGGCACGTTGTTATAAACATCGAGATACCGCGTGCCGTGGACGTCGTAGAGAAACACCCCCTCGCCGCGCACCATCTCAATCGGCTGTTCGTAAAACAGCACCGAGGATGCGCCAAACGTCGCCTGCCGCCGCCCGATGCGCTCGGCCAGTTCCGGGTCCAGCCCGGCGGCGTTGTCCGCCTCGAAACGGTTGAGGGCTAAAATCTGCTTAGTCGCGCTCATGCGGCGTTCTCCGAAAGATAGCGGGCCGCCAGGGCGACGGTGCCGCGCGTATACGCCTCGCCCATGGCCTGGGCGGTGGGGGTTTCGCCGTGCGAGGCGATCCAGGCGGTCAGCTGGATCCGCCGCAGCATGACGAACATCGGCAGCACCCGCACATGTTCCTCGGCCAGCGGGGCGACGCGGCGGTAGCCCTCCAGCCAGGCTTCCATCAGCGCCGGGATGAACGGCTCATGCTCCATGAAGCTGATGGAGGCGGCAAAATCGTAAACAAACCAGCTCAGCCCGCAATCATCAAAGTCGATGACGCCGAGCCGCTCGCCCTCCACCAGAAGATTCGCGGTGCGCATATCGCAGTGGATCAGCCCAAAGCGGTCCTCCCCCTGGCCATACGCCGCCGTTTGCGCGGCCAGCAGCGCCTCGGTGTGTTCCAGCACGTCCCGCCCCGCCGCATCCAGCCCCGGTGCGCGCCGCCAGTCGCCCCAATGCGCCTGGCCGCCGATGATGGTGTCGAAGCTCCACAGCTTGCGGGCAAACCCCTCCGGCCTCGGCCATTGGCGGCTGTGGCCGTGCAGCCGCGCGGTGATCTCGCCCAGCGTGGTGTACCATTTCACCAGATCATGGCTGGTATCGGGCTCCTGCCCGCTCATATGCTCAAACGCCACGGCAAACCGCTCGGTCTGCCCGTCCCAGAACGTCGCCAGCACATGGCCGTCCAGCGTCGGGATGGGGCGCGGCGTGGTGATGACTTCGTCATCATGCAGCGCCGCGATCCAGGCCAGTTCCGAGCGGATTTCCGCCTCGCTGTGATATTCCGGGCGATGCACCCGCAGGATCAGCCGCTCCGCCCCGTTCTCCACCAGATAGGTGGCGTTTTCCGAGATGGTGAGCAGCCGCAGCTTGGCCGCCGGGGGGAGCCCCCAGGCGGGCAGCGCATCGCGCAGGCCGTTTTCCAGCCGTTCGAGAAAATGTTCGTCATACAACATGGGCGGGCACCTGAGCTTAGCCGATGTTGGAGATACAACATTATTTATGTGGTATTTACAACGCCCAATCTGCGCCTAGTAGACGCTCCCCGCCGGCACCACCACGCCCTTCGGCGCATCCGGGCCGGCAAACGCCTGCGCCAGCCGCTCCGTGCCGCGCGCCAGCACGGTGGCATCCACCCCCACGGCGACAAACCGGCACCCGGCGGCAATGTAAGACCGCGCCAGCGCCTCGTCCGAGGTGAGAATCCCCGGCGCCTTGCCCGCGCGTTGAATCCGGGCGATGGCGTCAAAAATCGCCGCCTGCACTTCGGGATGATTCGGCGTCGCGGCAAAGCCCATCGAGGCCGAGAGATCGGCCGGCCCGATGAACACACCGTCCACCCCCGGCACCGCCAGAATCGCGTCCAAATTCTTCAGCCCCGCCGCCGACTCGACCTGGAGCAGCAGGCAAATACTGTCATCGGCGGTCTGCACGTAATCGGGAATCCGGTTCCAGCGCGAAACCCGGGCGATGGCGCTGCCCACCCCGCGCACGCCCAGCGGCGGATAATGCACGGCCTTGACCATCTCCTCCGCCTGCGCCGCCGTTTCAATCATCGGGATGAGCAGCGAGCGCACCCCGATATCGAGCAACTGCTTGATCAGATGCGTCGCGCCAACCGGCGGGCGGGCCACCGCCTCGGTGCCATACGGCGCCACCGCCTGAAGCTGGCCCAGCACGCTGCGCAGATCGTTCGGCGCGTGTTCGCCGTCGATCAGCACCCAGTCAAATCCCGCCCCAGCGCAAATCTCGGCGCAATACGGGTCCGCCAGGGTGAGCCACAGGCCGATGAGGGTGTCGCCCCGCGCCAAACGGGTTTTAAACGTGTTTTCCATGGGCTGGGACATCATCGTCCTCCATTGCTAGAGCGGGGGTGCAGGTTTGCGCCCTGCTACCACCTCCTCAGGAACGGGGGAACACGCTACTCCGTCTTCACCGTCTCGCCGCCGCCGCGCAGCGCCGCGGCAAAGGCGTGCCAGGCCAGCGTGGCGCATTTAACGCGGGAGGGGAACGCCCGCACGCCGGTCAGGGGTTCGAGTTTTTCCGCCGCCTCCGCCAGTTCCGGCGGCACGGCAACCGCCGCGCCCCCCGTCACCCTGGCCTGAAAATCGCCCAGCAACACCTCCGCCTCCGGCACTGTTTTCCCCTGCAAAACCTCCGTCATCAGCGAGGCGGAGGCGGTCGAGACCGCACAGCCCCGGCCTTCAAAACTGATGCCCTCAATCCGCCCGCCGCCGAGGCGCAGATAAACCGTGACATTGTCGCCGCAGAGCGGATTATCGCCATGCGCAAACTGGCTCGGCGCTTCCATGGCATGAAAATTCCGCGGATGGCGCGCGTGGTCTAGGATAATGTCCTGATAAAGCTCAGCCTGCTCCATCGCACGCCCCCTTGCGGCGGTGCGCGATCAGTGCGCCGGCGATGGAAAAGGCAATTTCATCCGGCGTCACCGCGCCGATATCCAGCCCAGCCGGCGCGTGCAACGCCGCCAGCCGGTCCGCAGGCACGCCGGCATCCGCCAGCTTCTGCGTCAAAAATGCAACCTTTTTGCGCGAGCCGACAAACGCGACGTAAGGCGCAGCAGAGTGCAGCGCCGCCGATAACGCCGCATTGTCCCCAGCCCCCTGCGTGGCGACCACGGCATACGCCACCGCCCGGCCCTCCGGCGTAAAACCATCCACAAACTGGTCAGCCCCGGCAAATTTCCCATGCTCGGCCCCCGGCGCGGCCACGGTGACGAAAAACCCCATCCGCAGCGCCAGCTCCGCCAGCGCCACCGCCACCGGCGAGGCACCGTAAACCACCAGATGCGGACGCGGCAAAAACGGCTCCACGAAGATATCCATCGTCCCCTGGCTCGGGCAGGCATTATGGGCATACTGCACGCCCGCCTTCGCCTCGCCCGCATGCACCCCCTGGGCGGTTAGCAAATCCTCCGGCTGCACGCTGAGCAGCCGGGGCTGACCATCCTGCAAGGCGGCGGCAGCGGCCTTCAAAACCGCCCCGCGCGCGCAGCCGCCGCCGATCCACCCGCCGGTGATCGCACCATCCGCCCCGATCACCGCCTTGGCCCCGGCCTTGGCCGCCGTGGAGTCCACCGTGCGCACTACCGTCGCCAGCGCAAACGCCTCGCCCCGGGTCTTCATGCCGCTCGCAAGTTCCAGGATGTCTTTCATGGCACCGCCCCCTCCAGACGCGCCAGCAACGCGGCGTAATCATCCGGCGTGTCGCAGTCGAAGGTGTAAACATCGCGCTCGAATTCCACCTGGGCCACCTCCTCCGCATGGCTCTCAATCAAATGCCGGCAGCCGATATTCATCCCCCCCGCTGTCACCTGGGGAATATGGAACGCGGCGAAGAGGATGGGATTGCCGCGCTGCCCCTGATGAAACGGCACCAGAATAGAGCCCTTCGCCCCGGCATAGGCCGCGATAAGCGCGGTCAAATCCGCCGGGGTGAGCAGCGCCATGTCGCCCGGCACCACCATCACCGCCTGGCAATACGCCGCCAGCGCGCGCACGCCCGCCGCCACCGAACTCGGCTGACCCTCCTCGTAATGCGAGTTGCGGACAAAGCGCACATCCAGCCCCGCCAGCGCCGCCTCCACCCGCGCCGCGCCAAATCCCGTCACCACAATCGTCTCGGCCGGATGCACCCCCAGCACCGCCTGCACCGTGCGGCGGATCACCGGCACGCCCCCGGCATCCATCAGCAGCTTATGGCGCCCCGCCATGCGCACGGACATGCCCGCCGCCAGCACCACCGCCGAAACCACGGTTGCGTCCATCACAACACCTCCATCACGCCCGTGAGGGCGGCATCCAAACTCGCCAGATCATGCCCCGGCGCAAACAAATCGAGATACGGCAGCGCCTCGCACATGCCGCGCGC
>Ga0181525_10003385_pt1 | contig 12648 bp, 11 predicted proteins | sample PEATcosm2014_Bin_48_FD_121100 | JGI IMG/M metagenome (GOLD analysis project Ga0181525, IMG submission 121100) | Peatland microbial communities from MTU Mesocosm Facility, Houghton, MI, USA - PEATcosm2014_Bin06_10_metaG | ecosystem: Environmental > Terrestrial > Soil > Wetlands > Peat | place... | reverse complement strand
GAAAGGCTGCTGGGCATGTCCGGCGACTTCCGCACCGAGGAAGACGAAGACTCTCCCAAGCACAAAAAGTAATCCGCAGTCTGCGATTTAAATCTCCTCCGCTTCCGCCGCCATGATTTCGGCTCCAAGCTGCATCCCGGTATAATGCTCGGCATGTCGAATCAGGCGTACCTGAGCATCTGGTGCAAGGATTTTCCAGAGGATCTGCTTCTTCAACGGTTTGGCGATTTTCTTTCTACGGTTCCCTTTTCTGCGAAGCAGCCCGGATTCACGCATCTCGAAATTCGAGCGGTAGATTTGACCGAAACTCCCATCTACGAGATGGATCTGCGATCGCTTCCTCTGGACGCCGCCAGCATCGTCGAATTGGCGAAGAATTATTTGAATAATGACAGCTCCTACTCGGTCCATTCGCGCTGGGATCTTTGGGTTTACGAAGGCGACCCGGCGCGATGGCAGCTCCAACCACAAGCGGTTGAGCTCATTTGTTATGGGGAGGACTTCGACGGGGAAATCTGGCGCCAAGACGGCCATCTGGAGGTGAATTTCGGTTTCGAGCATCTCTTCACCGGGCACGCAGGATTGCTGGGAATCCGGCAGACCGGCAGCTCAACCCCGGAGAGCCCGGAGGAAAAACTTTTCCTGGAAGCCATGGCGCGCCCTGAAAATTTGCACAATTATTATGAGAAGACCCGCGAAAACATCAAAAAACTTTTCGACTGGGTTCGCCGCATCGAAAAAGCTTTGCCGGTGGAGAGGGTGCAGCTTTGGTCGGAAGGGGAGGAAAACTTTGAGGCTCGCCTCGAAGAAATTTTGGCAGCTCGCTAGCGTGGCTTCCGTGCTGATGCTGGCGGTTCCAGCCACACCCGAAGCCAGGGCTTCGAAGCGAGCAAACGAGCTGAGTCTTGCCGGTCTTCGTCCGGGCCACGACCGGCTCGAATCGCCGCAGAAAAATTTTCGCGAACTCGATCGCGACGAATCCGTAACGGATGCGTTGTTGTGGGGCGACGTCTGCACGCACCGCGAGCTTCGCGTGGAAGTAGACTCAAACAAGATCGTGCAAACCATCACGGTGGACAACAACTACAAGCCGGAAATCATGGCAAAATGCCTGGCGATTGTTATGGCTCCGGAGCGCTTGAAGCTATTGGCATCGGGCCGAGGTTTGCAGCTCGCCGATCCGTGCAGCCGCATACCCGATTTGTATGGCAAGCCGGAATCTCAGAGCCCTTCCGTGAGAGGAAGCGAACAGCTAGAATTGTGGTTCTACTCATTCGATTGGGCCGGCTCAGCCGTGCCGCAGGTGATGGAGGTTTCTTGCAGCGCTTCCTCCAAACGCGTTGTAGCGATCACGTTGGCGGCGTCGAGCCTTTGATTATGATGCTCGTAGAAAATTCATGAAAGTAATCGCGCTGATCGCCGCCTCCGCAGCCGCACTCACGATTCTGTCTTGCGGAAGTTCGTCTCCCGCCACGGCCCCCGCTAAATCGGAGGCTGTCGCGCCCGCGGCTCCCACGCCTCCCGCTCCGGCGGTTCCCGATGTCGTGCAGAAAGCGGCCGAGTTGGCGCTGGGTTCAGAAACGGAAGTTCTACTTTTCGGCGACCTTTCCAAGACGGGGCCGCAGCAAGTTCTTGCGGTAAATCGCCTGAAGGCGACTCCGCCGGGAGTCGCGCCCGGCACGCTCGTCACGCGCGCTGTTATAATCGAGAACGACGGCAACGCATGGAAACAAATCTTTCTTTGCGACGAACATCTCAAGAACACCAAGGGATTTCTCGGAGGATCTCCGCTGGCGCCCGTGAACGGCTGGCGCCTGCAATACGAACAGCACGAGAAGGGCTTGGAAATGTATTTCACGCCAATCGCTTCACCCAAAGGCGAAGGCGGACACGTGCTTCCGGTCGGGATTCGGTGGAACCCAAAGGTGAAGCGCTACCAATCGTTGGATAGGACATTCGAAAATTTTCTCGGCGAAGTGACAACGCTGGAGACTCCGGAGTCGCAGATTCGTCAATGAGCGCCATCGCCCAACCTGTCGTAGCCACGGCGCGCCGGCCGCAACCGAAGCCTTCCGGCTGGAAGGAGCTGAAGACGCTCGTTCCGTATGTCCTGCGGTACAAGGGCATGACGGCTCTGGGTCTCTTGACGCTCGCGCTGATGGGGCTCGTCGGGGCGCTGCCTCAACTGATCATCGGCATGATTACGGATCTGGTGCAGGGATCGCCGCGGACGCTTGGCACGCTGGGCGGATTTTCGCGCAGGCTGCTCTCGCCGCTTTTTTCAATTTACGCGCCCTTCAGCCGTCACGCTCTGGGGCTCTACTGTTTGATCCTGGTAATCGTGATGCTGGCCAAGGGATTTTTCTCGTTCTGGACGCGATGGATATTGATCGGAGTTTCTCGCGAGATTGAGTACGACCTGCGCAACGATCTGCTGGCGCGCCTGGTCTTGCTGGAACCCGAATTTTACGTGCGCAATCGCACCGGCGATTTGATGTCGCGCGCAACAAATGACTTGAACGGGGTGCGCATGGTGCTCGGTCCCGGCATCATGTACAGCGCGACGACCATCTCCACCATGGTGCTGGCGATTTTCTTTATGCTCAAACTTTCGCCGGCGCTCACCATGTGGGTCTTGATTCCGGTGCCGATCGTTGCCATCGTCACACGGTATTTCGGCGAGATCATTCACCGGCTCTCGGAACAGATTCAGGCGGCGCTCGGCGTGCTTTCGACTCGCGCGCAGGAAAACCTTACGGGCATGCGCGTGATTCGCGCCTACGCTCAGGAAAAGCAGGAAGTCGCGAAGTTCGACGACGCCAATCGCGACTATGTAAACCGCAACATCAAGCTCATCAGCACCTGGAGTCTTTTTTTTCCGGGACTTTCCGCGCTCATCGGCATGACCGTTCTGATCCTGCTGTGGCTGGGCGGCAAGCAAGTGATCGATCATCGCGTTTCCCTGGGAACGTTCAACGCGTTTTACATGTTCTTGATCCAGCTCGTCTGGCCGATGATCGCTCTCGGCTGGGTGACGAATATTTTTCAGCGCGGGGCGGCTTCGATGGGCCGGCTGAACTACATCATGAACGCGGAGCCGGGGATTCGAGATTCGTCTGCCCCGGCGCATACGCCGACGGATCCCTTCAACATGCGGCCGAATGGGGATGCTCCCGCGCCCCAGGCGAAATCCACAATCCGCGGCGAGATTGATTTTCGAAATCTTACGTTCACATATCCGACCTCCCGTTCGGAAACGCAGGCGGGAGAACCGGTGCTGCACAACATCAATTTGCATGTTCCGGCGGGCACTACTCTTGCCGTCGTAGGGCCGACTGGAAGCGGCAAGTCCACCCTGGCGGCTCTGATCGCGCGCTTGTGGGACGCACCTCCCGGCACATTGTTTATCGACGGCCGCTCTATTCGCGAATATCCCCTCACCGAACTTCGCAGCGCGATAGGGTACGTTCCGCAGGATACGTTCCTATTCAGCGAAACGATCAGCGAAAACATCGCATTCGGCGCGGTGGACGCGGCTGAAGAGCACATTCTGGAAGCGGCTGAAATCGCGAGCATCTCGGGCGAAATCGAAAGTTTTCCGCAGCGCTTCAGTACGATGGTGGGAGAACGCGGAATCACTCTCTCCGGCGGGCAGAAGCAGCGGACCGCACTGGCTCGCGCGATCATGCGCCACCCGAAAATCCTGATTCTCGACGATTCGCTGGCGAACGTCGATACGGATACCGAAGAACGCATCTTGCGCCGCCTGCGCGACGTAATGAGCCAACGCACGACCATTCTGATTTCTCACCGCGTTTCGACGGTGAAGAATGCCGATCAGATAATCGTCCTCCGCGACGGCTATATCATCGAGCACGGAACGCATGACGAACTGCTGGTTCAAAACGGCTATTACGCAGACTTGTATCAAAAGCAGCTTCTCGAAGAAGAGCTTGAACGCGAATGAGCGATTTCCGCGAAGAAGAGAAACTCGGCAAACTTTACGACTCGGCGCTGACCCGCCGACTGATGAAGTACCTGCGCCCGTACCGCTGGTACGTCGTCGCCGCGGTGTCTATCACGCTGGGCGTCACCGCTATGGAAATCGTGGCTCCTTATCTTTTCCACATTGCGGTGGATAACTACATCGTTCCCGGCTTCAATAATTCCATTACGGCAAGTGCGGCTTTGAAGGGGCTGCTTTGGGTGGTGGCCGCGTCCGCTGGGGCGCTGGTGGGCAGTTTCGGTCTGCAGTACGCGCAAGTGCGGATTATGCAGTGGGTCGGGCAGGAGACGATGTACGACCTGCGCAAGGAAATTTTCGAGCACCTCCAGCGCCTGCCGATGAGCTTTTTTGACCGCAGCCCCGTGGGACGCCTGGTAACGAGAGCGACCACCGATGTGGACGCCTTAAACGATCTGTTCGCGTCCGGCGTTGTGGCCATGTTGAACGATTTCGTGTTGCTTTTCGCCATGATCGCCATTTTGTTCAAGTGGCATCCGTTTCTCGCCTTCGCGACTCTTTCTCCGCTTCCGTTCATGATTCTTCTGACGTATTTCTTCCGGAACAAAGTGCGCAACGCGAATCGCCGCATCCGCACGGCCATCGCGCGTATTAACGCATTTCTGCAGGAACACATCAGCGGCATGGCCATCGTCCAGCTCTTTAATCGCGAATGGAAATCGCGCAAGCAATTTGAGGAGCTGAACCGCGTGCACATGGAGGCTTACAAAGAGGCCATTGACGCGTTTTCCTTCTTCTACCCGGCCGTGGAGTTTCTCAGCATGGCGGGTCTTGCGTTGCTGTACTGGGTGTGTGGCCTGAAAGCGATTGCCGGAACGATTGAAGTCGGCGTGCTGCTCGCCTTTATGCTTTACGCGCAACGTTTCTTCCGGCCCATTCAGGATCTGAGCGAGAAATTCAATATTTTGCAGACGGCTATGGCTGCCTCCGAACGCATCTTCCGGCTGCTGGACGAGCCTTTTACGATCATCTCGCCTGCTCGGGCGCATTCCCTGCCCTCGGCTCGCGGCGAGATCGAGTTTCGCAATGTTTGGTTCGCCTACACCGGCGGAGATGCGCCAAAAGAAGCGGATTGGGTTTTGCGCGATGTGTCATTCCGAGTGGAATCCGGGCAAACTCTCGCGATCGTCGGCCACACCGGCGCGGGAAAAACCACGATCATTCAGCTTCTACTGCGCTTTTACGATATTCAGCGCGGTGAAATCCTGCTCGACGGAGTGGATATTCGCGCGATCGATTTGCAGGAGCTGCGCCGGCTTTTCGGAATCGTCCTGCAGGACCCGTTCCTTTTCACCGGCACGCTGGAGTCCAACGTTAAGCTAGGCACAGAGACGATAAGCCGCGCGGCCACTGTAAGCGCGCTGCGCGAAGTGGGGCTCGGGCCTTTTCTCGAATCGCAACCTCAAGGTGTGGAGACGCCGGTCACCGAGCGCGGCTCTACGCTTTCCGTGGGACAGCGCCAGCTAGTAAGTTTTGCGCGCGCTTTAGCGCACAATCCGAAATTTTTGATTCTCGACGAAGCTACCTCCAGCGTGGACACCAAGACTGAGCTCTTGATTCGCGAAGCCCTCGACCGGCTCTTGCAGGGCCGCACGGCCGTGGTGATCGCGCACCGGCTGAGCACCATTCAACATGCACATCGCATTCTTGTCTTTCACAAGGGTCGCTTGCGTGAACAAGGATCGCATCAGGAGCTTCTGGCGCTGCGCGGAATTTATTACCGTCTCTATCAGCTGCAGTACAAAGAGCAGGAATTCGCGGCTCCAGTGCCCGGCGGCGGGTCTGGATTTTCGCATCCACTCCCTGCCGATGATTAGAAAATATTCGGCTAGCTTCAACTGGGCGGCTTCACGAATTCCCCTGGTAGCAGCCCACTCGCAGGTCAATTTCCCTCGCGTTTCCCATGAGTGAAAAGAACATCTTGATTTCCGCGGGAGAAGCATCCAGTGACATGTATGCTGCGCGGCTGGCAACTGCTTTGCGCGCGCGCACCGGCGCGAAATTTTTCGGAATGGGCGGCCCTCGCATGGCCGGGGCGGGCGTAGAACTTGTCGCCGATTATCACGAAGTTGCGGTCGTCGGCATCGCGGAAGTTCTACACAAAATTCCAACTGTGATCGGCGTGCAGAATCGTCTGAAGCGCGAAGCCAAGCGCCGGAACGCCGCGCTCGCGATTCTGGTCGACTCGCCGGGCACCCATTTGGGCGTCGCACGCCGTATGAACGAGATTGGAGTGCCCGTCGGCTATTTCATTGGTCCGCAGATTTGGGCTTGGCGCGCGGGGCGCGTCCGCATTATCAAGCGGCGAGTAAATCGCATGGTGGTGATATTTCCGTTTGAAGAAAAAATCTACCACGACGCGGGGATGCCGGTAAATTTTGTAGGCCATCCGTTGGTGGACGTGGTGCACGCTCGCACGACCCGCGCGGAATTCGCGGCCCTGCACGATCTGGATCCAAACAAACCCATTGTCACCATTCTGCCGGGCAGCCGCCGAAATGAGATTAAGCAAAATTACGGGCGCATCGTCGAGGCGTGCGAGAGGCTGCGCCGATCGGGCGGCGCCATACAGTTCGTGCTGGCAGCGGCGCCGAACCTTAGTCCGGATTTTTTCGCTTTATACGCCAGCGCGTCCGTCGATATAAAGCTAGTCCAGGGAGCTACTTACGACGCTCTTGCGGCAGCCGACTGTGCCATCGTGGCCAGCGGAACGGCTACCATTGAGGCTGCGCTTCTGGGCACGCCGATGGTTGTGGTTTACCGGGTTAGCAGGCTTTCCGCGTTTATTCTTCGGCGAATGATTCGAACACCGTTCTTCAGTATGGTGAATCTGATAGCGGGAAGAAGCGTGGTTCGGGAGTTGATTCAAGATGATTTCACGCCGGCCGCGGTCGAAACTGAGGTGCGCCGCTTGCTGGATTCGCCGGCCGCTCGTGACGAAATGAAATCCAGCCTGGCTGAAGTGCGAGCGAAGCTCGGGCCGGGCGGTGCAATCGAGCGCGCAGCGGACATTTTCGCGCAGATGTTGTAACCTTTTATGCGTATTACTTGCGGGCAACTTCGCGCGGGAGTCCTGTATCTTAGCTACAGGCAAATTGTCCGCTCTTTGTGAGAGGGTTTCTTGCACAAAACCTGTCGGCTGCTAAGCCTCCTGGCTCTGTTGCTGCTCGCGGCCTTCGTCGCGCCGGCGCAAACCCCGCGCCGCTTTCCTTTTCGCGCGGATCATTATGACGTGCAGGTGTTGATACATCCCGAAGATCAGACGATCTCAGGCTTGGCTCGCGTGGATTTTATCGCCATCGAAGTTGCCCGCACGGTCGTCGTCGAGCTGCATCAGGACTTGAAAGTGAATGCGATTCACATTCCGGGTTCAAAAAAGCCGCTGGAATTCGAGCGCGATAGAACTTATCCGCTGCTTCTAACCGTCGGGCTTCCTGACTCTGTGGCACCCGGGCAGCCTGTGTCTCTCGAATTCGATTACACCGGGCCGATTTCCAGCGAGGATGACAGCCCGACGAGAGGCGTGCGCTTCGCTTCGATCGATAAGACTTCGGCGTATTTGCTGCTTCCAGCGCGTTGGTTTCCGCTCACAAACTATCCCGCGAATCGTTACACCGGCACGTTCAAGATAATTACGCCCGACACGATGTACGTCACCGGCACAGGTAGAGCGGATCCGCCGACGATGGAGCCGGGCATCGGGAAGGGCGCCGGACAAGCATCCTACGTTTTCCATTGCGATCATCCGGCTCCGGTCGGCACTTTCGTTGCAGGACCGCTGCAGCTTAACCCTGTGCAGACGGAAGGAATTACGGTTTCCGTGTTCACGCCGCCGGTGCAGGCGTCCACTGCTACCGCGTACGGAACTTCGCTGGCGCATATTATTTTGTATTATTCCGACGCTTTTGGTCCGCTCCAGGAGAATGCGCCTCCGCCGTTTACTATCGCGCAGATGCCGGACGGCAGCTTGTCTGGATACTCCGCTCCGGGATTGCTATTGATCAGCGCCCGCCAATGGACTACGAAAGCCAACGACCGCCTAATTTCCGAACTTGCTTCCCAGCAGTGGTGGGGAGACCGCGTTCTTCCCGCAACTTCGTCCGATACTTGGCTGACCGATGGCCTATCGCGCTACGCCGAAGCCATGTATGCGGAGCAAAGCGACGGCAGCGCTGGTTTGCACCGAGCCCTCGAGGATTTCGCCGTCGGCGCGCTGATGTATGAGGATACCGCGCCGATTTCGCAAGCCGGCCGCTTGCAGACATTCTCGAACGAGTATCGCTCGGTTGTCGCCGACAAGGGCGCTCTAGTTTTTCACATGCTCCGCACCGAAATCGGGGACGATGCTTTCACCGCGCTTCTGCACGAGTTCTACAAGAAATACGAAGGCAAAAACGCCAACATCACCGAGTTTGAAAAAATGGCTTACGCCAAAGTTCCCCCGCCGAAAAAGGGCGAGCCTCCCATCAATCTGGTTTCTTTCTTTTCCCAGTGGGTGAATTCAACGGGTATTCCGGAGTTCAAGCTCGAATTCATCGTTTATCGCACGAGAAAAGGTTTCAAAGTGGTGGGCAAAATTCACCAGGACCTCGACACATTTCGCATGCCGGTCGAACTTCGCGTGGATACCGAAGGAAACCCCGAATACAAGAAAATCCTGGTGACCGGAACAACGCAGCCATTCGAGATCGATACTTTTGGCCGTCCCAAGCCCAACGGAATCGTGATCGATCCGAACAACAACATGCTGAAGTCCAGCGCCCGTTTGCGAATTCGCGCGTTCGTCGCGCGCGGGGAAGGCTTTGCCGAAAACGGCCAATACTACGAGGCCATTCAGGAATATCAGCACGCTCTGGACTTGCAGTCCAGCAACTCGCTCGCTCATTTCCGAATGGGCGAGGCCATGTTCAACCAGAAAAATTATCAGTCTGCCGCGAACGCGTTTCGCGCGGCGCTCGGCGGCGACCTGGATCCCAAGTGGGTTGACGTCTGGTGCCACATTTACATCGGAAAAATTTACGACATTCTTGGCCAGCGCGAGCGCGCGGTCAACGAGTACAGTTTGGCGCAGCATTTGGGCGACGATACCGCCGGGGCGCAGGCAGAAGCTGGAAAGTATTTGCAGCGGCCGTACACCGGAGACGCGGTCGCGGACGCCGCTCCCGCCGGCGCAACACCCCCCGGCACCACAAACGCGCCCGCTTCTGCTGCGGACCCGGACAAGCCGGTCCTCAAGAAACGTCCATAAAGCCGCGAGGCGAACTGGAGTCTTGGGGCCGGAGGATTAGAGAGGTTGAAGTCCCGCTAGATTTACCGAGTCGATCCCCTTCTGTTGAATGAGAACTTGAAACGTCTCGCCCATTCCTTCCGGGTTGATCAAAGTCTTGAAGAGCAGCCGTCGCTGTGTTTGTTCCGTTTCGCTCAGGTCGTCCGATTGGAAGTCCGAAAAATTGCCGTGCCGCGCCAGTGCCAGCAAAAATTTGCTTTGCGATGTAAAGCCGGCGCGAACGAGTCCGCTTGTTCGCCCGTATAAGTCCAGCGCGCTGAAATTCACGTGCGCCGTCAAGTCCTGGCTGCCCGGCGCGCGAAACCAATCCTCGCCGGCACGGTGACGCTCGTAGGCCAGCAGAGTTCCTCTCATGTGCCGCTCGTCGTAAAGCTCTTTCGCTTCATGCCCATAATCAATCGTTAAAACGAATCCGCGCTTAAGCTTTCTCGCGGCTTCTTCGATCCACTGGCAAGCGGCGAGATTCACTTCTGCATGCTGTTCGTCCAGTAAGGCGGTCTGCTGTTCCGAGAAATATTCGTTAAGAGCGTTGGAAGATAGCGGTCCAATTTCATCGCACAGCCCGTTTTTACCGAGCCCAACATACACTTCGCGCAGTTCGTTGCTTTCACGCATCACGCGATGAACCGGCATCGCGTCGATCAGTTCGTTTGAGAAAATGCAGCCACACGCGATTTCGTCGCGCAATTCTTCTTGAGAGGCGAATTTGCCGCGCGCGATATGCGGTTCCATTGATTTCAGCTGCACAGCCCGGCGGGCAGCAGATCGTTCCACGGCCAGAAATCGCAGCGCGCGGTAAAAATCAGGCCATGTTTCGGCCGTGAAATCGAGAATCTGCTTCGCCAGTTGCCCGGTTCCGGCCCCGGCTTCGACGAGCCAGAAAGCATCTGGCCGCCCAACCGCGCACCACATTTCCTGAAATTGCCGCGCCAAGAGCCGCCCAAAAAGCGGGCTCGCGTCCACGCTCGTAAAATAGTCGCGCCTTGGCTCTTGCTCCGCTTTAGTGTAATAGCCGTGCACCGTGTGATAGAGGCACGCCTCCATATATTCAGCGAAGGTAATTGGGCCGTGCGAACGTATGCGTTCCGCCAGGATGAGCGCGAGGGGCGTGGGCTCGCTGCGCGAAGCCATCAATTCACGCGCTGCGGGTTCCGCGTAAACATCTCGATGATGTAGTCGTGCAGGCAATCGTAGAGTTGTTTCTGGAACGTCCATGGAAATTGCGCGTGTTCAATTTCACGCGGGTGCAGCTTGAAAGTATAGTTGTGCACTTCCGCGTTCGTCGGTTTGTAGCGGATCTCTACTTCTACGCCCCCTTCCGCAGGACGCGCTTCGAAATCAAAAAGCGGATGCTCGTAGTGGGCGAGCTGATGCCGGACTTTTTCCGCGAGCAATTCGCTCATTGGAAGCTCTTGGCCTGCAACTCCGTCCATACACTTGCAAAGCTCGCCAGCGCCTCTTTGTCAAACAGGACGAAATCAACTTTCTCGAGCGACGTGGGCTGCTCGAAGTGTTTGGCTACTTCGCGGAACATGATCTCGGCGCACTCACGCAGGGGAAATCCCGCGATGCCCGTCCCAACTGCCGGAAACGCGATGGTCTTCAGCCCCTTTTGCGCGGCGATTCGCAGCGAATGCGCCGTGGAACTGCGCAAGGAATGCGGAGAAGTTTTTCCGCCAAGTTGCATGCTGGCTGCGTGTATCACGAAGCGCGCTTTCAATTTTCCGCCCGTCGTGATCGCCGCTCCGCCCACCGGAACCTGGCCAATGTCATCACATTCTTTCTGGATTTCCGGGCCGCCTTTTCGCCGGATTGCTCCCGCCACTCCGCCTCCCAGCTGCAAATCGTTGTTCGCAGCATTCACGATGGCGTCCACGTCCATCTCGGTCAGGTCGCCCTCGATAATCTTAATCCGGTCGGCAAAATTCGTCTTCAAGAGGATCCTTCCCGCGCGATCGTCGCCTTAACAATCGCCGAACTATTTCTTTGCCGCTTCTTTTCCGTACTCAAACACGCCGCGGCCTGACTTCCGCCCTGTCCGCCCCGCCTTCACATATTGCGCCAGAAGCGGGCACGGCCGGTATTTTTCTCCCAGCGTTTTGTGCAAGTCTTCCAGAATATTCAGCTGCACGTCCAACCCAACCAAGTCCGCGAGTTCAAACGGCCCCGTAGGATGATTCAGCCCCGATTTCAGGGCCTTGTCGATGTCCTCAGCGCTGGCGATGCCCTCCTGCAGCATATAAAAAGCTTCATTGCCAATCATGGCGCTGATGCGGCTGGTGACAAACCCGGGCGATTCGCGTATCACCACCACTTCCTTGCCCATGCGCCGTCCCACTTCCACGCAGGTCTGCAGCGTAGCTTCAGAGGTTTCCAGCGCGCGCACGATTTCCAGCAGTTTCATCTTCGACACAGGATCGAAGAAGTGCATACCGATGCAGTCTTCCGCGCGAAAAGTGATGGACGCCATTTCCGTGACCGAAAGCGAAGAGGTATTGCTGGCCAGAATCGCGCCGGGCTTCGCGAACTTGTCGAAGATGGTGAAAATCTCGAGTTTCACTTCCATTTCTTCCGGGACGGCTTCGATCAGCAGATCCGCTTCGCGGCAAACGTCTTCCACCGATCGCGCCGTCGAGAGATTCGCAAGCGCCTTCTCTTTCTGCTCTAGCGTCACTTTTCCGCAGGACACTCCCTCTTCCAGCGTTTGCGAAATATAGGAAAGACCCTGCTCCCTCATCTCCGGAGAAACGTCCTCGAGCACCGTGCGGTAACCGCCAAGCGCTGCCGCGTACGCGATTCCGCGGCCCATCGCTCCCGCGCCGATCACTCCGATGGTTTTTATTTCCATTCACAAACCTCGCTCAAACCGGAAAAAGCCGCGCGGCATTGTCGTACAGAATTTTCTGTTGCGCGACCGGCGCAATCGGCAGCGCGCGAAACTTCTCGATGTTACCCTTCACTCCCGGAACTCCGGGCCCCGGCCAGTCCGTCCCGAACAATACTTTGTCCGCAATCTCCTCGATGCGCGGAAAATGTTCCAGCACTTTCTGCGGAGGGATGCCGGAGATATCCATGTACATATTCTTGTGCCTGCGCACGAGAAAAAACGCCTCGTTCATCCACAGTGGACGGCCACCATGCGCCAGGATCACGACCAGGTTGGGAAAATCCACGCCAAGGTCGTCCGCCAGCATCGGCTGGGCGTACACATTTCGCGCGCCGGGAAAAATTGACGTCCCGGTATGAATCATCACCGGCAAACCAAGTTCCCCGGCCTTTTCATACATCGCGCGCAGCGGCCCCAGACCGCTTCGATATTCGTTAGGCGCAAACAATT
>Ga0181525_10003384_pt1 | contig 12649 bp, 10 predicted proteins | sample PEATcosm2014_Bin_48_FD_121100 | JGI IMG/M metagenome (GOLD analysis project Ga0181525, IMG submission 121100) | Peatland microbial communities from MTU Mesocosm Facility, Houghton, MI, USA - PEATcosm2014_Bin06_10_metaG | ecosystem: Environmental > Terrestrial > Soil > Wetlands > Peat | place... | reverse complement strand
CTTGCCGATATGCTGCGCCACCATTTCCTGATTGGGAACATTGTCGGGGACCTTGCGCAACCCGTCCATATCGTCGGAGAACGCGATCAGGCGTGTCCTGATCTTGTCGTCGGTCAGGACGCGAAAGGCGTGGCGCACCATCGAGGTGCGCGCGACCTCGCCGAAGGTGCCAATATGCGGCAGGCCGGACGGGCCGTATCCGGTCTCGAAAATCACCTCGTCCTTTGGCTTCTTTTGCAAACGCGCAACGATCTTGCGCGCCTCCTCGAACGGCCAGGCGTGCGACTGCTCGGCGATGTCGCGGAGCGATTCTGTTTGCATTTCTGCCGTCGTCATCGACTTATTCTTTAATGTTCGAGTTCTTGGCGCGGACAGTAGGAACCGCGCCACACCCCGTCAAACGCCGATTACTTAAAACGGACTGACCGGAAAATACCGCAGCCACAGGTCGGTGTAGCTGCCTTTCTCCCATTGCCGGAACAGCGCCCAGTTCAGCGCCTGGCGCAACAGATCGTTACCGCGCTTGACCGCGATCCCGACCCCTTCGCCGAAGTAACGGCTTTCCAGAAACGGCCCGCCGCGAAAGGCGCAGCAGCCCGCCGAATCGGTGCCGTTGAGCCAGAACGACAGCGCGATGCCGTCGCCGAACAACAGGTCGACTTCCTTATTGCGCAGCGCCGCGCGTGCCGCTTCGGCATTGGGATAGGGGCGCAGCTCGGCCTCCGTGAACATTTGCTTGAGGTAGGCCTCATGCGCCGTGCCGGCGATGACCGCGATCTTTTTGCCTTCGAGCAATTCCGGCAAAACGTCGCGGATCGGGCTGTCGACACGCGCCGCAAAGCGCGCGGGCGTTCGATAGTAAGGATCGCTGAAATCGGCGCGCCGGCGCGTTTCGGCGGTGGCGGCGATCGAGGCGATCACGGCGTCGCCGCGGTTGTCATTGAGCGCATCGAGCAGCATGTCGAACTGGCGCGCCTGGATCGTGCAGGTGGTCTTGATTTCGTCGCACAGCAACCGCGCCAGATCGACATTGAAGCCGGCCGGATTGCCGTCCGCGCCGGCGTAATCGAATGGCGGATAATCCAATTCGGTGAGAAAGCGGATGCTCTGAATGCGCGACAGATCGGGTCGTTCGGGCCGCCGCCGCGGGTCCCAAAAGCCCGGAACGGCGGCGTTGCGCGTCTGCGCCGCACCCTCCTGCGCTGAGGCGCTGTCGGCGCCGGCAAAGGCCGGCGCGTAGCAGAGCACCGCAAGCAGCGCCAGCCGCTGGAGCGGGCGAGAGCAACGATCCGATATTGCTATTTTAGATTGCATTGGTCAGGATCAGCCGGCGAATTTGGTGTTGAGCGGGGTCTTTGCTTTGGCGCCGCTGCCTCGGCCCGCTTAGCGGGCGCGCAGTCAAAAGTCGAGGCGGACGGACGCGGGGTGTGCTGTGTCGGGGGCCGACGGTGGCGTTCGGTGGATTTGTGGGGGCGGCCGTTCGCCGCACCGAGGCGAAAAACGGGCTCGGCGGCGCACTGCCGCAGGCGATGCGTCCGCGGTCCCGGACGCAGGCTTCGGCACGCCCGGGACCTTGTCCGGAGCTCGATTGTGTTCGCGATCTGCTGCCTCGCCGCGTCATCGCCGCGGCGGAACGCCGCGCGCAATCGATCGGCGTCGGGGCCGAGCGCGTGCTCATTTGCGCCGACGCCATTACCGAAGAAGCCTATCTCGCGGCGCTGGCGCGCTCGCTCGACACATCCTTCGAGCGGCTCGACGACGTCTCGCGCACCGATTGCCCGCTTGACGACGACCGGCTGATTCAGGCGGCGGCGGCGGGATTGCTGCCGCTGCGCCAAGGTCGCGGCCTGGTCTGGATCATCGTGCCGCGCGATTTCACGGCGCGGCGACTTTGCGACCCCAACCGGCCCTGGCCGGCGCTGCTGCGATCTTTCCGGCTGACGTCGTCGGAGCGGCTGCGGCATTTCGTGACGCGGCATACCCAGCAAGCGCTCGGCCGTCGCGCCACCAACGACCTTCGGCTGACCCGGCCGCTGTTTTCGAATGCTCCACCCGCCCGCGGCGGGCGCGGTTTCACGATCACCGTGCTTTTGTTGCTGGCTTTCGCGTTTCTGGCTGTTGCGCCCGCGGCGATGATCGAAGCCCTGAGCGCGACGTTGTGCATGCTGTTTTTGGCCGCCGCGATGCTTCGGTTGCTGAGCGCCTGCTTCGCCGGGCGCTCGGCGCGACCACCGGTTCATATCGCCGACAACGGACTGCCGATTTACACCATCGTCTGCGCGCTTTATCGCGAAGCGGCTGTCGTCGATCAGTTGGTCGCGGCGCTCCGCGCCCTCGATTATCCTCCCGAAAAGCTTGACGTTAAACTCGTCCTCGAAGCCAACGACGACGGCACCCGGCGCGCGCTTGCCCGCCTCAATCTCGGGCCGCCCTTCGAAGTCATCATCGCCCCACAAATCGGACCGCGCACCAAACCGAAGGCGCTCAACGTGGCACTGCCGTTTGCGCGCGGACCTTATACGGTCGTCTATGACGCGGAGGATGCGCCGGAACCCGATCAGCTCCGCCGCGCGGTCGCGAGCTTCCGGCAAGCGGGCAAAGGACTGGCCTGCGTGCAGGCGTCACTGACCATCGACAACACTGCGGATAACTGGCTGGCGCGCATGTTCACTGCCAACTACGCCGGCCAGTTCGACGCATTTCTACCGGGCCTCGCGGCGTTGCAACTGCCGTTTCCCCTGGGCGGTTCGTCGAATCATTTCCGCACTGCCGTGCTGCGCAAGGTGGGTGGCTGGGACCCCTACAACGTCACCGAAGACGCCGACCTCGGCATTCGGCTTTGTCGGCTGGGTTACCGGTCAGCGGTTTTGCCATCGGCGACTTACGAGGAAGCGCCGGCCCGCTTCGCGGCGTGGCTGAGCCAGCGCACCCGCTGGTACAAAGGCTGGATGCAGACTTGGCTGGTGCATATGCGCCGTCCAACCCGTCTGTCGCGGGAGCTTGGACTTGCAGGCACGATCGCCTTTCAGATCTTTTTTGCCGCCAATGTGCTCGCGGCATTGATCCATCCGCTGTTCATGGCCGGGCTTTGCTATACGCTGCTGGCCCTGCCGACGCCGTGGGCGCATGCGGTGTTGGACAATGCGGTGCCGGTCTTTACCGCAGGCCTGTTGTCCGGCTACGGCTCTACCATCGTGCTTGACGTCATCGGATTACGGCGGCGCGGACTTCTCGGGCATGGCTGGGTGCTGGCACTGACGCCGCTGCATTGGCTGTTGTTATCGCTCGCCGCCTGGCGCGCATTGTTTCAGCTTCTCAAAGATCCACAGGGTTGGGAGAAGACCGAGCACGGTCTAGCGAAAACGTCGCGTATAGCGCAGTCGCGCGTCGCCAAATCGAGCCGGAGCCGGGTCATGCAGCAAGATCTGGCGCACGATTTACGCAAACCAAGGTCGCGGCTGGCCTCCGGCGGCCGGATCGGACCTAATGCGCCGATAGCCCCGCTTAAGCTCATGCAAGCGGCGGGCGGCAGCCTGATAGGGACGTCGCGTTAGCGCGCCGTATTGGCGGCTCCCGTCCTCGCTTGTTTATTCCGAAAATAGGCGAGTGTCCCCCTCGTCACCACATCGTCGCCGTCGAGGACTACGTGCGCTTCGATATCGGGGGCGGCCCGGAGCCGCTCGTAGAACGGAGCGAAATCCTGATAGCAATCGCTCAGCAGCTTTTCAAAATTGTCGATGACGAAATAGGTCTGCTGGAAGTCGTCGATCAAATATTTCGTGCGCATGACGCGTTCAAGATCGAAGCCGATCCGGTTGGGCGACTGGCTTTCGAGCGCGAACACGCTCTCGGTGGTTGAGGACATGATCCCGGCGCCGAAGATGCGCAACCCGCCGGCCGTTCGGATCAGTCCGAATTCCACCGTGTACCAATAGAGCCGCGCCAATTTCGGCAACAGGCCGAGCGCCATCGCACGCTGCCCGCCTCGGCCATAGGCCTGCATGAAATCCGAATAAACCCGGTTAGCGAGAAGCGGCACATGGCCGAAGACATCGTGGAAGATGTCCGGCTCCTCGAGATAATCCATCTCCTGTTCCGAACGAATAAAGGCGCCGGCGGGAAACCGGCGGTTCGCCAAATGGTCGAAAAAGATATCGTCGGGAACGAGTTCGGCGACCGGGACCACGCGCCAGCCCGTGAGCTTTTCCAGGCGGTCGCTCAGCTTCGCCATGTCCGGAATACCGGATTCGGAAAGTTTGAGCGTATCCATCGCCGCGAGGAATTCATCGCAGGCGCGGCCCCGCAGGATCGATTGCGAGCGCTGGAACAGGCGATCCCAACGATCGTGCTCGGCCGCCGAATAAGATGGCCAGTCCTGATTGATGGTGAAATCCGCGCCGCGCGGCGCATCGCGGTATCGATTTTTCGAATCCGAATCGAATGCTCTCTCTTTGACGACGGCAACCGCCATGGTGGTTCTCCGCAAACCTGCCGATCCGCTAGGCCGTCAGCACGCCGCGCCGGATCTGGTCTTCCTCGATCGACTCGAACAGCGCCTTAAAATTACCTTCGCCAAAACCGTCGTCGCCCTTTCTTTGGATAAATTCGAAGAAAATCGGACCGATCACGGTCTTGGAGAAAACCTGCAATAGAATCTTGGTGGCACCGCCATCGACAACGCCTTCGCCGTCGATCAGGATGCCGTGCTGCTTCATGCGCTCGACCGGCTCGGCGTGACCGTGGACCCTTTGAAAGCTGTTGCGGTAATACGCATCCGGCGGTCCCGGCATGAATTGCAGGCCGTTGGCCGCGAGCGCGTCGGTCGCCTCATAGATTCCATCGGTACCGACGGCGATATGCTGGATTCCCTCGCCGTTATATTCGCGCAGATATTCCTCGATCTGGGAGTTCTCGTCGGCCGATTCGTTAATCGGGATGCGAATCCGTCCGCAGGGACTCGTCAGCGCCCGCGAAAACAGGCCGGTGTGCTTGCCTTCGATGTCGAAAAAACGAATCTGCCGGAAGTTGAAAAGCTTGGTGTAGAACGCAAACCAAGTGTCCATATTGCCGCGCTTCACGTTGTGCGTCAGATGGTCGAGGTAATAAAAACCCACGCCCTTCGGCTTTGGATCGGGCTCTCCGGTCCATTTGAATTCCTCGCCATAAGGCGAGCCCTTGGCGCCATAACGGTCGACGAAATAGAGGAGCGAGCCGCCGATTCCCTTGATCGCGGGTACCGCCAAAGTCTTGTCCGCGCCGTCATAAGGCTCGGCGCCAAGTTTTACCGCGTGCGCGAAGGCCTGCTCGGCATCGACGACACGCCACGCCATCGAAGCGGCACATGGGCCGTGGGCGGCGACGAAGCGCGTTGCGAATGCGCCGGGTTCGGCATTGAGGATGTAATTGATGTCACCCTGGCGATAGACCGTGATGTTCTTGCTCTTGTGCCGGGCCACCGGCACGTAACCCATGCGGGTAAAGAGCTTGGCCAGTTCCTCGGGCCGCGGATGGGCGAACTCGACGAATTCGAAACCATCGGTACCGACCGGGTTTTGCGCGCTGATTTTCGGCGGCGGCGCATCGTGTGGAAACGGACCCATGGGACCTCCGATCTGCTGACCTCGCGAAGAGTCAGTCTATTGCGCAGCGAGCGCAAAAGGTGTGCAAAATATCACTAAAGATGCATTATGCCGCAATATATTGTCACATATGGCTTAGATTATGCGAGATTCAAGCATGGACACCTTCGATCTCAAACTGCTCGATGCGCTCCAGGACGATGGCCGGCTGACCAACCTGGAACTGGCCGAGCGGATCGGCTTGTCGGCCTCGCAATGTTCGCGGCGCCGCACTGCATTGGAGCTATCCGGCGTCATCGAAGGCTATCACGCCGTTCTCGCTAATAACGCCGTCGGCCTCGACGTGCTGGTTTTCATCCAGGTCGGCCTCGCCACCCAATCCTCGGATAGTGCGCAAGCCTTCGGCAAGCTGATCCGCGGCCTCGACGAAGTTCAGGAGGCTTTTTCGCTCACGGGCGAGTCGGATTATCTGGTCAAGATGGCGGTGCCGGACCTGAAAACGCTGTCGCGCATCCTCAACGAGGTTTTCCTGCCGCACCGCAGCGTCGCGCACGTGCGCTCGTCCGTGGTGCTCGATCGCGTCAAGCAGACGACACGATTGCCGCTCCGCCACCTGACGGAGGGCGGCAAATCCAAGAACTCCCGCTCGCGACCTTCCACCGTGCGCAAGGGAACCGCTAAAAAAGGGTGACGGTCACGAGCGATCCAGGTGCTGGCTGGCGCCGGCGCAAACCATTCGCCTGCGCACGCTATCGGAAATTTTGGCGGTCCCGGGAAGACTCGAACTTCCGACCTTCGGTTTAGGAAACCGCTGCTCTATCCGGCTGAGCTACGGGACCAATTGAGGAATTTCGCTCCCAGGTACATTCTAGGTACCAATTCCATACTGTTTTTCGTTCGCTAGACATTCTTGTGTATAGCACATACTGCGACGGTGCTCGCACCTCGGCAGGCTGCCGGCGGTACCGCCGTCGGAGTCGCGATTTCGAGTTGCTGGACGTGGAAATCTAATCGACAAATCTCGAGGCCCCGCGGATTAAAGCGCTTTTACGCGCAGTCCCGTCGCAAATAGGAGAGAGCCGCTTTAACCGATGACAGGAAATCGAAACGTACTGTCGACACGTCCATGGGGGCCCGGACCCTTAGGGTCGCGCTTTACGCTCCACCTCAAACCAGCGTTGGCATTGCGGGAGTAAGCGCGAGCGACCTGACCATTTACCGAACACACATCAACGGCGTGCTGAAGATGCGGCGCGTGCGCACAGCAGAGCGCAGGGAGTGTTGATTTCGGCTCGCCAGGTCTCAGTTTACCTCATTCTATCAATGAGAGAGCATCCACGGCCGACGTGTCGGGAAGCTCTTGGCGGCGCTGCCATCGGCGTCACTCGGGCCACGTTGATCGGGCCGAAGCGATTTTCCCGAGCAACAGCGGCATCCACCACCGTGAGAATTCTTCAAGTTTGAGAGCACTGCCGGGGATGCCGCGCTTTTCTCGTTGGTCGCGTACGCGAGCCGCCGCTCTGCCGACATCGCGGCGAAGTAGGGCGCGGTCAGGAACGCCCGCGGGGCATCCTTGCCGCAGCCCGGACATTGATGAGGCCTATCGGAGACCGCCATCGGCCGCAAGTCGGTGAAGGGTCCACATCGGGCGCAAAGATAGTCGTAGACGGGCATCGTATTCCTCAAAAGCTGGCGGGCGGGATGCGGAGGCCGGCTGGAGGCCCTCGCATGCGGCGCCGCGGGCATCACTTGTCGGGCGACCTCGGCATGTCGACGCCGCCTGTGACTTGTTTGCTAGGTCCGGCCGAGGTCGGCATTATGTCGAATGCGAAAATATCCGTGGGCAGCCACAGTGTGGCGCAGGCGTTCGGAATATCGACGACGCCGGAGATGTGACCCTGACAGGGCGCGGTGCCGAGGATCGCGTAGGCCTGAGCGGGCGTATAGCCGAACTTGGTCATATAGGCGATGGCATTGAGGCAGGCTTGCCGATAGGCGATGTGGACGTCGAGGTAATGCTGTTTGCCCTGCTCGTCGACCGAAATGCCCTCGAAGATCAGATAGTCATTGTAGGTGGGCACGATTGGTGACGGCTTGAAGATCGGATTTTTGATGCCATATTTCGCGACGCCGTCCTTAATGACATCGACCTTAAGATGCAGCCACCCGGCCATCTCGATAGCGCCGCAGAAGGTGATCTCGCCGTCACCTTGACTGAAGTGAAGGTCGCCCATCGAAAGGCCGCCGCCCTTTACGTAAACCGGAAAATAGACTTTCGAGCCGCGCGACAGATCCTTGATGTCGCAATTGCCGCCATGCTCGCGCGGCGGCACCGTGCGCGCGCCCTCGGCGGCAATCTTGTTCTTGGCATCGCCCTTGGCGCGGCCGCAATGCGCAGTCGCCGCGAATGGCGGCGCGGCGAGCGGCGGAACGCGATCCGGATTGGTCGCGATCAGGGCCTGCTCGCGCGCATTCCACGTATCGAGTAGTTTCTGATCGGGCAAGCAGCCGATCAGGCCGGGATGAACCAAGCCGGCAAAACTCACCCCCGGAACGTGGCGGGAATGGGTGAAAAGGCCGGAAATGTCCCAGATCGACTTTTGGGCCAGCGGAAAATGGTCGGTCAGAAAGCCGCCGCCGTTCTTTTTGGAAAAGAAGCCGTTAAAGCCCCACGGGCTCTCCGGCAGCGTGCCGATGTCGAGAATATCGACCACCAGAAGATCACCCGGCTCGGCACCATGCACGCCGATCGGGCCGGAGAGGAAGTGCACGATCGTCAAATCGATGTCGCGCACGTCGTCGGCCGATTCGTTGTTCTTGATGAAGCCTCCGGTCCAATCGTAGGTCTCCATGACGAAGTCTTCGCCCGGCTTCACCCATTCGATGATCGGAACATCCGGATGCCAACGGTTGTGGATCATCTCGTTCTTGTAGGGCGATTCCTTAAGGTCAACTTTTACAATCGTCTTAGGCATGGTGCCTCCTAGAGTGCGCTTGGTGGCCCTTGGTAAAACTACGCGTGCGTTGCGATTGGTGCTCAGACTGCGAGGTATTCTGCGATCACGGCTTCATCGACACGATCTCGCGTGTCGCTATGCACGATCCTGCCGCCCTCCATCACCAGAATTCGGTCGGCCACGTCCATAACGAAGCTCAGCAGCTGCTCACAAACCACGATGCAAATGTTGCGGATGCGGCGAATGTCGCGCAGTAGCCGCGCAATATCCTTGATAATGGATGGTTGAATTCCCTCGGTGGGCTCGTCGAGCAACAGGACCTTGGGATCGCTGGCAAGAGCCCGGGCGATCGCCAGTTGCTGCTGTTGACCGCCGGACAGGTTGCCGCCGCGCCGGTGCTCGAATTCCTCCAGGATGGGAAACAATTCAAAGATTTCCCGTGGGATATCACTCTTGCCGGTTACCACTAGACCGGTCTCGATATTCTCCTTCACCGTCATGGTGCCGAAAATTTGCCGACCCTGAGGCACGTAGCCCAGCCCGCGGCCGACCCGCTCATGACTAAGCAGCGAGGTCATATCAGTACCATCGAGCATGATCTGCCCGGTGAGCATGGGCATCACGCCGATCATCGTTTTCATCAGCGTGGATTTGCCCATGCCATTGCGACCGACCAAAGCAACGATCTCGCCTGAGTTCACTGAAAGATCGATGTCGTGCAAAACCCGGCTCTGCCCATAGGCGGCGGAGAGATTGCGAACGTTGAGCATAGCTTTTTGTCCCTCAATGCCCGAGATAAACTTCCCTGACCTTCGGGTTGGCCTGCACCGTTTGCATGTCACCCTCGGCAAGGACCTTGCCTTGATGCAGCACCGTCACGCGATGCGCGATGCTCTCCACAAACTTCATGTCGTGTTCAATGACGATCACTGAGCGGTTTTTGATGATGTCATTGAGAAGCGCAGCAGTTTTCTGACGTTCCGACACGCTCATGCCGGCGACCGGTTCGTCGAGCATCAAGAGCTCGGGATCCTGAATCAGCAACATGCCAATTTCCAGCCACTGCTTCTGACCGTGGCTTAGAGTTTCCGCCGACCGGTCAAGCTGATCCGCAAGATAAATCATCGAGGCGATTTCGTGCACGCGCTCCTTTACTTCCTCCGTCCGATTCCAGAACAGCGCGCCGACGACATTGCGACCGCGCGGCAATGACAATTCCAGATTTTCAAAAACGGTCAGATGCTCGTAAATCGTCGGGGTTTGAAATTTGCGTCCAATACCGCGACGCACGATCTCCTGCTCCTTGCAGCCGGTGATCTCTTGGTCCTTGAACTTAATCGAGCCTTCCGACACCCGGGTGCGGCCGCAGATCAGGTCGAGAACCGTGGTTTTGCCGGCCCCGTTGGGGCCGATGATGACGCGCAATTCGCCCTTGTCGATATAGAGGTTCAGTCCGTCAACCGCCTTGAAGCCGTCGAACGAGACGCTGACACTCTCGAGAGCGAGTAGGAAATCGGTGCTGCTCGACATCGTCGCCGCCTTCCTATTCCGCCGGCGCCGGGCTCGGATGCACGATACCCCAGGTCCGTCCGCTAGTAGGCAGCCTTGGTAGAATCTGATCCGTGACCAAGCCGGCAAGTCCGCGCGGGAAGGCCAATACCACCGCGATGAAAAGCCCGCCCATGGCGAACAGCCAAAGCTCCGGGAAGGCCTCGGAGAATGAGGTTTTCACCCAATTGACGAGCAGCGTCCCGGCGACCGCGCCGATCACCGATTCCCGACCGCCGATAGCGCAGAAGATTACCATCTCGATCGACGGAACGATGCCGACGAACGAAGGCGACATGAAGCCGACCTGCAAAGTGAACATCGCTCCGCCGACCGCCGCCATTGCGGAGGCCAGGCAGAACACGAATATCTTGAAGTTGGCGACGTCGTAGCCGGAAAAGCGGACCCGATCCTCCTGGTCGCGCACGGCGATGAGAATTCGGCCAAGCTTGCTCATCTGCACGAAACGCGCGACAAACATGGTGCCGAGCAGGAGGACGCAGCAGACGAAGTACAGGATGTATTTTGCGCTGTCGGTACGGATATCCCACCCGAGCAGGGTGCGAAGGTCGGTGATGCCGTTGATACCGCCGGTGTAGCCCTGGCGCCCGATAATCAGGATCGTCATTACCGCGGCGACCGCCTGGGTGATAATGGCGAAATACACACCGCCAACTCGCCGCTTGAACATGGCGGTGCCGATGACGAGGGCAAACAAGGTTGGCACCGCAATCACGGCTATAAGCGTGAAAGGCAGCGACTTGAAAGGCACCCAGAAGAACGGCAACGCCGTGATTTGATTCCAGTCCATGAAATCCGGGATGCCGGGCGTGGACTGGATCTTGGTGTTGGCGACGCTCGAAGCTTCGAGCTTAAGGAATGCCGCCATGCAGTATCCGCCAAGACCGAAGAAGATACCCTGACCTAGGCTGAGAATGCCGGTAGAGCCCCAGCAGAGCACAAGGCCGACGGCCACGAACGCGTAGGTAAGATACTTGCCGACAAGATTAAGCCGGAAAATGTCGAGCATCAGAGGCAACACGACGAGGATGAGCAGCGCAATCAGGACAAAGCCGATGATGTCGAGCGAACGGGAATTCATGCGGTAGCCGGACATTGCCATTTTCACCTTCTAACCTTCAGGACGAACAGCCCCTGCGGGCGGAGCATGAGCAGTCCGATGACGATGAGAAGCGTCAAGACCTTCGCCATCGAACCGGTAAGGAAGAACTCAAGCGCCGATTGCGACTGCGATATCGTGAGCGCCGACGCGACCGTGCCAAGCAGGCTCTGCGCGCCGCCGAACACGACGACCAGAAAGGTATCGACGATGTAGAGCTGGCCAGCCGATGGGCTGGTCGAGCCGATCATGGTGAATGCGGCTCCGGCGATGCCGGCGATACCGCAGCCGAGACCGAAAGTGAGTCGATCGATGCGGCGGGTGTCGATGCCGACGGCGCCGCTCATGATCCGATTCGAGACGACCGCGCGAACCTGTAAGCCCCACCGCGAGCGGTACATCAACACGGCGACAATTCCGGTGATGATGAGTGTGAGCCCCATGACGAACAGCCCGTTGATTTGAACTTCGATAGTGTCGGTGACCTGCAAGGAGCCCATCATCCATTCCGGCAGGTCGACGCCGACTTCTCGCGCGCCGAAGATCGAGCGGAATGCCTGCTGCATGATCAGGCTCAAACCCCATGTCGCAAGCAACGTATCGAGCGGCCGTGCATAAAGATGGCGGATCAACAGCCATTCAGTCGCGAGCCCCGCGGCGCCCGAAACTATGAAGGCAACCGCCATCGCGACGAAGAAGTAGCCGCTGTACAAAACAGGGATGTAGGTTTGGAAGATATGCGAAGTCAGATAGGTCATATAGGCGCCGAGGATCATGAACTCGCCGTGCGCCATGTTGATCACGCCCATCTGGCCGAAGATGATCGCAAGCCCGAGCGCCATCAGCAGGAAGACCGAAAAAAGTATCAGGCCGGCGAAGCCTTGCATCGCCAGGATCGACATCAGATCGCCAAAGGAATAGCCGCCGAACATTGTTGTCCGCTCCTTCGATCACACCGATCCCGTTCTGGAACGAAACGCGAATGCCGGAACGGAATCGCCGGGCACCCGCGGCGCGCCTTATTGGTAGCCCTTCGGGAACGGATTCGGCTCGACGAGGTCGGCCGTCTCAAAGACGACGTCGAACTGGCCATCGAGCCGAGCCCGTCCGACGCGCGTCCTTGACCAGAGGTGATGATTTTCGTGGATGCGCACATAGCCCTCGGGCGCACCTTTGAATTCCACGCCCGGAGAAGCCGCTGCGATCTTGTCGATGTCGAAGGAGCGGGCCTTCTCGGCGGTTAATTTCCACAGATTGGGACCGAGATAGGCCGCCTGGGTCACGTCGCCGATGACCGTCTTCGGACCCCACATCTTATGGAAGGCCTCGACGAAGGCTTTGTTGTTCGAATTATCGAGTGACTCGAAGTATTTCATGCAGGCATAGGCGCCGGCGATATTCTCACCGCCGATACCGTCGATTTCGTCTTCGGTCACCGAGATGGT
>Ga0181525_10003382_pt1 | contig 12654 bp, 9 predicted proteins | sample PEATcosm2014_Bin_48_FD_121100 | JGI IMG/M metagenome (GOLD analysis project Ga0181525, IMG submission 121100) | Peatland microbial communities from MTU Mesocosm Facility, Houghton, MI, USA - PEATcosm2014_Bin06_10_metaG | ecosystem: Environmental > Terrestrial > Soil > Wetlands > Peat | place... | reverse complement strand
CGCCACGATGGTCGAGGCGCCGCCGCGGCCGGCGCTGGCCTTCGATCTCGATGTCGACGTCTGCGTCATCGGCGGCGGGCTTGCGGGCTTGACGACGGCGCGCGAACTCGCTCGTAGCGGCTGGTCGGTGGTGCTGTTGGAGGCCGGCCGAATCGCCGCCAATGCCTCGGGCCGCAACACCGGTTTCGTGCTGCCGGGATTTGCCGCCGACGCCGAAAAGCTCGTCGCCCGTGTCGGCTTCGATCGCACCAAGGACTTGTGGGCGCTGGCCCAGGCCGGCCTCGATTATGTGCGCGACGCCGTTCGGAGCGGCGCCCTAACCGGCGTCGAGCCGCAACCCGGTTGGCTTTATGTCTCCAAGGTCAACAACGGCGACGACTGGCTGCGCTACGTCCAACGTCTCGGCGAATTGGGTTGCGATATCGAGGGCTGGCCGGCCGACCGCGTGCGTTCGGTGCTGCGCAGCGAGCGATACTTTCATGCCATCGACTTTGCGCAAGCGATGGCAATCCACCCGCTCAATTATGCGCTGGGACTGGCCGCCGCCGCCGAACGCGACGGCGCGCGCCTATTCGAAAACACGCCGGCGCTATCGATCGATCCGTCGGGCGTGCGCAAACGCATCGTCACGCCGGGCGCGCGATTGCGCGCCAGTCATGTCGTGTTGTGCGGCAATGTGCAACTCGGCAAGCTGATGCCGAGGCTCGCCGCGACGCTAGTGCCGATCACCACTTACGTGATCACGACGGCGCCACTTGGCGACCGTCTGGGCGAAATCGTCGGCTATCGCGGCGCCGTCAGCGACAGCGATCTTGCCGATAATCACTATCGGATCGTCGGCGGCGACCGGTTGATGTGGTCCGGCCGCGGAACGGTGTGGCGGCGCAATCCGCGCCGCTACGTCGCGGCGCTGACGGCGGATATCAAAAAGACCTATCCGCAGCTCGGCGATGTCGCCGCGGAATATGCTTGGTCGGGCACCTTAGGCAATACGCTGCACCGCATGCCGCAGATCGGCGAGCTTGGCCCCGGCGTCTGGCTGGCCAGCGGTTTCGGCGGCCATGGCCTCAACACCACCGCCATGGCCGGCACCCTGATCGCGCGCGCGATCGTAGCCGGCGATCAAAGCTGGAAGCAATTTACGCCGTTCGAGTTGGTCTGGGCGGGCGGCATTGCCGGCCGCGCGGCGGTGCAGATGCGGTTATGGACCAAGCGCTGGCGCGCGGCCGTCGACCAGCGCCGCGCCAAAGCGCGCGAAGTGGCGCATCTTAAAGCGCGCGAAACCGAGCAGGCGGAGCAGCCGGTCCAAGTCGCCCAGAATGTCCAACAAGCCAAGGCCGAGGCACCAGCGCCGCAGCCGGAAATTATGGAGTCCGGCGCGCAACAGGCAGATGACGTGGCAACGAGGCGGGATCCAGCTCACGTGGGCTCTGATGGTTTTGCCCCACCGCCGGTCGGGCAGCACGACGATACTCAGCCCAGCGCCGAACGGCATATCGCGCCGTCGCCGGCGCCATCGAGACGAAAAAAACGCCGGCATCGCGCCGAAACATGAATCCGGTGGGGAACAGATCGGCAACACTCGGTAGCCATAAGTTTTAAGATATTATTCAGGACGTTCGCGCCGCACTTCGTATTGCGTTATAATGCAAGCTAGTTCCGGTCAGCCGGACAATTGGGGGCGGTATGTCGGCGGGCGCGCGCATTGTATTTGCAGGGTTTTTGGTCGTAGCGCCGGGCCTAGCCGCCGCCGCGGACTTACCGGCGCCATCGCCGCAATCCACATCACCCGCCAATTACACACCTGCCGCGCCCGACTGGATCGTGACCATCGGCGCCGAAGCGCGCATCGAGCCGGCGTGGGCCGGCTCGCTGACCGACAAATTTGCCTTTTCCGCCGTGCCGCTGTTCAGCCTTCGCAAGGACGGCGCGCCTCCGGATCTTTTTTTGCCGCGCGACAGCATCGGCTTTCCGCTTCTCGATTTCGGCCAGCTCAAGTTCGGTCCGGCTTTTAAGCTCATTTGGGAGCGCAAGGCCTCGGACTACGCGGCGCTCAACGGTCTGGGCAACGTGAACTACGTCCTGCAGGCCGGCGCCTATGCCGAATACTGGGCGGTGCCGTGGCTGCGTTTGCGCACTGAGGTTCGGCAGGGCTTCGGCGGCGAAAAGGGCGTTACCGGGGACGCTTATTTGGATGCTGTCGCGCGGATCGGGCCGCTGACGCTGTCCGGCGGACCCCGGCTGACCTTGCAATCCGCCGCCGCGATCGATCCTTATTTCAGCATCAACGCGCAGCAGTCGGCGAATTCGGGGATTTCCGGCGCGCCGATATTGCCGACTTATCACGCGCCCGGCGGCCTTTATTCCTACGGCGCCGGCACGCAGGCACAGTACTTTTTCAGTAAGCAATGGTCGGCGCTGGCTTTCGCCGAATATGAACGGCTGACCGATGGCGCCGCCGGATCGCCGCTGGTAACCCAGCGCGGTTCGCCGAACCAACTCACCTTCGGCGTCGGCGCCACTTACTCCTTTTCCATGCATCCGTGGTGGTGAGCGTGCTCACCGTCCGTCGCGCCGCGCCATAAAGGCCAGCCGTTCGAATAGGTGCACGTCCTGCTCGTTTTTGATGAGCGCGCCATGCAGCGGCGGAATAAGACGTTTCGGGTCGCGCTCGCGCAGGGTCTCGACGGAAACGTCCTCGACCATCAGAAGCTTGAGCCAGTCGAGCAATTCCGAGGTCGAGGGCTTCTTTTTCATGCCGGGCACTTCACGAATCTCGTAGAATAGTTTGAGCGCTTCCGCGACCAAACGGTGCTTGATGCCCGGAAAATGCACGTCGACGATGGCGCGCATGGTGTCGGAGTCGGGAAAGCGGATGTAATGGAAGAAGCAGCGCCGCAGAAACGCGTCCGGTAGCTCCTTCTCATTGTTGGAGGTGATGACCACGATGGGACGGCGGCGGGCCTGGATCGTTTCGCCGGTCTCGTAGACGAAGAATTCCATGCGATCGAGTTCTTGCAGCAGATCGTTGGGGAATTCGATGTCGGCCTTGTCGATCTCGTCGATCAGCAGAACCGGGCGCTCGTCGGCGACGAACGCCTCCCATAGCTTGCCGCGCTTGATGTAATTGCGGATGTCCTTGACCCGCGCATCGCCCAATTGACCGTCGCGCAACCGCGTCACCGCGTCGTATTCGTAAAGTCCCTGCAGCGCCTTGGTGGTCGATTTGACGTGCCACTCGATCAGCGGGGCCGACAGCGCCTTGGCGATCTCGATCGCCAGCACGGTCTTGCCGGTGCCCGGCTCGCCTTTGACCAGCAACGGCCGCTCCAGCGCGATGGCGGCATTGACCGCGACCTTGAGGTCGGCGGTGGCGACATAGGCGCTGGTGCCTTCGAAGCGCATAAGAATCCGTTTCCTTGCCGATCAAATTAAAACACGCCGAGTTTGTCGCTCACAAGGCATGACGGCGCAGGCGCTCGCGCCCCGGCCCGGCAAATTTTACCGAGGAGGCGGCATTTCCGTACCAGAGGAATCTCGTGTGTTGTTTATAAGTGATTGTTTTTAAGTGATAAAATCAATGGCACGCGGTTTGCTGCGGTTCTGTCCAGAGTACGGTTGCCGGTCGTGACCGCGCGCTCCGCAGTTGAATATCGAGTTGGAGATTTGTCATGGGTATCTTCGATGCATTGACCACCGCGGTGGCTGGTCTGCAGGCACAGTCGTTCGCGTTGCAGAATATTTCCGGCAACATCGCCAATTCGCAGACCACCGGCTACAAGGAAACCAATACCAGCTTCGAGGATCTCGTCTCGCAGGCGGCCCTCAATCAGCAGACCGCGGACGGTGTCACCGCCAATTCGGTTTCGACCAATACGGTGCAAGGAACCATTCAAAGCACGTCGGTCTCCACCGACATGGCGATCAACGGTGACGGCTTTTTCGTGGTGGCGCAGCCGACCGGCGTCAGCGACAACGAGCCGGAATTCAGCGGCGTCGATGCCTACACGCGCGCCGGCGATTTTCAGATGAATAGCAACGGTTACCTGGTCAATGGCGCCGGCTATTACCTGATGGGCATCCCGGTCAATCAAAGCACCGGAACTCCCGAAGGCAGCGTGCCCCAGGTATTGCAATTCAGTAACAACTTCGTGCCGGCCCAGGAAACGACGGAAATCGATTATCAGGCCAACCTGCCGAGCGCGCCGACGTCCGGGGTTCTCACTCCCGCCAGCTTCGAGGCGAACCCGCTCGCCGGCGCGCCGGTTGCGGCATCGATCACCGGTAGCGGCGCGGCCCTGGACGCTGATGCGGCGGCGAGCGGAACGGGCACCGTGACCGGCTTGGCGTCCGGCACGCTCCTGTCAACGCTGGGGCTGAATTCGACAACTCCGATAACCGTTTACGACGGAACCAATACGACGACCTTCACGCCTAATGCCGGCGGGACTTCGACTGTCGGCGATTTGATCAGCGCCATCAACGGCGGCTCGGCCGCGGTGACCGCATCTCTGAACGCAAGCGGACAACTGGTTCTCACCGGCAATAATGACACGGCCTCGATAACGGTCGGAGGCACCGGCGCCTCCGACATCGGGTTTGGCGCTGGGCAAGACTCTTTCAATCCGACTAATCTTCTGACGCAAAGCGCCGTGGCTGCAGGCCAGACCTTGACGGTCAGCGTCGGCGGCGGGGCGGCGCAAACCATCACCTTCGGTACCGGCGCCGGCCAGGTCGCCACGCTGAGCCAGTTGCAAACCGCCATTCAAAATCTGACCGGCGTGACCGGTTCGGTCAACACCGCCAACGGCGATATCACGCTGACGGCGAGTTCGCCGACCGCCACCATCGTCCTCGGTGGCACCGCTTCGGCGTCGAAATTTGGCATCGACACTCTGACCGCTCTCCCGGCGGACGGCACGGTGGTCGCCAACGACGTGACGACGTTCACCAATCAATCCATCAGCGGCGGCTCGGTCACCGCCTACGATTCCGAGGGCAACCCGGTCGACGTCCAGCTTCGCTGGGCGCAAACGAGCGATGCCGCCGGCGCCAGCACATGGCAGCTGTTCTACCAGACCAACACCGCCGCGACCGGCACCGAACCCGCCTGGACCAATGTCGGAACGACATTCACCTTCAATTCGAGCGGCGAGATGAATCCGCCGATTTCAAACTTGACGCTGCAGAATCTAACCGTGAACGGCGACTCGCTGGGCGACGTTCAGCTCAATTTAGGAACCAACGGTATCACGCAATTCGCCAACTCCACTAGCAGCAGCACCGCCGAGATCAGCAAATTGACGCAAAACGGCTACGCGGCTGGCTCGCTCCAATCGGTTTCGGTCAATACCCAGAACCAGGTGGTCGGTTCGTTTTCGAACGGCCAGACCGTCACCATGGCGAACATCACGCTAGCGACATTTAACGGCGAGGACTCGCTGCAGGCGCTCTCTGGAGGCGCCTATGCAGCGACCACGGAGTCGGGTGGAGCGCTGTACGACGCCACCGGCAGCATCGAAGGCAGTTCGCTGGAATCCTCGAACGTCGATATCGCCACGCAGTTCAGCCAGTTGATCGTGGCGCAGCAAGCCTATTCGGCCAATGCCCGCGTCATGTCGACCGCAGACCAGATGATCCAGAGCTTGCTCCAGGTCGTTCAGTGAGGCTTCGCGCCGTTGCGATGGCGAGCCTTGAGCCGCGTGGACCGCCCCAGCGATGAGCATCAACCAGGCGTTGGCAACCGCGGTCGCTGGCGTCAATGTGACCCAGCAAAGTCTCGCCGTCATCGCCGGGAATGTGGCGAACGCGAACACGACCGGTTACGTCGACGAGAGCCTCAATCAGTCCGAAGTCGCGAACGGCGCGCAGGCCGGCACTAGCGTCGACTCGACCGGCATCAGCCGCAATCTCGACAGTTTGCTTCAGAACCAATTGTGGACCGAGACGTCCGGCGCATCTTATGCCGATACCACGTCCTCGCTCTACCAGCAGCTCCAGAATATTTATGGCACGCCCGGGTCGTCGAGTTCGTTCGACGGGATATTCAATAGTTTTACCAGCGCGCTGCAATCCCTGGCGACAGGCCCGACGACATATTCCAGCCAAGCCGGCGTGGTGAGCGCCGCGCATCAGATGGCGCAAAGTCTCAACTCGATGACATCGAGTATCCAGCAGCTGCGCACCCAAGCGGAGCAGGGGATCGCATCCGGCGTTCAAACGGCCAACACGGCGTTGCAGCAGATCGCGCAGATTAACGGCCAGCTTGCCGGCAACCCCGCCGCCGACAGCGCCACCGCGACGCTGGAGGACCAACGCGACCAGGACATCACCCAGCTCACGCAGCTGATGAATGTCAATGTCGTGCAGAATTCCAATAACCAAATCTCGGTTTTTACCGGAAATGGCACCCAGCTTGTCGCCGGCAGCCAAGCGTCGCAAATGGCGTTCAATGATGCGGGCACGCTGTCGGCGAATTCGCTGTATAGCTCCAATCCGGCCCAGGACAGCGCCGGGACGATTACGCTTACGTCGCCGGGCGGCGGCACGACCGACCTGATTGCTACCAACGCGATCCAATCCGGCCAACTCGGCGCCTATATTCAGATGCGCGATACCATCCTGCCGCAGGCGCAGAACCAGCTCGACGAGTTGGCAAACCAGATGTCGCAGGCGTTGTCGAACCAGACGACAACGGGGACGGCGGTGACGTCCGGATCTCAGGCCGGATTTAGTGTCGATACCTCCGGCATGTTGGCCGGCAATTCGATGCAGCTGACCTACACCGATTCCTCGAATGTCGTGCACACGGTCAACATCGTCGCGCTCGGCCAAGGAGGCGTGCTGCCGTCGCAGAGCACTAATCCCGACGTTCAAACGATCGGGATCAATCTGTCCGGTGGCATGAGTTCGGTCGTGTCTCAGCTGAATGCAGCGCTCGGGTCGAATCTTCAGTTCTCGAATCCGAGCGGTTCGGTCTTGCAGGTGCTCAACAACGGCAGCGGCAACACCGTCGATTCATTGTCGGCGACCTCGACCGCAACCTCGCTGACGAGCGGAGGCGTGGCGCTACCGCTGTTCACCGACGGCACGCAACCGATCACGGGCGCGATCACCGCGGGCGGCTCGCAAACCACGGGCCTGGCCGGAAGCATCTCCGTTAATCCGCAGCTGACAACGGCGAGTCTCGGAAACTACGTGACGGCGACCTCCTCGGGGGACCCCTCCGGGGTGAATTTCATTCTCGACCAAATGACCAGCGCCTCGCTGACCTATTCCCCGACCACTGGAATCGGCAGCCAGAACGCGCCCTATAGCGGCACGCTCACGAATTATATGGGCCAGATCGTCAGCCAGCAGAGCCAAGCGGCAAACGCGGCAACCAATTTGCAGCAGGGCCAGGCCACGGTCTTGAGTTCGTTGCAGCAAAGTTTCAATAACAAGTCCGGCGTCAACATCGATACCGAAATGTCGAACCTGATTGCGCTGCAAAACGCCTATGGCGCCAACGCGCGGGTGATGTCGACGATCGAATCGATGATGTCGACCTTGTTGCAGGCGGTGTCCTAATGAGCATAACCGGACCCGGATCGATCACTGCGTCCATGCTCATGACGCAGAACAGTATGAACAATCAGCTCAACACATTGAGCGAGGAATTGAGCTCCGGGCAGGCGGCGCAGACCTATTCAGGGCTTGGATCGCAGGCCGGCGTCGCGCTGGGTCTGAACGCGCAGCTCTCGGCGATCGCCGGCTACAGTAATACCGCCACCACGGTGGGAACGACGCTGACCATTGCTCAGTCCGTGCTGACCCAGCTTCAGAGCGCGAGCAGCGACGTCGCGTCGTCGGTGGCCCAGCAAGGCGCCTTCACACTCAACAATGACGGCCAGACCTCGACGCAGTCGACCGCCGCGGCGCAACTCGATCAAATTCTGTCGTTACTCAATACGCAAGTCGGCGATAATTACATCTTCTCAGGCGGGGCGACGACCCAGCCGTCGGTCGCGAGTACCAGCGATATCCTCAACGGCACCGGCACGCAGGCCGGCCTTACCCAGGTCATCGCCAACCGTCTGCAAGCCGATGAAGGCGCCGATGTTCCTCCGCTCGGCCGGTTGGTCATTCCGCCGGCTTCGGGCTCGACCGTCTCTGTCAGTGAAGATGCGGTCTCGCCATTCGGCTTTAAGCTCGCCAGCGTCAATTCCAGTCTGACCGGGGCGACGGTGACTGGCCCTTCCGGTACGCCGCCGTCGATCTCGGTCGATCTGGCTTCCAATCCGAATGCCGGCGATACGATCAGTTTTGGTCTCACTTTGCCCGACGGTTCCAGTCAGACCGTTAGCCTGGAAGCGACCACAAGCTCTCCGCCGGGCACCAACCAGTTCACGATCGGCGCCACTGCGGCGGCGACCGCCAGCAATCTTCAGGCCGCTCTGACCAGCGCCGTCGGCACGCTGGCGCAGACCGCGCTGCCGGCCGCCTCGGCGATGGCCGCCGCCAATAACTTCTTCACGTCAGACCCGCCACAGGTGGTCGCGGGGCCGCCCTACGACACGGCCACGTCTTTGGTGAATGGTACGACCGCCAATACGGTGTTCTGGTACACGGGCGAAAACGGCAATACGCCGGCCCTGCAGACTGCCACCGCACAGGTCGGTCCCTCGACGACGATTTCCTTCGGCATGCGCGCCAACGAACAGGCCATCAGCACGCTGGTCGCGAACGTCGCCGTGCTCGCGGCGACCACGTATTCGGCCAGCAATACCAATGCAGAAGCGAGCTACCAGGCGCTCAATCAGAAGGTCTCGGCGAACCTTGCCGGTCAGTCGGGCACGCAGTCGATTAGCGACATCGAGGCCGACATCGCCAATGCACAGACCACCGTCACCAGCGCCACCAGTCAGAACACCCAGACCCAGTCCACCCTGAGCGACTTGCTGCAGAATATCGACGGCGTGAACCAGGATCAGGTCGGCGAACAGATCCTGACATTGCAGAACAGTCTTTCGGCGTCGCTGTCGGTCACGGCGCGGCTCGCGTCGATCAGCCTGCTCAACTATCTCGCGCCGACCAGCGGGTAGCGCCGGACGTTAATTCGGCGCGCCGCTTGCAGGCCTGCTGCGGTGTGGCTCTATTCGAGCGAATATTGAGTCGGCGGCACAGGTCGCGTTCCTGCCGAAAAAGTCGGTGAACTGCGTGTCGACCAGGTAATTTCCAGGATAAGCGCCGAGAAACTGGCGGAGCGCGTCCCGCTTCACATCGCTGTCTTCGACCACCAGATAATCGCCCGGCACCAGAAACTTGTGGAAATGATCTAGAACCCCCGCGACATTTTGGTGTGCATCTTCAACGACCAGCCAGGGGTGTGGCGCGGTGCGTAAAAGTTCCGGATCGAACAGGCGCTCGGGATCCGAGCAATCGCCCTGATAGAAAGTGACGCATGGGTGCTCGATCTCGACCTTGTTGAGGTCAGTCGAATGCACGCGGCTGGAGACACCGAGGGTGGCTAAACTATCGGCGAACCACGTGGCGCTGGCGCCCTGGCCGGAGCCGACCTCGAAGATCGTAACGGGGCGCAGCTCGGCAAGGAGCATCGGGTAAAGCGCGAAGTCGAAGGCGTTCTTCATCAGCGGCAGCCCACGCCAGCGCATCAGCGCCGGGGCGCCCTGACAGGTCAGCAGCACATCGACGCCGAATTCGGTGCCGAACCGGGGATGATAATGGACTCCTGACCGTTCCCGCTGCGCGAATTCAACAAAGCGGCCCTGTTCCCACCGATCCAGGAAGAGCCGCAGCCGCATCAGGTCCCACTGCAACGATTGCGCCTGCGTGGGAGCGCGCAAGGCCTCCTCGCGTACGCTGTCCTCCCACGAGCGGGCCGGATCGAACCGCATAAATTGCGTGACGACGCGCGTAAACCAGCTGTCGAAGATACTGGGGAGCCCGCCTTGCTCGCCCTCGACCCTGGACCGCAATTGCCTGGCATATTTCAGGGTAGACGCCTTTAAGGCATCCCCCGAGATTAACGCGGAAGTTTCGCCGGCCATTCCGGCTGCTTTCTTGCGCGCGGTGCGAAATCAGGCCTTGCTGCGCAGGCCGGCGGCGATGCCGCGATTGATTTTGATGATCGATTGCAGATGGTCCGGCCTCGGATTGGTCATCAGCGAGAACGTTTCGGCCATGATGTACACGCCAAGCCGTCTGAGATTGTCGCGAACGATGCCGGGCAGCTTGTTCTCTTCGCTGGTCACGGCATCCAGGAAAACCGTCCAAAGCTTGCGATTATACAACAGGGCCTCATTGAGACCGGCCGGCTTGTCGCGCCAGGAATCGTGAACTGCCTGCAATTTCGCGGCGGCCTTCAAAAGTAGGCTGGCCTCCAATTCACGCGGCGGCGCCGATTCCTTGGCCGTTTTTGCGTAGGCCTTGCTGGCGTAATGCATGATCGAGTAGTTCCTTTTCGTAGGCGATGAGCTTGCGCGTTTCCTTGAGGGCTTTGTACGTCTCGCCCGTTAAGATTCTGTTGTTGATACTGTCGATGTAGGGCCGCATGCTGGGCGCGGCCTTCAAGATTCTCTGCACCAGTTTTACGTAGAGCGCGTGATGATCCTCGGGGCGCTTCGAGGTGTAAATGAGCTGTACGGCATAGTAGATGCGTTTGGCCGGGCTACTGGCATCGCCTGGCCTCAAGATGTCTTTTTCCCGCAGAATCGGAACTTTCCCCTCTATCGACAAATGGGCGCGCTGGCCGCCGTTGGTCACGACGCAATCGCCCAGGATGATGCGTTCGCCAGGCTTGAGTTCGATCTTAAGGGTCACGATTTTCCTTCCTGGAAAGGACCATCATCATCGGGGATGCGGGTTAAGGCGCGGCTAAACACCCCGCGGGCGGAGAGGGCGGTACAGCCAATTTGCGCCTGGCCTCCGGCCATAAAAAAGCGGCGGGGCTTTCGCCCCGCCGCCTTCTCCAGAAGGCCTATTAGCGAAGAACTTAGCTGAACAGTTTGAGCACCGACTGGTTCGCCTGATTGGCGATGGACAGTGCGGAGATTTCCAACTGCTGCTGAGTTTGCTCGGTCAACAGGTCGGCGCTCTCTTGGTTCTGGTCGGCGACAACGAGGTTGCTGGCGCCGGTCTGGAAGGTGTTGATCAGGTTCGTCTCGAACGTCTGGCGGGTGCCGATGACGCCCGAATTGGTGCCGAACGTTTCAGTCTGGCTCTGCACGGTCGTGATCGCGGCGTTAATGGCCGTGACCGTGTTCGCGAGGTTGGTGTCGGACTGGAACGAGGACGAGCCAGAGCCAGAGGCCGCCGAGAGGCTGAGACCGGTAGCCGTGAAGTCCACGCCGGTGATCGTCAGAGCGCTTGATCCGCTCTGATTGAAGTTGATCGTCAGGTTATCGCCAGTGAGCAGATTGACGCCATTGTAGGTCGCGTCCGAGGCGAGCTGGTTGATCTGCGTCAACAAGCCGTTGTAGTTGGCCTGCAGCGTCGTGCGGGTCGGGCTCGATCCGGCAACCGCGGTCGAGGCCAAACCAAATGCGGTCTGCTCGGCGCCGGAAGCGGTGAAGCTGGTGGTCGCGTCGTTGGCGGTGAGCACGAGGTGCCCGCTGCCGTCATCCGTTGCGGTCACCGCGCCCGAACTGCCGAGGCCGGTCGTGCCGTTGATGTCAGCCTCAATGGTGGAGAGGGCTGCGCTTGCCGCGATCGAGACAGTATAGGTCGAACCTGCTGCCGCGATCACGAGATTGCCGGCCGCCAGTGTATTGGAGGTAAGGTCGACCGTGCCGGTCGTCGAACCGGCTACCGTCGGGCTTGCCTGCTGCGCCTGCTGCACCGTCGACAAGGCCTGTTGAAGCAGGCTGGTCAAACCGGTGAGGCCGTCGGTGGCCGCGCTGATGGTCTGCTGGCCCTGTCCAATCTGGTCGAGCAAGGCGCTCAGTGAGTTGGCGCTATTGGTCAGGTTCTGCGAGGTGAAATACGCGCTCGGATTGTCGGCGGCGGAGTTGACCGCGTCGCCGGTCGAAAGCGCTTCCTGCGTGGTGGTCAAATCGGCGGACGTCTTCTGCAGAGACAACAGGTTCTGCCGAATGCCCGAGGTCAAGGTGATATCAGACATAGCGAGGTACCCTTCTGGTTACAGGCCGTACTGGCTTGCACTGGCTGTACGTGCCGTACCGGCGAGTGCACTTTCCGATCGCAACGATCGGCTAATGAGGGTTTTGACGTATTCCGCTTAAAAACGCGTAAATCTAAGCGGTTTTGAGCGGCTGAGTAGTTATCCCAGTATATGTTCGGCGGCGGTTGGTCGGCCGCTGTCGCAGGCCGCTTTGCTGGCGGACACGGGTTCGTCACAAGTCTTTCGGGCCATTTGGCTGTTTGCGCGCGCTCCGTTAAGGCGCCGTTAACCACTCGTCTTCGTTATTAGTTAACCATGATCGATAAATAGATCGGCCGACGGATTTTCCCTGAGGCACGCGCTCGCCGGATCGAAATGCAGCGCGGCGATGCCCTCGGCATCGGTAGTGTCGTAACAACGACGTAAATAGAGCGAACAAGGTCATCGGACTATGCCCGCCGCCGCTAAAACAAAATCCGTCAAGCGCCTCGTGGAAAAGCCCGCGCCCTCCGATTTTCGCGCAGCAAGGCCTG
>Ga0181525_10003381_pt1 | contig 12662 bp, 9 predicted proteins | sample PEATcosm2014_Bin_48_FD_121100 | JGI IMG/M metagenome (GOLD analysis project Ga0181525, IMG submission 121100) | Peatland microbial communities from MTU Mesocosm Facility, Houghton, MI, USA - PEATcosm2014_Bin06_10_metaG | ecosystem: Environmental > Terrestrial > Soil > Wetlands > Peat | place... | reverse complement strand
TTTAAGTTTTTTTTTTTCTCATATCTGAAATCCCATCATCCTTCATTCGATTACCCAAAATATTCGTTTGCAGGTGGGGTAGGTGGGGTTACTGCCCCATTTTTGGTGCATTTTCCGCTCATAAGCGATCGACCCGAGCGGTCCAGCAACCAGTCGCAACCCAGCCCCAAACTTTATTTTCGAGCAGGAATCAACAGAGAGCGCCCCGCCAAAGGCAGCCGCAGCGGATGACCTGGACGTCTGGTCAGATGGAAAGAGTCGGACATAGCCTGCCCTGAGCGCAGCCGAAGGGAGTGTCCGACCCACACGGGCGACTGGGTACCAGGTACTGGCCACTCGATACTCGCAACTCGGGACTAGACCTAAGGTCGTGCATAAGCGGGATTTTCCGGGTCCGGCCGATCATACTCGCGTCCGTACTTGTTCTTGTGAGCGAGTTCGAGATCGGATTCGGCCAGGCTGAAGGTTCCTAGGAAAGTATCGCCCGGATTCACGGTGATTTCGCGTTCCGCGGCGTGCAGCGCCTCAGGCGAGACCGACGGATGGAAGACGTGCATCTCGTAGCGGCCGGGGAGCACGTCGCCCATGCTGACCTCGCCGCGCCAATTCGAAATCGCATAATAAGGCGTGTTGAGCGCGATCACCACGGCGCTCATCTGGGGGTGAATGTTGCAGAAGATGAAAGAAATTCCGGGCTTGTCGAACTTGACAAACTGCGTGGTCCCGCTCTCATAGAGTCCGAGATCGAAGCGTTTGCCATCGAACAAGGAAAATACGTTATGAAAAAACGGGTCCTGGTTGGGAAACTCGACTTGCCCACCGGCTGGGATCACCAACAGTGACGGATGGAAACTCTTATCCTTCTGCACCAGTTTGGGGATTTGTGAACTCTGCTGCTGTGGCGGCGCAGGCGCAGGAGTTGTACCCAGAGGAGTGAGCCAGATTACAACTTTCGAAGCATCATTCACGTGACGCCCGTTCTTGGTGAGTTGCACCTTGCCCTTAAGCTCGACATTTTGCCCCGCGGCAAAGACACAGGGTAGCAACAGCAGGCAGCAGACAGTCCGGCAATGAACATGAATGAGGCGAAGCATTTTCAGAATAGTATCCCCATGGAAAGATTGATCTGGTTGGTGACGCTGGCACTGTCGTAGACGGGGAACGTGCGCAAACGTCTGAATTCGGCGGAGAGAAGCAAGTCCGATCGCGGACGATAGACCAGATTGCCCAGCGCGCCGCGATTGCGTCCCAGAATCTCACCGAAGTTGTTGGCGTCGGTGGCGAAGCCCCGGATGTCCCCGGCGAACGCGTCATCTTCGGCATAGACGCCGTTCAGTTCCATTTTGGGAGTGAGTTGGAACTTGATCTGGCTCCAGCCTCCGGCAGAATCAAGACCGCGAATACTCGTTGTGGAATAAATAGGGCTGCCTCCGAACACGATGGTCTGGCCAACAGCAGCGCCTAAGCCGCCAACAGCGCGGCCTCGATAAAATTCACCGGAAAGAAGCAGGCGGCGAAGAATCGGAATTTGCCAATCCGTCATGCCGGCCCACGCGTCGATAGAATGGTTCCACGCCGACCAGTCTTGCCGCCCGTAATAGCCAGCTACAGCAAAGCTTAGCGGATGATCATATACGGGCCGCGACCATGCAGTACGAAGCGCGTAGGCGGGCTGGCCAGTGCTTTCGCCTGCGGTTGCGGAGCGCGTGTAGGAGTTGGCGGGAAACTCCCAATCAAGGTTGTCGAGAATGCCGCCCTGCACGGTCAGCGTTTGCTGGTCAGCAAGTTCGAAGCGATGCTCGACGCGGAGTTGCGGCGTCCAACCCCACAGATTTCCTGCGTAGGCAAAGACAGGAGTTGCGAGCGAGGCAAACGAGGTGGGAGAAAGCGGTGAGATAAACAGCGAATCCTGTCCGGCGATCACGGAAGTGTTTTTCCAATCGAGGCGAAGGCTGGCGGTCTGCATGCGAGCGATGCCAAAATCGACGCCGTTGTTGGTTGCGGGAAATCCGCCCGCGAAATCGAACACCACGTTGGCTGAACTCTTCGCGCCCGCCAGAGTGGGGCCAAAAATCTCCAGGCCAATCTCGGTTTGCCGCAGCGTGGCGCCGAAACTGTTTTCAGTTTGACCAAACGTAGGCGGCTGCGCGTAGTCGGGAAGGTCGAGATTATCGGAAGCTCCGACATTATGAAAAGCATTCATCAGCACAATTCCGGAAAGGCGAGCGCGATACTTGCCAGCGGTTTCAACTTTGGTCTGATACTGCTCGTCAATCTTCGAGCCCAGCAATTGAGTGGATTCTTCCAGCTTCTGCAGACGACTTCCCAAGTCAGTGGAGGCTTGGGATGCAGAGGAATTGGTCTGCGCGGGATTGGCGCCAGACGGGGTCGATTCGGCGATAGCGGACGAAGGCGGATTCGCATTCGTCGTGGCGAGCGGCGCGAGAAGCTTGCGCGTGTCCTGCAATTCCTGGCGCAGTTCGTGCATTTCGGCGCGCGACTGCGCGTTCTCCGCTCTCATCTGCTCGATCACGGCGCGCAGTTCCTGCACTTGCGAATCGAGTTCACGCAGCGATGCGTCCGCGGACTGAGATGCCGCCGCAGGCGCGCCTCCCTGCGCCCAACTGCAGGTGCTCAAGAGGAAAAAAGCGGCTGCCGTCAGGGCACTCATACGCAGCGCAAAAGTTCTTGAGTTCTTCCCACATCGTCTTTTCCCACATCGTCTTTTCACACATCCTCCTGCGCGACACGCGGATCGTGGTGAAATCGAAATCAACGGGAACGGGGACTACGTGTCCGAATGTCGAATTGAGTTTTCAGTCGCTCGATCGTTATTTACAGGCAAATAGGGACTGGCGGTCACTTCGTCGCCGCCACCGTCGTTGCTGTCTGCAGAGCCTTGCGAAGCGCGACCGGGAAGCGTAATACGAAAAATGGTGCGAGCGTCCGGAGTGCGCTCCTGCAAAACCTCGCCACCGTGGTCGTGCACGATCTTCTGCACAACTGTAAGTCCAAGTCCGGTACCGTTCTCTTTGCCGAAGCTTACAAAGGGGTGAAACAGTTTGTCGCGAATCGGCTCCGCGATGCCGGGACCGTTGTCCGACACAGCAATCGTTACGGCGTAACCGGTACGCTCTATCGTGACCAGGACTCTGCCCTCGCTGCTGGGCGCTGCCTCACAAGCATTCAGCAGGAGATTGTATAAAGCGCGCTCCAGTTTGCGCGGATCGAACCACGCCAAGCTCTGTCCTGTGCTGTGGACTTCGATCAGTGTGCCTTGATGGCGCGGGTGCAAGCGCACGGCCTGCATGGCCCGCTGCACGGTTTCGACTACGCTCGCGTAAGTTGGGCTCAGCGACTCTCTGGTGCGGGCAAACTCGAGGAGGGAATCGATGAGGTCCGTCATCTGGTTCACGCCGGTGCGAACCTCCTGATACAGCTCTTCGCGCTGTGCCGAAGTCAGACGGCCGTCACAAAGAAATTCAGAGTTAGCGACCACCGCAGCCAGGGCGTGGCGAAGGTCGTGAGAGATGGAACTGGCCATGCGTCCGATGGTGGCCAATTGCTCGGACTCCAGCAGGGCTTGTTGCGTCTTGAGAAGACTCACGCGCATGCGGTCGAAGGCGGAGGTGAGTTCCGCGACTTCGTCGCTGCCTCGGGGATCGAGAGGATGATAGAAGTCTCCGTGCTCTAGAGCGCGCACGCCTTCCACCAGACTGGCCAGGGGACGCGTGAAAGTGTGCGAGATCAGGAAGACAAGTCCACTACCCACCAGCACAGCTGTGAGGCCGAGCAACAGCAGCAGTCGGTTCAGATTATCGAGAAACTGAGCGGCCTGATCATAGGATCCCAGCACGGTCAATCGGACAGGGGTCTGCTGCTGGCCTGACAGATCGAGCGATGTAGCTACAAAATGCTCTTTTCCGACTTCGACATCACGCGACGCGGTTGGCGACGATCCCGCTGCCAGCGCGCGCACACCCTGGGTTCGAGCTTGATCGGAGGTCAAAGTGGTAGCGACGATTTCGTCACCGTAGGAAAATGCAACCTGACTGGCAGAGACTTTGCTGACTTCGCGGGCGAGGCGGTCATCGATCTCATAGCCGATGATCAAGAATCCGAGCAGTGGCCCTTCCGTCTTGGATCCGAAGTAAACCGGCTGCACGAAGGTTTGGTAGAGGTGGCTCGCGCTAAACCACCAGTGACTTGAATCCTCCTCATTGAGCGACCTTTGGAAGTATTGCTGTGCAGCCTCGCGAGTGAAGCCGGGCGACTTGGTATGAAGTGCCACGACTTCGCCATTGCGGTTGACCAGCACCAGCAGATCACTGGTGGTCAGTTGCCACACATCCCTGGAAGCATCCTGGATCGTAGCCGGGTCGTGGGCCGTCATGATGGCCCGCGTGAGCGGAAGGTAGGCTACTAATTCCGCCGAGCCCTTCAACATGACCTCGCGATCGTGTTGAAAATTCAGGAAGGTGGTGACGGAGTTCCGCAGATCCTGAGCGATGCCCTCGCGTACGTGAGCGGTAACGCTTTGCCGCACTACCAGCAGGCTCAACGCCGTGAGGCCGGCGGTGATCAGCACCATGGAGAGGAGGAAGCGTGTCCGCAGCCGCGTTCGGTGCACCAGGGTGCTTCCGGAGTGGGCTGGAAAATTTTGCTCGACGGGTTCTGATGAAGGGTCCAAGGGAATTCAGCGCACGAACTTATAACCCATACCGTGCACGGTACGGAAGTGTACCGGACTGGCTGGGTCCCGTTCCAGTTTTTGGCGCAGCTTCAGGATGTGGTTGTCCACGGTGCGTGTGGAGGGATAATTCTGGTAGCCCCAGACTTCGTTCAGCAGTTCGTCACGGCTGATCACCCGGTCTGCATTTTGCACCAGAAACTGCAGAGTCTTGAATTCCTGCGCGGTCAAAATCACAACTTTGCTGTCACGCTGGACTTCCATTTTCTTGAAGTCGATCGAGATGCCGTCAAAGCTGACAAGATTGACGGTGCTGGTTCGCGACGTATGCCGCAGGGCGGCACGCACGCGCGCCAGCAGTTCCCTGGGACTAAATGGTTTGGTGACGTAATCGTCCGCACCCAACTCGAGCAACAGAACTTTGTCCGACACGTCGCTGGTGGCGCTGAGAACCACGATTGGAACCGTCGGCGCCTGCGCCTTGATCTCCTTGCACACATCGCTGCCGGAAAGCTTGGGCAAACGAAGGTCAAGGATGACGACCGCCGGTGGGGCTGCCTGAAAACTCTCGAGCGCCGACTTTCCGTTGGCTTGAACTTCAACCGTGTAACCTTCAGACTCGAACAGCCGCTTCAGTGCCTTTTGAACGGCAGGATCGTCCTCGACGACAAGAACTCTTCCCAAGGGTCGCGTCGAGTTTATTGCATCTGCCGATCTGACCGTGCTCATAGGTGTGGCAATCTGGCCCATATAGCTATCCTCCGCTCGATTCGGGCGTATGTTCCGGGACTGGCGCAGAGCTTTGGGACAGCCCACTGTGGCCCGCAACAATTGAAGCTTACATGGTTTGTGGCTATTTTCCGCCCGGTGGCAAAGGTTTGACAAATTTTTTACATTTGCACGCCACGGTCACAAGGCGCTACGGCAGAAGGCTTGCAAGGAATGCAGGCTGCGAGAACCTTTGGTGCGGCCTGCCGTAGAATGAATATCGCTTGGATGCTTCTGCCGAATTCGATCATTTGCGCGTCGTGCTGGTGGACGCGCGCAATCCTCTCAATATAGGAGCGGCCGCCCGGGCGATGAGCAACTTCGGTTTTCGCCATTTGCGGGTGGTAAATCCCTACGATGTGGCGTTTCAAGGCGCCCGTTCTGCCGTCGACGCCACAGAGGTTCTAACCAACGCCGAAAAATACGAGACCGTAGCCGAGGCCGTGGCCGATTGCTCGCTGGTGGTTGGAACCACGGCGGTCGGCCATCGCGATCTGCAGCATCCCCTGAAGCGACTCGAGGTGGGCGCTCCGCTCATTCGCGCGCATCTTTTTTCTGTTACTCCCTCTGCTTCTGCATCTGCTTCTCCTGCTGCATCCGCGTCGGGCGCTTGCGCACTGCTGTTCGGATCGGAAAAATTCGGGCTCTCGAACCAGGACATGAGCCACTGTCACTGGCTGCTGCACATTGCCATGCGCGAGGAGCATGTCTCCATGAATCTGGGACAGGCGGTGGCGGTTTGTTTGTACGAATTGGCCCGCGATCCCGGCGCGGTTGCCGAGTCGGAGAAGGGAAGTCCGGCGTCTGCAGCAGAGGTGGAACGAATCACAGAAACCTTGTTCGCCGCGCTGCGCGCCAGCGGTTACCCCAAGCTGAATACGTCGGATTCATTTCAGGCCGCGGTCCGGCGTTTGGTGCGGCGTCTTCACTTGCAGAGCGGCGACGCGGAATTCCTGCTGGGAATGCTGCGGCAGATGGTTTGGAAGATGACGAAGAGCACCGGGCGAGAAGGTTGATCCGACTCAAGGCTTAGCTTTTCAAGGCTTAACTTCCGCCGGAAACACCTGTGTGCTCGCGCGCGCAAATTGAAAGCGCAGGACCCATTCACTCTCAACTGCTTGTCCATCGACCTGTGGCGGAGTGAATTTCCAGCGCCGAGCCGCGTTCAGCGCCAGATTCGAGAAGTACTTGCTGGGTCCCGGCCAGACGAATTTTGCCTCGGAGACATTTCCGGAAGTGTCCACAGAAACCCGAACGCTCACCTTCACTCGACCTGTGATCGTGTTCTGTGCGCTATGCGAGACCTCTGGCAGAACCTGCTGCTGCACGCTGCCTCGCACCAGTCCTTTCTCGGCTGGCTTTTTGTTGTCCGAAAACGGCGCTGGCGTTTGCACGGCGGGAGCCTCAGCCGGCGTGGTGGCAGGGCGAGGCTCCGCGGCAGGAACCTCGGGGCGATGAACCAAGGACTTGAACCCGAGCAAAGCTGCGACGATAAGCGTTGCGGCGACCAAGATCGAGATGGCGATCCATCGCTTTGAACTTTCTGGGGCGCGCGCTTCGCCGGTCGCCACTCTATCAACGGTCTTTTCCGCAGGAGCATGCGGCTGCAGTTGGCTGAGAATCTCACTCAGCGTACAGCGCTGCCGGGGTTCGACTTGCAGGCACTGGCGTGCGATGTCACGGAAGGGTTGTGGTAACGTCCCGGGCACGGAAACCACGGTCGGTTCGCCGGAGTTCATCTTAGGTTCGGTCTGATTAGGTTCGGTCTGATTGGGTTCGGTCTGAGTCAGCACCGCGACCAGCGTGGCGCCCAGCGACCAAATATCGGCAGCGGGGGACGGTCCAGCGCTTTTTACCTCGGGCGCGTCGTAGACGCGAAAGGCACGCGCAGTGCGGTGCTCGCCGGTCTCGCGAAGTCCATCGGCGGAAATCTTTAGCTGGTCCTTGACCGCCATGATGTTCGAAGGCTTAATGCCGCCGTGAACCAAGCCCGCGCCGTGCAAAGAGGCCAGCGCGTCCACAGTCGGCACGAGCATTCCGGAAGCTTCCTCCGCAGCCAGTGGGCGCAGCGGAAGAATCTCCGCCAAATTCTCTTCGGCGAACTCCATCACCACGTAGAGAAGCGGCGTATCGTCGATCTCGCACTGTCCCCATGCAAGCAGACGGATCAGATGAGGATGGGAGAGTTTCGCGGCCGCAGTCCAGCGCGAAAGTTGAGCGTCTGTGTCCCGGCCATTCGCGGGAATGAGCTTGATGGCCGCCTTCTGTGATTCGGCGCCGGGTGTCTCGGTGAGGAAAACGGCGCTGTGGTCCGAGCCTCCCAGCCACTGTCGCAGCGGGAACTTTTCATCGACGACCCGGCCTTCCCACTTTTTCCAGAGTGTGGTCGGAGTGCTCATAGGCCAAGACTTGGCGAAGCGCTATTCTATTCCAGCACTGGATTTGGCGCTCATCGAAATTACATCGCGCCTGCGGTCTCCTAAGGACTTTCTGGGCCTTTCAGCGCGGGATGTTCCTCCCGGCTTTCTTCTGTTTCTGGGCGGGCTGCCATCTGCTTCGATTTCCGATAAACGTTTGCCACCGCCAGCGTCCAGAAGGGAACCAGATCGACTCCGGGCACGAGCTTGGCAAGAAACGACGGCACAAATTCCCAGTGCCACCCCAGCAGGTTCACCATCAGCGCGGCGATGCCGAAATCGAGTACGTCATCGGCGGGCGAAAGAGCGCCCTCGACAAATGCCGGGAAAATAATAATCTGGAGCGCGTCCGCAACGATGGCCAGCACCATGGCAGCTCGAAAGCGCGAACCCGGTGAGATGGTGATCGAATCGTCAGTCACAGCTTTGCCTTCGCCCACAGTTCTATTCTAAACGCTCCCTCACCGCACCGGGACACAATGAAGGGAACAGGCCAGCGGGATGCCTCACGAAGGCAATATTTACCAGACGCGGCAAACCTTGGCTGCAGGCTTCACCATCGGCTGGCCCGGCTTGCACGAGAAGGCTTCGGCGAACTCGGGCATGTTTACTACGACTCCGTTGATGCGATAGCGCGCCGGGGAATGCGGGTCGGTCATGGCGCGGACGCGCTGGTCTTCGGGCCGATCGTTGGCGCAATCCCACTGCGCGAAGCCGATGAAGAATCGCTGCTCGGGCGTGAGGCCGTCGATGGGTTGCAGGTGCTTGTCTTTGTTGGCATCTTTCCATGCGATGTAGGCGAGAATCTCTCCGCCAAGGTCCGCAACGTTTTCGCCGAGCGTGAGCTTGCCGTTGATGTGAACGTCTTCCACAGAGACGTAGCTTGAATATTGATCGTCGACGCACTGGGTGCGGGCGTCGAACTTTTCGCGGTCTTCTTTGGTCCACCAGTCTTTCAGATTTCCGTGGGAGTCGAACTGGCTGCCTTCGTCGTCGAAGCCGTGGGTGAGTTCGTGGCCGATGGTGCCGCCGGTGTTGCCGTAGTTGGGGGCGTCATCCATTTTCGGATCGTAGAGCGGGGGCTGCAGAACTCCGGCGGGGAAGTTGATGTCGTTCATCTGCGGGTTGAAGTAAGCATCGACGGTGGGAGCGGAGATGTCCCACTCGCCGTGGTCGACGGGCTTGCCGATTTTGTTGATGTCGCGGCGTGATTCGAACTGGTGGGTGCGCTCGACGTTACCGGCAAAATCTTCACGGGTGATAGTGACGGAGCCGTAGTCACGCCACTTATCGGGATAACCGATCTTATTTCTGATGCTGGCCAGCTTGGTGAGCGCCTGCTTCTTGGTTTCAGGGCTCATCCAGTCGAGGGCACGGATGCGCTGGCCCATGGCATCTTCGATTTCCTTCACCATGTCGAGCGTGCTCTGCTTGAGTTGCGGAGAAAAGACTTTCGCCACATAGACCTGGCCGAGAGCTTCGCCCAGGTCATAGTCGACATATTGCACGCAGCGCTTCCAGCGCGGCTGCTGCTCGTTCGCCCCGCGCAAATATTTGCGATAGAACTCGAAGTTTTCGTCGATGAACTTGTGAGAAAGGTAAGGAGAAGAAATGTCGGCAACGTGGAATCGGAGATAGGTCTTCCAGTTGTCGAGGGATTCGGAAGTGAGCAGCGTGTTGAGTTCTTTGATGAACTCGGGTGCGTCGACGTTGACGATGGGGAACTCGGGATACTGCATTACATGGTAGTAGACCCCCCAGTCGAAGTTGGGGGCGAGCTGGACGAGATCGGCAACTTTCATTTTGTGAACGAGCTTGTGCGGGTCGCGGCGCTCGACGCGGGTGAGGGAAGCCTTGGCCATGGCGGTTTCGAGGCGCATGATGGTCTCGGCATTTTTCTTCGCCGTCGCCGGGCTGTCACCGAGAAGTTCGAAAACTTTCTGCACGTGTTGCAGGTAGTGCTCGCGGGTTTCTTTCGACTTGGCGTCGTCTTTAATATAGTAGTCGCGGTCGGGCATGCCGAGGCCGCCCTGATCGACGTCGGCGATTACATGCTCGGAATCGTCGGGGTCCTGACTGGAGCCGGCGCGGAAGAGCATCGAACTGCTGTAGCCGTATCCGGCGTAAGTGAATTGCAGCCGCGCCACGACTGGCGTCAGATCTTTTGCCGATTTGATTTGCGCGATGGAATCGAGTTCGGGCTGAATAGCAGAGACGCCGCGTTTTTCGACGGTGCTTTCGTCCATGCATGCGGCGTAGAAATCGCCAATCTTCTGTGTGACGGCGTTGCGTTGAGCATCCGGTTGGGCGGCTTGTTCGAGCATGCCGCGGAGAAAGGTCAGGTTGTCCTCATAGAGCTTTCCGTAGACCGACCATGAGGTTTGATCGGGAGGAATTGGATTCTTCTTTTGCCAGCCGCCGCAAGAATAGGTGTAGAGATCGACGCAGGGGTCAATCGATTTGTCCATGGAAGTAAGGTCGAGACTGGGGCTGTAGGGCAGCGCGGGCGCGGAAGACTGTTGCGCGAAGGATAGTTGAATGCCGACCAGCGATAAAAGCATAACCAGAAACAGCCACAGGCACACCGAATGTTTGCGCATATTCACCTTGGATTGAAGTCGTTGAGAAAAGTTATTGCAGGCCATGGTACCGGGAAGCCGGGCTGGTCAGCAAGGTGTTGACGACGGAACCTAGAAAGGCTCGGGCGAGTTTTTGACTTGACCTTCTTTCTCCGGTAGCCTGAACATCCCGCTATGAGTGCAACGTCGGCAGCGATCTCGGTGCAAGGGCTCAAGAAGTCCTACGGTGAAGTTCAGGCCGTGAAGGGGATTGATTTTGAGATAGAGCCCGGTGAAGTCTTTGGCCTGCTTGGGCCGAATGGCGCAGGCAAGACGACCACCGTGGAAATTCTCGAAGGTCTGCGTCCCCGCAGCAGCGGGCAAGTCACTGTGCTCGGCTTTGATCCTGACCGGCAGCGGCAGCAACTCAAGGATCGCATCGGGGTTTGCCTGCAGGCGACGAACTTGCCGGAGAAGATCCGCGTGCGCGAGGCCATGCAGGTGTTTGCATCCTTCTACAGCCGCAACGTGGATCTGAACAAGTTGCTGCAACGGCTGCAACTGGAAGAAAAGCGCGACGCATTTTACAGCACGCTTTCCGGCGGGCAAAAGCAGCGGCTGGCGCTGGCGCTGGCTTTGATCAACGATCCGCAACTCGTGTTTTTGGACGAGCCAACCACCGGGCTCGACCCCCAGGTGCGAGTCGAGATTCATAAGTTGCTGGAAGAACTTAAGGGCGAGCACCGCACCATTTTGATGACTACGCATTACATCGAGGAAGCGGAACGGCTGTGCGACCGGGTTGCGATTGTGGACGAAGGCCGCATTATCGCGATGGACACTCCGGCGCGCCTGCAACAGCAGAGCAAGAATGCGTCGAGCATTGTGGTAACTTGCGCGACGGCGTTTCCTGACAGCCGGCCGGCGTGGGCGGAAGCGACCCAGAGCGAGATTGATGCTTCCGGCAAAACGCTGACCGTGCACTCGCGGCGGCCGGCGGCCACGCTGGTGGATCTGGTGAAGTGGATCGATCAGCATGGGCTGGAGCTGACCGATGTAAGCCTCAAGCAGCCGAGCCTGGAAGATGTGTTCATCGAGCTGACCGGAAAGAAGCTGCGCGAATGAGGGTCCGAGCATGAAAGCCTACAAGGCACTCATCACGATCGACCTGAAGCTGGCGCTGCGCAACCGCTCTGTGATTTTCTTCAACTACCTGTTTCCGCTGGCTTTCTTTTTCATCTTCGGGCAGGCCATGCACGGTGAGCGCGGCGCCGCGATGACGGTTGTAATATCGATGGTCCTGATCATCGGGATCCTCGGCAATGGGCTGATGGGCGCGGGCATTCGCGCCGTGCAGGAACGTGAAGCGAACATTCTGCGGCGCTACAAAGTTACTCCTATTTCGCCGGCTCCGCTGCTGGTTGCTTCGGTTGTGACCGGATGGATTCTGTATATGCCGAATGTGCTGCTCATCTTCACGCTGGCACATTTTGTATACGGGATGCCGTGGCCGGAGTCGATGGCGTCCATTCTGATCTTCGTCACGGTTGCGATTGTCGGATTTCGCGCGGTGGGCTTGATCATTGCGTCTGTGGTGAATTCGGCGCAGGAAAGCCAACTGGTAGTGCAGTTGGTGTATCTTCCGATGTTGTTCTTGAGCGGGGCGACTTTTCCGCTCGCGATGTTTCCGCTGTGGCTGTTGACCGTGACCCAGTTTTTGCCGGCGACCTACATGGTAGTCGGCATACAGGGCATGCTGCTGCGGAATGAAAGTATTCTCACGAATCGTTATCCCGCTCTGGCGTTGCTCCTCACCGGGTTTGTGGGACTGTTTATCGCGTACAAGTTATTCCGCTGGGAGAAAGGAGAGAAGATTCGCTCTTCGGCCAAGCTGTGGCTTCTCGCTGTGATGGCCCCATTCCTGATTCTCGGTTTTTGGCAGATGCACGTGCATACCGGCATCGCGAAGACGAGGATGCTGAACCGGCAACTGAACCGCGGCGATACCTTCTTAATCCGCGGAGCGCGCATCTTCATCGGCGATGGCAAGGTGATTGAGAACGGTTCGGTGCTGGTGCGTGGCGGCAAGATTGCCGAAATCTACGAAGGCGAGGGGCCCGATCCAAAGACGCTGAAAGCGGAGACCGTGGAGGCTGCGGGGAAAACCATTCTCCCCGGACTGATTGACGTGCATGTTCATCTCGGCGGGCCGGGCGGTTTCTATTCCGA
>Ga0181525_10003380_pt1 | contig 12662 bp, 7 predicted proteins | sample PEATcosm2014_Bin_48_FD_121100 | JGI IMG/M metagenome (GOLD analysis project Ga0181525, IMG submission 121100) | Peatland microbial communities from MTU Mesocosm Facility, Houghton, MI, USA - PEATcosm2014_Bin06_10_metaG | ecosystem: Environmental > Terrestrial > Soil > Wetlands > Peat | place... | reverse complement strand
GTCTCCCGCTCCCGAACCTCCGCCGCCAGGCCGGCGCTCAGCCTGTCCACCTGCTCCTGCAACGAATGGCAACGCGCGGACGATGCGCGCAGGGCGACGCTCAGGTCGCGCTCCCGCGGGCCGCGAGATTCGATTTGGGGCACTGGGGTTTTCACATTCAGGCAGCCTTGATCACCAGCAGGCTGATATCGTCGAGCGGTTGTTGTTCTCCCAAGTGCGCACGCAGATCGCTCAGAACGCTCTCGCGCAGGGCGTCCGCCGGCTGCGCGTGACTGTTCCGCACCGCTTCGGAGAGCCGTTCGAGGCCGTATGGCACGCCGGCCCGGTTAATGGCCTCGGTAATGCCGTCGGTGTAAACCACCATCACGTCCCCGGCGCGCAAGGGTACCCTTTCCTCGCCAATGAGGCCGGATATGTCCTCCTCCAGGCCCAGAGGAAAGCCGAGGTTGAGGGTGTCGTGCATCTCCAGCGCGCCGTTGCTGCGCACCACAATCACTTCTTCGTGCTGCCCGCTGATGGTGACCAGCCTGTCCTGATACCGGAGCAGGCTGAAGGTCACGCTGCGGTCACAGCGCATGCGGCGAACGTTGTCGCGGATGACGCGGTTGAGGACCTCGAAGAATCTTCGGCTTTCGTACTGCCCGCTGGCCAGCAGCGTGCGCACCGCGGTCTGGACCATAATGGCAATGACCCCGCTTTCAAGACCGTGGCCGGTAACGTCGCCGATGCTTAAAATGACCCCGCCGTCATGGCAGAAGACGTCGTAATAGTCGCCGCCGACCTCGGCGGCAGGCTCCATGAAGCCGGAGATGTCCAGGTTGGAAATCCGGCGCATATCTTCGGCGCGGGGCAGCATCATCCGCTGGAGGCGCTGGGTCACGGCGAGTTCGGCGCTCATGCGGGTGTTTTCCCGCTGCAGTTGGCCATTGAGCCTGCCGATCTCCGCCAGGAACGCGCTCTTCTCCCGGCTGGCCTCCTCGGCAGCCTCATGCGCGCGCTTGCGCTCGGTAATGTCCGTCATCACGCCGACCAGCTCTTGCGCCCCGGCTTCGCCCGCGACCAGGCGAACCGAGGTCCGGAGCCAGACCAGGGTTCCGTTGGCGGCCGTCATGCGGTGCTCGAAACTCTGCGTCCCACGGCCCTCCGCGGCCGCCTGGCAGCCCAGTTCCGCACCCTCGCGATCCGCCGGATGCACGTGGCTGATCCAGAATGCCGGCGTATCCATCCACTGCCGTGACGGGTAGCCCAGGAGGTCTTCGGCTTCCCGATTGACATATCGGAACGTCTTGCCATCGGCGCACGCCCGCCACATCACCACCCGGGCGGAGTCCACCAGTTGCCGGTAGCGCTGCTCACTATGTTGCAGCGCCAGGGCCTGCACGGAGAATCTGCGGTCCACGAAGGACGTGACTATCGCCAGCGCCAGAATCGTCAGGGTGGCAGCGCCGATACCGGCGGCGCCAAGGGCGGAGATCTCCACGGAGCGGGTCAGGTCCACGCGGCCAGGCATGGGCCTGAAGGTGACCGCGGCCATGCCGGTATAGTGCATAACCGGTATGGCGGCGCCCATGACCACGGCGCTGCCCAACTTCCGCCAGCCCAGGGAGGCGATCTGGTTGCGCAGGTGGAAAGTGAGCCACAGGGCGGCCAGCGAAATCACGACTGCCAGGGCGATGGACAGCGCCACCAGCCCGCGGGAATATACGCACATGGCGGGCAGGCGCATGGCTTCCATGCCGATGTAGTGCATGCCCGCAATGCCCGCACCCATGAGGATCGCGCCCGCGCCGATCCGGAGCGGGCCCATGTCATCCCGGCTCACGACAAACAGCGCGACCAACGAAGCGAGCACGGACGCCAGGAGGGATAACAGGACCGTGGGCCAATGGTAGTGGACTTCGACCGGAAGGCTGTACGCGAGCATGCCGATGTAGTGCATCGACCAGATGCCCGTACCCATGGCGGCCGCGCCGCCCATGAGCCAGAAGGCCCGGAGGCGTCCGCGGGCAGCCGTTACGCGCCCGGCGAGATCCAGCGCGGCGTAGGATGCCAGCATCGCCATCGACACGGATAACGCAACCAGACGGTAATCGTAGTGACCTGCCAAAGCCCCTCCCTGCCTGTCTATCGGCATGGAACGCGCAGTACAACAGCATCCGGACCCGCATATTTTTTGGGCGGCGGCGGAAGACAGGAGACAGGAGACGCGCCTAAACCGGCACGGCGTCCCGCAACGATACGGTCAGGCGGATTCCGGCCGGGTCCAGATTTTCGACACCCGCCGAAGCGCCAAATAATGTCAGAATGCGGTATGCCACGGCCGGGCGTAACCCCAGATCCCCGCCGGGCGTAATGGCTTCCTTGATGGCCAGCAGATCGAAGAATTTCGGCAGGGCGGAACTGGGTATGGTCCGGCCGCGGCTTTCGAGGGTTAACCTGACCAGGCCGGGAACCACCTGGCGCGCCAGGCCCACGGTTTCGCCCGCCTTCGAGAATCGAACGGCGGTTTCGAGCAGTGCGTGCAGCGCTCTCACCAGCAAGTCCTCGTCGCCCACTACCAGGTTCGTCCCGTCGCGGTCGGCCGATGGCGAGACGAGTGTCACGCGGCGGGCCGCGGCGAAGCCAATCGTGCTGTCGATGGCGCGATTCAACGCCGCGCTCAGACAGACCGGCGCGGACGTGAACTGGTCCCTTTTGACCTCTATTTCGGTCAGCAGCAGCGCATCGTCCACGATCGAGAGAATTCTGGCTCGGGAGCTTTGGAACAGCCCCTGGAGCTCCCGGTTCTCCGGCGTGCCGGACATGGCTTCCAAAATCAGATCGCCGGCGCCGAGCAGTCCGTTTAGCGGCGAGCGCAGCTCGTGCGAGATGAGGGTCAGAAACTCGTTTTTCGATCGATCCAGGATAGTCAGGCGCTGGTTGGCTTCCGCCAGTTCCAGCGTGCGCGCCGAAACAGCCGCTTCCAGGCCTTCATTCTGCATCTCCAAGGCGCGTTGCAGTTCATGCACTTTCAGATGCGTGTCCACGCGGGCCAGCACTTCTTCGAGCTGGAAAGGCTTGGAAATATAATCCACCGCGCCGGACTGAAAAGCCTTCACTTTGTCCTGCGTTTCGTTCATGGCGCTGAGGAAGATGACCGGAATGCGCGCGCCTATTTCGGTGGCCTTGAGGCGCTCGCACACCTGGTACCCGTCCATCTCCGGCATGTTGATATCCAGCAGGATCAGATCCGGCGGATTCCGCGCCGCCGCCGCCAGCGCCAGCCTGCCCCGCGGAAACGATTGCACGGCGTGCCCCTGCCGGCGAAGCATGTCTTCCAACAGCTTTAGATTTGCGGGATTATCGTCCACGACCATGATCCGGGCGGGGATGCGGGCGGGGATGCGGGCGGGGATCTGGGCGCGGATGTCGCCCGGATGCGGCGGCGACGGTTCCGTTACGAGCAGCAAGGTTCCTCCAGCAATACCGGTGGGGTATCGTCTCTCTGTATACCTTATCGGCCGGCAGCGGCGGAGTTAGCGGCTTCCTGCCGGATTATAAAGTTCTCCATCGCGTCGCTTTCGCCAGACGCCGGCGCCGTCTGCTACCCACATTTCCGGACGATAACGGATCGGCAGGTCGCACCGCAGCATAGGGCGAGCGCCCGACACCGCCTGCGCAAGCGCGCGCAGGCTAACACGTCCTGGGGCCGGGCCGGCGTTGGCGAACGCTTGAAGCTGGCGGTACAGCACCTCGATGGCAGTCATCCGGGCGGCCTCGTCGATGGTCAAACCGGAAGTGAAGCGATCGAAGTAGCGGTCCTCCGGGTCGTCGCTTCTCCGCTGGGGGCCTTCTACGGCGTTCCATGCGGGCCAGACGGCCGCCGTAGCCAATTGGTGAGCTTCGGAGACGCTAAGAGGCTGGAGATTGTAATGGCCGGCGCGCCTCTGATCGGTATTCACAGCTCGCATTCTATCGATCAGCGCATCGACGTTGGGCTGGTTGCGATCCGCCAGGAGAAGATACTGCCGAATCACTACGCGCGCCTCGGCGAGTTCAGTCGCGACGTGCTGATCCACCAGACGGTTCCATACCTGACGAAGTAACGAGAACGGGATAATGTGGTGCCATGCCATTCCACCTCGAGCACGCCCCCAGCCCAGCGGGCTGGCTATATCACGCCCCACGATTCTCGGGTTCACAGATCTACATTATCCGAAGCCGACACTATAAACAAGGCCTCCGACCGCGGGTCTAGAGACCCGCTGCAGGCGTGGACGCCTAATGCCGCATACTTTTCCCACCTCCGAACACCGGCATAAATTGTGGGGCGGTCCCCCTGGACCGCGGCCGACGCCTCGTCGGCCCGCTGAAGAGCGGAATTACCTGATCGTTCAAGCAAAGAGCGGGTCCAGGGGGACCCGCGCGGACCAGGACGCGGACCAGGGGGTCCGCCCCACAATTTGTGCATACTATGTGGCATTGAGGCGTGGACGCCCGCCCCACCAGCCGCGATTGGCAGTATATTCAATAGAAGCCAACCATCTATGACCACGAAGACATCCGCCATTCTCGCCGCCTGCATCGCGCTCGCGCCCGCGGCACGCGCCGCCCAGACCTGTGAAGCCCTGACCAAGCTGAACCTCCCCACCACCTCGATCACCAGCGCGGAGTCCATAGCTGCAGGAAGCTTTACGCCGCCGGTAGGTAAGGCCCCGGCCAACATGCCCGCCTTCTGCCGCGTGATCGGAGTCATCAAGCCATCGTCCGATTCCGATATCCGGTTTGAAGTCTGGATGCCCGCCTCCAACTGGAACGGCAAGTTCCAGGGCGCGGGCAACGGCGGTTTCGCGGGCGCCATCGGCTACGACCAACTGGAGAACGCCGTGGTCCACAACTACGCCACCGCCGGCACCGATACCGGCCACCACGCCGGTGGGACGGATGCCACCTGGGCGCTCGATCACCCCGAGAAGATCACCGACTTCGGCTATCGCGCCATCCACGAAACCGCCGTCGAAGCCAAGGCTATCCTGCACGCCTTCTACGGCGAGGGACCTAAGCGCTCTTACTTCAATTCCTGCTCGAACGGCGGCCGCCAGGCGTTGATGGAAGCCCAGCGCTACCCCGAAGATTACGACGGCATCATCGCCGGCGCGCCCGCCAACTACTGGACCCATCTGCTGGCCAATGCCGCCTGGGACAATCTCGCGCTGCTCGGCGACAAGGACAGCTTCATCCCGCCGAAGAAACTGCCTGCGATTCAAGCCGCGGCGCTGGCCGCCTGCGACGCCCTCGATGGCGTGAAGGACGGCGTCATCGAAGACCCGTCGCGCTGCCACTTCGATCCCGCCGTGCTCCTATGCAACGCCGGCGATTCGGACACTTGCCTGACCGCACCGCAAGTGGCCGCGCTCAAGAAACTGTACGCGGGCGGCCGTAACTCCCACGGCCAGATCTTCCCCGGATACTCCCCCGGCGGCGAGGCCGAGTTCGGAGGCTGGGCCGTGTGGATCACCGGAGCGGCCCCCGAGCGCAGCCTGATGTACGCCTTCGGCACGCAGTTCTACAAGAACATGGTGTTCGACAACGCCGCTTGGGACTACCACACCTTTGACGCCGACCGCGACACCAAGGCCGCCGACGACAAGCAGTCCCGCAACCTCAACGCGACCGATGCCGACCTTAGCGCGTTCCGCAAGCGCGGCGGCAAGCTAATCCTTTATCACGGCTGGAGCGACGCCGCCATCGCGCCGCGGAATACCATCGACTACTATGGCAGCGTGACGGCGAAGATGGGCGCGCAGCAGGCGGCCGGCTTCGTGCGCTTGTTCATGGTTCCCGGAATGCAGCACTGCGGCGGTGGCTCGGGCGCCAACAACTTCGGCCAGTTCGGGACCTCTTCGGGCGATGCCGATCGGGACATGGATGCCGCCCTGGAGCGCTGGGTGGAAAAAGGCGTAGCCCCTGAGCGCATCGTGGCCGCTAAGCACAAGAGCGACCAGGACCCATCGAGCGCCATCGTGCGCACGCATCCTTTGTGCGCGTATCCGCTGGTCGCGCGCTACCAGGGAAGCGGCAGCACCGGCGATGCCGCCAACTTCGTGTGCGCCAAGCATGACTGACCGGCTTTCCGCCGGATGGGCCGCCAGCCTCACGCTCGTCTTCCTCATCGGCGTTTGCTGGTGGAGCGTACGCCAGGTCAGCCCGCCGCCAGTCATACCCGCCAGTGCGCCTGTGACGGACTTCTCCGCGGCGCGCGCCCTGGTTTATTTGCGGGCCTTTGCGCGCGTGCCGCACCCGGTGGGCACCGTGGCGCATGACGAAGTGCGCGACTACATCGTGCAGCAACTCTCCGCGCTGGGCGTGCAGCCGGAGGTGCAAATAGCCACGGTGGTCAGCCCGCGCTGGGGTTCTCCATACAACGCCGCCAAGGTATACAACATCGTGGCGCGATTGCCAGGCGCCGGCAACAGCAAAGCGGTGATGCTGGCCGGGCACTACGATTCGGTTTCCGCCGGACCTGGCGCCAGTGACGACGGCCACGCCGTGGCCCTGGAACTCGAAACGCTGCGCGCCTTGCTGGCCGGCCCACGCTTGCGCAACGACGTTCTGTTCCTGTTCACCGACAGCGAAGAAGGCGGCCTGCTGGGAGCCAAAGGCTTCCTGGAGCACTCTCCACTGGTCAGCCAGATCGGTCTGGTGATGAACTTCGAAGCGCGCGGCACCAGCGGTCCGGCCATGATGTTCGAAACCAGCGAGGGAAACGGCAAGATCGTCCGCGAATTTGCCGCCGCCGCGCCCCATCCGGTCACCTCGTCGCTCAGCTACGAAGCCTACAAACTGCTGCCCAATGATACGGATCTTACGTTCTTCAAGCGGGCCGGCCTGGCCGGGCTGGGCTTCGCCTACGTGAACGATGTGGCCTACTATCACACGCAATATGACGACCTGGCGCATCTGGATCCGCGCAGCCTGCAGCAGGATGGCGATTACGCCCTGGCCCTGGCCCGGCGCTTCGGCAATCTCGATCTGCGGGACCTGACCGGCGCCAACGCCACTTACTTCGTGCTCCCGGGGTTCGGTTGCATCGTGTACCCGGCGACCTGGAGCGCGCCGCTGGCGGTGTTCGCCGCGCTGCTGTTTGCGGCCGCGGTGACCATCGGCGTATCCAAAGGCCGGTTGTCGCTAAGCGGAACGCTGGCGAGTTTTTTCGGATTCCTGCTGGCCATCGCGATCTCGAGCGCGGCAGCGGGCGTGATGTGGTCGCTAGCCAAAGGCCAAACCGCCGGAGTCTGGCAAGTCTTCGCCGGAGATCCGTATCACGCTGGAGTTTATCGCCTGGCCAGCGTTGCGCTGACCGTGGCCGTGGCGGCTGGCTTCTTTGCGTTGTTCCAGAAGCGCGTCCGCACGCTGAACCTGTGGGCCGGCGCGTTGCTCTGCTGGCTGCTGCTAGCGCTGGCCACCAGCGTCTACATGCCCGGCGCGACCTACCTGTTCCTCTGGCCCATGCTCTTCTCAACCATAGCCCTAGCCATCCTGGCCAGTGGGGCAGGCCCGTGGCCGGGGTGCCCTCTGGGCCCGGCCTCCCAGGCCGCCCTGCTTCCCGGACTGGTCATGATGGCGCCCACCATCGAACTCCTGTTCCAATCCCTGACGATGCGCATGGCCTTCGTGGGCGCCTTCGCCACCGTGCTGCTGTTGGGCCTGCTGGTCCCCTGTTTGAGTCTGATCGCCGCCGCCGGCCGTTGGTGGCTGCCCGGCGCAGCCGCGCTACTCTGCGCCGGATGCCTGATCGCGGGCGCCTCCCTGTCCGGCCCCAGCCGCGCCGCCCCGCGCACCGACAGCATCTACTATGGCCTCGACAAGGACACGGGCCAAGCGATCTGGTTCAGCCTCGACGAGCAGACAGACGATTGGACCACGCACTATCTGGGCGCCCATCCGCAGCGCGGCCCGTTGCCGCAATTCGTGCCCTTCATGCGCTGGCAATACCTGACTCACAAGGCGCCGGCCGCGGACTTGACCGCGCCGCTGATCGAACGGCTCGACGGCGCAGCCAACGAACTGCACCTGCGCGTGAGCTCGCCGCGGCTGGCCCCGCGCATGTACATCTATGGCGACGAACGCAACCCCGTGTTGGAGGCCACCGTGGACGGTGCGCCCATCGACTCCGCCCAAGCCTACGCCGGCTTGAAGGCCGGACAGAAAGCCTATGCGTACCAAATGCGGCGTTGGGGGATCTGCTACTTCAACGTGCCCCAGCAGGGCATCGAGCTGCGCATGCGCCTGCGGAGTCCCGCCGCGGGCTACCGTCTGGAGGTGGTCGATCAATCCTACGGTCTTGCCGGGCTGCCCGGTGTTACGCCGCGCCCCGATAGCATGATCCCCTGCCCGCTGATGATGGACTCGGTGTGGGTGCGGAAGGAGTACACTTTCTAATAGCCGCGGCAGGCACGAGTGCCCAATGCCACATACGTTTTGCGAGACGTGAAATCCTGCATAAATTGTGGGGCAGGCCTTCGGCCTGCGGCGGCCTCTCAGGCCGCCCCTAGCGGGGCCAAGGGCCCCGCGCAGGCCGAGGGCCTGCCCCACTATTTGCGCAGAAATTCGGGCTCTCGCGAAAAGTATGCGACTTTAGGCTGAGAGCCTGCCCCATAAGCGGGCTTTCGTGCGATTTTGGTGGGCCGCCACGGCCCACGGAGACTGGCACGAGTGCCTGCGCCAAGGCTCCTGCCGAGCAGCGCCAGCGGTGATCTACTAGACTAATAGCATGCTCGCCGAATCGCTTGCGCCGATCGTTCTGCCCGACGCGGATGGACGCCAGATCCGCTTGGGTTCGCTTTGGGAGCGGCAGCCGGCGGTAGTGGTCTTCCTGCGCCACTATGGTTGAATCTTCTGCCGCGAGCATGTCGCGCAGTTGCGCGCACACGAGCAGTCCTTCCACGAGCGGGGCGCCAACCTGGCGGCCATCGGCCTCGGTGACGCCAGCTACGCGCGCGTGTTCCGCGAGGACTCGGGCATCAAATTCCCGCTGCTGATCGACGAAGAACGCCTGGCGTACCGCGCCGCCGGGCTGCGCAACGCGAACCTTTTGCACCTGCTGCGCAGCGATAACAAAACCGCCCGCGATCGGGCCCGCGCCGGCGGGCATCGACAGCATAAGCTGGGGCCGAATCCGTTTCAGCTCGGCGGCAGCTTCGTTTTTGGACTGGGCAATGTGGACCGGTACGCGCACGTTAGCCGCACGTTTGGGGATAACGCGCCGGTGGAAGATCTGCTCGCCGCGCTGTGAACGCTAATTAGCCGTGCCCCGGTATACCAGAGCGCCCACGCACGGCGCCGCGGATGTGCAACTGGGGTTTGCCTGCGAAGCCGTAATCTTGTAAGTGGGAATGAACAGGCTCCCATTCACCACCGTGGGCATGGCGAAAAGCGAAAGGTTGAAGCTCGCCAGCGGGCTGCTCGACCACAGCTTCGGCAATCCCGCGGCATTGTAGGCTTCCGCATACCCGCTACCCGCGCGCGCGCCATCCCCAATGAGCGCCCAAACCACCCCTGTATTGGTCTCCGTCCCATTCGAGGTGACCACCAGTTCTCCACCCGGGTATCCCACATTGCCGCCCTGCGGATTGACGTCCCGCACCGGATTTACAAAATAGCCGTTGTAGCTGTACGCCACCGGATTCGCTTGCGCAATGGCCGGGCTGAATGCCGGGCTCACAGTCACTTGCGTGTCGCTGGCGACGCTGGTAACCACCGGGCAGCCAGATCCGCTGCAGCCGTTCGCGATCAGCCGGTCCCCTGGAATGACCGTGTGGGTAAAGCAGGAGCCGCCACTGCACGGGCAACTGCCGGTAGCGCAACCCGAACCTGTGACGTTGGCGCCGCTGCTGTCCGTATAGATGGCAGGCGATCCCGCCGGCGTAATCGGGTTCAGGTTGAACTGCAGCGCCTTCAAGGTCTCCTTATAGGGCCAGTAGTAGAGCGTGTTGTTGTAAAACGCGAGGCTGGTTACGCGATCGCAGGTATGGGCCGCGCCGCTGCACATAGTATCCAGAGCGGCAAAAGGAAAGACATTCCCTGGGTCCCCGGTGGCGAAGCCCAGCATCTGGTCCTGGTGCAGCAGATAGCCATAGCCGCCCTTGTCGATGGTCACGGCATAGTGCCCGTTCGAGCCGGAATCGAACAGCGCAATTCCCGACACTCCCATGTCCCAGTCGTACTCGTTGTAAAACTCCACCGTGTGGTTGCAAGTGCCGTCCCCGGGCGTGTCCAGGGCGCAGGAACTGAGTTCCAGCGGCGGTTGAATCACGGGCGAACAATTATTGGTAATCCAGCAGTCCCCCGGTCCTCCGAATGGGGTGAAATAGTCCGATGGAGTGGCAGGCATGCCGCCGGCTTGCGAGAGGTGGAAATCCAGAATACTGTCACCCCAATTGGAAGCCGAGCCAACCTGGAACCCGCCGTTGCCGGTGGCCACGAAGGTATGCGCGACGCCGCTCGAATCGGTGCGCGACGCCGGCCCCTTACCCGACATCCAGATGCCGCCGCCCAGCCCACCCCAATTCGGGGCATTTTGAAAGCCGCTGGGCTGCAGGCAATCGCAGGGTGGCGCTCCGCCGTCGCCGGCCGGACACTGTGTAGTGCCGCCCCCGGTACCACAGCCGGTGGGCGTGGCGGCAAAGGTCAGCGCCGGAGTCTGCACGAACGCGCCGCTGCTATCAACGGTGTAGCCCAGGAACCAGCCGTGGTACGGGTAGCTGGTCTCGCTGTCTTCCACGCCCGCTACACCGAAGCCCACATAGATGAGCGGGTTCGGCGTGGCTCCCGGAACCTTGACTTCCAGCAACGCGGGCCGCTGCAACTGGTTGGGCACGTTCATCGGAACTCCCCCGGTGGAAGGTTGAATCCGGACCGTGGAGATATCCTGCCCCGCGACATCCGCCCCCGAAGCCAACCCCGTCAGGTCGATTTCATGGAGCCACCACTGCTCGACCGCCGGCGAAGCGGTCTTGCACAGGCTGGTTACAAACATCGTGTAACTGTAAGGCGAGGGCGGGCTGGCATCGATCACCGGCGTCGCCACGATACCGGCGAAAGGCAGGCCTGGCCCCACATAGGGCGAACCTTTGCCGGGTATGGCCCCGAACACACCGCCGGTCGCTCCGCAGTCATCCGCCCACAGCCAGTTGGTGCCGGGCTGGCCGTCTGTCCCGCTCCTCTTCCAGAGCAGGTTTCCATTATCGGCGTTATAAGCGAAAATGCTGCCGAAAGCGGTGGCCAGCACTACCATATTGCAGGGGCTGCACGTCCCCGCAGCCGGGTTTTGGACCGTGATCCCCGAAACGTAGAGGGGCTGCGCATAGATCGGGTTGTTGCCTTCCAGGCCGGTGCTCGCCGGCGGCGCATCCACCAGCAGCGGGGAAAACGAGGCCTCCGCCAGAGTCACGGCGCCGTTGTGAATCGCCGCCGGATACAGGCAAGTCTCGTTGCCGTTGTGCGCGTCTCGATAGTTGTCGTACTGCCCCGTCAGCACGCTCATCGTGCCCGCGCCCGCAGCCGGAGGGCAGACCGGCGTTTGCGCGCTTAAAGCGGGCGACAGCGCCGCTACGCCGCAAACGACCGCGAGCATCATCTGAAAATCTTGCATGTGGCTTCTGTAACCGTACCACAAAGGATCCCGACAACCTGGAGGGCGGCCAATCTTTTCACGAGACCTGTGTCGCGGCATAAATTGTGGGGCGGACCCCCTGGTCCGCGCGGGTCCCCCGGACCCGCCCTTTTGCTCGCTGAATCAAGGCTTTTCGACAACGGAGACAGGCCGACGAGGCGTCGGCCGCGGTCCAGGGGGACCGCCCCACAATCAATGCAGGTGTTCGAGAGTGGGAAAAGTATGCGATATTAGGCGTCCACGCCTGCAGCGGGTCTCCAGACCCGCGGGTCCTGGCGGTGCCTGGGGTGGTGGGCGGTCGCGGGCTCGAACCGCGGACCTCCTGCTTGTAAGGCAGGCGCTCTAACCGGCTGAGCTAACCGCCCAGGGCAACTCCTGTCTTTGATTCTAACGCGCTCGCGCACCGGAGTGCATCGCAACCAAAAATCGCGCGCGGCCGATGCAGCGGTTTGCCTTCGATCCGCAGGCCCTGACGGCGGCAAAACCGCGCCGCTATCTTTAAATTCCAAAAATCCGAGCAATTTCTATTAATGTATATTAAATAGATGCCGTGGGAGGCCTTCCTCCCTCGACATCATCAAGGAGGGTTATGATGCCAGCCAGATTTCTCAGTATCGTCGCATCCATGCTCTGGGCCGTCGCCGAAATGTGCGCGCAGCCCATTCCGTTTGTCAACCAGCCGCTGGTTCCCGAGACTAAATCGCCGGGTGGGCGCCCGTTCGTCCTCACCGTGAACGGTAGCGGTTTTTCCGCCAACTCGGTCGTCGAGTGGAATGGAGTTCCGCGGCCGACCGTCTTCGTCACCGGCGAACAACTGACCGCCCAAATCCCGGCATCGGATATCGCCACCGCTTCCACCGCGACGGTCACGGTTGCCACTCCCGGCGATCCCAGGCGCGCCTCTAACCCGTTGCTGTTCCAGGTAACCACTCCGGAGGCGTCCATACCTTTCGTCTCTTCCCTGATTTCGTTAGCCGGCGTACCCGTAATCGCCGATCTGAACGGTGAC
>Ga0181525_10003379_pt1 | contig 12667 bp, 10 predicted proteins | sample PEATcosm2014_Bin_48_FD_121100 | JGI IMG/M metagenome (GOLD analysis project Ga0181525, IMG submission 121100) | Peatland microbial communities from MTU Mesocosm Facility, Houghton, MI, USA - PEATcosm2014_Bin06_10_metaG | ecosystem: Environmental > Terrestrial > Soil > Wetlands > Peat | place... | reverse complement strand
GACCGTGGTGGCCATCATCGGCGACGGTGCCCTCACCGGCGGCATGGCCTGGGAGGCGCTGAACAACATCGCCGCCGCCAAGGACTCGCGGCTGGTCATGATCGTCAACGACAACGGCTGGTCATACCAGCCGACGATCGGCGGCCTGGCCGAGCACCTGGCCGCGATCCGGATCTCGCAGCGGTATGAGAACGTGCTGGACTACATCAAGACCACGGTGTCGCGTGCCCCCCTGGTCGGCGTTCCGCTTTATGGCACGCTGCACGGCATCAAGAAGGGCATCAAGGACGTCCTGCAGCCGCAGGTGATGTTCGAGGATCTCGGCCTGAAGTACGTCGGCCCCATTGACGGGCACGACGAGCGGATGCTGGAGCACGCCCTGCGGCGGGCCCGCGACTTCGGCGGGCCCGTGCTCGTCCACGTGATCACCAAGAAGGGGTTCGGCTACCCGGCGGCGGAGCAGAACGAGGTGGACTGCCTGCACCAGGTGCCCGCCGCCGGAGCTCTGCCCGGGTCGTGGAGCCGGGTGTTCGGCGACGAGATGGTGGCCATCGGCGCGCGTCGGCCCGATGTGGTCGCGATCACCGCGGCGATGCTCTACCCGACCGGCCTGGCGCAGTTCGGCGCGGCGTACCCGGACCGGACCTACGACGTGGGCATCGCCGAGCAGCACGCGGTGACCAGCGCCGCCGGCCTGGCCATGGGCGGGCTGCACCCGGTGGTGGCGATCTACTCGACGTTCCTGAACCGGGCCTTCGACCAGACGCTGATGGACGTCGCGCTGCACCGGCTGCCGGTGACGTTCGTGCTTGACCGGGCCGGGGTGACCGGGCCGGACGGGGCCAGCCATCACGGCATGTGGGACGGGTCGATCATGCAGCTCGTCCCCGGCATGAAGATAGCGGCGCCGCGGGACGGGAAACGGGTCGCCGAGCTGCTCAACGAGGCGGTCGAGGTCTCCGACGGGCCGACCGTGGTCAGGTTCCCCAAGGGCAGTGTGGGCGGCGAAGTCGAGGCCGTGGCCAGGATCGGCGGCATGGACCTGCTGCGGCAGCCGGCGGCCGGCCTCGGGAACGACGTCCTGCTCGTCGGCGCGGGCCCGATGGCCCTGACCGGCCTGGAGGTGGCGGACCGGCTGGCCGACCACGGGATCGGCGTCACGGTGGTGGACCCGCGCTGGACCAAGCCGGTTGACGAGGCCCTGGTCGGCGCCGCGCGCCTGCACAGGCTCGTGGTGACGGTGGAGGACAACGGGCGGGTGGGCGGATTCGGCGACGCGGTCGCCAGGCTGCTGCGCGATCACGACGTGGACCTGCCGGTGAAGACGTTCGGGCTGCCGCAGGAGTTCCTCGCCCACGGCTCGCGCGCGGAGGTGCTCGAGGAGGCGGGCCTGACGCCGCAGCAGCTTGCCCTGCAGATCACCGAGGCGGTGGCGCGCCGGTCATCCGGTGACGCCCTCGGCGGCGGCGACGCGCCCGTGCCCGAGCCTGCACCGGAACGGCGAATGGTCGAGTAATTTAAGTTTCTATGCTGAACGTAGCCGTGGTCGGCTCTGGTCCTGCCGGCCTCTATGCCGCCGAGGCGCTGGTGAAGCAGGCGGCTGCGCTGCCCGTACCGGTGCCGGTCCGGGTCGACGTGCTCGACCGGCTGCCCACGCCGTACGGCCTGGTCCGCTACGGCGTCGCGCCCGACCACAAGTCGATCAAGTCGATCGCGCAGTACCTGCGCAAGGTGCTGGAGAGCCCGGATGTCCGCTTCGTCGGCGGGGTGCTCCTCGGCGAGGACGTCACCAGGGATGAGCTGGTGTCGGCGTACGACGCGGTGATCTACGCGACCGGCGCGATGCGGGACCGCAGGCTGGGCATCGACGGCGAAGACCTGCCGGGAAGCTATGCGGCGACCGACTTCGTGAACTGGTACTGCGGCCATCCGGACGTGGATTCCGGCGCCTTCACCCTGGACGCCGAGTCGGTCGCGGTGATCGGCGTCGGCAACGTGGCCGTCGACGTGGCCCGGATCCTGGCCCGCGACCCGGCGGAGCTGCACCCCACCGACGTGTCGCAGCCGGTCCTGGACGCCCTGCACGCGAGCAAGGTGCGCGAGGTGCACATGATCGGCAGGCGCGGGCCCGCGTTTGCCAAGTTCACCACGAAGGAACTGCGCGAACTCGGCGAACTGCCGGGCGTCGAGGTGGTGGTGCACGCCGACGAGGCCGACCTGGACGGGTTCGACCTGGCGGGCGAGGGCGCCGCGCTCGCGGAGGCCGACCGGCGGGTGCGCGGCAACATGGTGGCGATCTCCAAGTGGGCGCAGGGCGGCGCCGCCGAGCCGTCTGCCTCCGGGCACGCGCGGCGGCTGATCCTGCGGTTCTGGCTGCGCCCGGTGCGGATCCTCGGCACCGACCAGGTCACGGGCATCGAGCTTGAGCGGACCAGCATCGACGCCAGCGGGGCTTTGGTCGGCACCGGGACGGTCGAGACGCTCGACGTGCAGATGGTGCTGCGGTCGGTGGGATACCAGAGCGTACCGCTGCCCGGAGTGCCGTTCGACCCGCGCGCCTCGGTCGTACCGAACGCGCTGGGCCGGGTCCTGCGCCCCGACGGCTCGCCGCTACCCGGGGAGTACGTGGCCGGCTGGCTCAAGCGCGGCCCGACCGGCGTCATCGGCACGAACAAGTCCGACGCCGCGGAGACCGTCCGGTGCCTGCTCGAGGACCTGGCCGGCGGCCCCGGCGAGGGCGATACCCCGCTGCCCAGGGCCGGCCTGCTCAAGTACCCGGAGCAGCCCGCCGCAACGGCGACCCCGGCGGCGGAGAGCTGGCCGCTTGCGGCCGTGCTGGCCAGTCGCGGCGTCGCGCCGGTCTCCTACGCCGAGTGGCTCCGTATCGAGACCGCCGAGGCCGACCTGGCAAAGTCCCTCGGCCGTGGCGAACGGGTCAAGCTGCACAACCGCGACGCCATCTGGTCCGCCTGCCGCCCCCCGCAGCCGTAACCCCGGCCGCCCGCGCCTGGCGAGAATGTCACTGCTCCTGCGCATCATGGCCTCAGAAGGCGGGACGGCCATAGGTGCGGACAGGAGAGCGGGATGGTTGACCACAATGGCGTCCTGACAGTACAGCGGTTGCTGCTAGCCGGGACGCTCGGCCTGGCGATGGCGCAGAAGGCCGCGGAGATCCTCGACGGCGGAATGAATCCCGTTAGCCTGCCGGACCCGCAGGCCGACCGGGGCACGGACGGCGCCGTGCTGCGGGCGATCCTGGACGCCGCGAACGAGTGCCTAGGGCAATTCGACGAGAGGCCGCCGAGCGAGCGCTGGTGTGACACCCTGCTTCACCTGCTCGACCTGGCCGCCTTCGCCGCCGATCTCGGCTAGCCGCCCTGCGCCGCGGAATCCCCCGAAGAGGGCCAAACAGGATTAGAGCGGCCTCATGCGGGGGAAGGTCAAGGCAGCGCAGGATGGGGTCAATGATGACGAGGTACGGCCAGATCGCATCGCGCCTGGCCGCGGTGGTGGCCTTCGCCGGTACCGCCGCGCTCGCCGTCGCGCTCACCCACGGCCCGGCCCGTCCCGCCAAGGCGACGCTGTCCTCGAACCTGACCAGCGGCCCGTGTGCCGCGTCCGGGCTTCGGGCCTGGCTGGGCCTGGCCGGCAACGGGGCCAGCAGCGGCACCATCGTCACGCTCGAGTTCACCAACGTCTCCGAGCGGACCTGCAGCCTGTACGGCTACCCGCAGGTATCGGCCTACGCGGGCAGCCCGGCCGCCGGCAGCCAGATCGGCAGCGCGGCGGTCCGCGACACGTCGGTCCGGCCGCGGCCGGTGACGCTGACGCCCGGGGCGACGGCGCACTCGGTGCTCCGGCTGGCCGGCACCCGGAGCTTCCAGCCAGCCGCCTGCGGGCAGGTCATGGCGCCGGAACTGCGGGTCATCGTGCCCGAGGTCGGGCAGGGAACCCGGCCGGCGTTCGTGCCGATCAGGGTTGCCGCCTGCTCCAAGAAGGGACCGGCGTTCCTGAGCGTGCAGGCCATCCAGCCCCGGCCCGGCATCCCCGGCTTCACGATGCCCTGACGGCGGCCCGCCACCGCCATTCTGGATAATAAGGATCGCAAAGGTCATGGCGTTCCCGCTGATCGTCGCGTTGGGAGAATGGATCTCATGGGTGTCAGCCAGGCGAGCATCCCTCCCGCCGAAGGACCGTACGAAGCGCCGTACGAGGGACCGTTCGAGGGCCCGCGCGAAGGGCCGCAATACGAGGGGGATGGTTCCGGGCTGCCCGCCGAGCGCTACCTGGACCGCGAGGAGAGCTGGCTCAGATTCAACGAGCGCGTGCTCGAACTCGCGGAGGACGAGTCGATACCGCTGCTCGAGCGGGTCAGGTTCCTCGCCATCTTCGCCACCAACCTCGACGAGTTCTTCATGGTCCGGGTGGCGGGCCTGGTGCGCAGGATGGTGGCGGGCTTCCCGGTCGAGGGCGCCGGGGTCCGGCTGCCCGGCCAGGTGCTGGCGAACACCCTGGACCTGGCGGGCGAGCTGACGGTGCGGCACGCCAGGGCGTTCAGCGAGCGGGTCAATCCGGAGCTGGCCTCCCGCGGCATCGAGATCCTGCGCTGGAAGGAATTGTCTGCCGGCGAGCGCGACTCCCTCGGCGAGTTGTTCGCCCAGCGCATCTACCCGGTCCTCACCCCGCTCGTCGTCGACCCGGCCCACCCGTTCCCGTTCATCTCCGGGCTGTCGCTCAACCTCGCCGTGATGATCGCGGACCCGAGGACGGACGCCACCGTATTCGCCAGGGTGAAGGTGCCGCCGCTGCTGCCCAGGTTCCTCGCGCTGTCGCAGAACCGGTACGTGCCGATCGAGGACGTCATCGCCGCGCACCTGGCCGATCTGTTCGGCGGCGTGGAGGTGATCGAGCAGCACGCGTTCCGCGTCACCCGCATCAGGGACCTCGAGGTGGACGAGGACATCACGGAGAACCTGCTGCAGGCGATGGAGCGGGAACTGGTGCGCCGCCGGTTCGAGCCCGCGGTGCGGCTCGAGGTTGAGGACACGATGTCCACCGACGTGCTGGACAGGCTGGTCAAAGAGCTCGACATCGACGACAGGGCCGTATACCGGGTACCCGGGCCGCTCGACCTCGGCGGCCTTTCCGCCATCGCCGACCTGAACATCGGCGAGCTGCGGTACCCGGCGTTCGTCCCGTCCACCCGGGCCGTCTCGCAGGACACCAGCATCTTCACCGCGATAGCCGAACGCGACATCCTGGTCCAGCACCCTTATGACTCATTCGCCGCGTCGGTGGAGCGGCTGATCGAGGAGGCCGCCGAGGACCCCGGCGTACTCGCGATCAAGCAGACCCTGTATCGGACCAGCGGCCAGTCGCCGATCGTGGACGCGCTCATCGACGCGGCCGAGGCGGGCAAGCAGGTCGTGGTCGTGGTGGAGATCAAGGCGAGGTTCGACGAGCGCGCCAACATCACCTGGGCCCGCAAGCTCGAGGAAGCCGGCTGCCACGTGGTCTACGGCTTCGTCGGCCTGAAGACGCACTGCAAGATGGCGCTGATCGTGCGGCAGGAAGCCGACGGCTCGCTGCGCAGGTACTGTCACCTCGGCACCGGCAATTACCATCCGACCACGGCCCGGCTGTACGAGGACTTCGGCCTGCTGACGGCCGATCCCGCCGTCGGCGAGGACGCCACCGCGCTGTTCAACCACCTGACCGGGTACAGCCGCCCGGGCTCGTACCGCCGCCTGCTGGTCGCGCCCGACTCGCTGCGGACCGGCATCGTGAGCCGCATTGACAAGCAGGCCGACCGGGCCCGGGCCGGCGCGCCGGCCCGGATCGCGTTCAAGACCAACGCGCTGGTCGACGAGGTGGTCGTCGACGCGCTGTACCGGGCCTCCCAGGCCGGGGTCCCGATCGACCTGTGGGTCAGGGGCATCTGCGCGCTGCGGCCGGGAATCCCGGGCCTGTCCGAGACCATCAAGGTCCGCAGCGTCCTCGGGCGGTTCCTCGAGCACTCCCGCATCTACTGGTTCGGCGCGGGGGAGGAAGAGGACTGCGAGGTCTGGATCGGCAGCGCCGACATGATGCACAGGAACCTGGACCGCCGGGTCGAACTGCTGGTGAAGGTGACCGATCCGAGCCACCAGCGGCGGCTGCGGCGCCTGCTGGACGTCGGCATGGACGACGGCACCTCCTCCTGGTGGCTGGACGGGAACGGGTACTGGCTGCGGCACAGCCGGGACGAGGCCGGGAACCCGCTCCGCGACGTGCAGGAAACGCTGGTCAGGGAACGCCGGGTTCGTTCGGCCGATGAGTGACGTCATCCACTCCGCGGGCGCGGTGGTATGGCGAGACGGCGCCCACGGGGTCGAAGTGCTGCTCGTGCACCGGTCGCTGTACGACGACTGGTCGCTGCCCAAGGGCAAGCGCGAGCCCGGCGAGCACAAGCTGCTCACCGCGGTGCGCGAGGTGTTCGAGGAGACCAGCGTGCGTGCCGTGCTCGGTCCCCGGCTGCCGGCCACGGAGTACCTGGCCTTCGGCACGCCGAAGAAGGTCGACTACTGGTCGGCCACAAGTTCCGGCTTCCAGGCGGCGGCGAGCCACGAGATCGACGCGGTGTCGTGGCAGCCGCTCGGTGGGGCGGCCGCCCGGCTGAGCTATTCCCGCGATTCCACGGTGCTCGCCGCCCTGGTGCCCCGCGAGACGGTGCCGCTCATCCTGCTCAGGCACGCCTCGGCCGGGTCAAAGCGTGCCTGGCACGGCAGCGACGAGGCGCGGCCGCTTGACGAGCGCGGCGCCGCCGATGCGCGCGCGCTGGCCGGGCTGCTCGCCTGCTTCGCTCCGCGCGCCCGGATCATCAGCTCGCCCGCGGTGCGGTGCACGCAGACCGTGGCTCCCTACGCGGCGGGCTTCGCGGGGTCCGTCGAGGCCGAGGCCGTACTTGCCGTGCACGGCCGCTCCAGTGATCTTTCATTTGGCCGAACGGGCGGTGGTATCTCTCCCGGCTCTGTCGTCCGTGACCTGGTGGAGGCCGGGAAGCCCGCGGTCGTCTGCCTGCACGGCGAGAACCTCGCCGAGGCGCTGAAGGCGGCGTGCTCGGCGCTCGGCGCGACGCCGCCCCCGGAGGCCGGGACCCGTGCCGCGGCGCTGTCCAAGGGCGCCTTCTGGGTGGTGCACACGGCCGCGGGAGAGCTGGCCGGACTGGAGCACTACGAGCCCTCCTGACGCTCGGCCGCCGCCTGCTCCACGACCTCCTCAGCGGGTTCTTCGGGCGGATGGTGGCCTGCCTGCCTGCGGCGGCGCAGCAGCCGCCAGGCGATGAAGCCGGCTAGCAGCACCGCGAGCGCAATCAGCAGGTACAGCGCGGCGTGGTTGATGCTGGCGTAGATCTCGTCGATGTGGTCGCCCGCCAGGTACCCGATGCTGACCCAGGTGGCGACCCAGGCGACCGCGCCGGCCGCGTTGAAGATGGTGAAGGTGAGCCAGCGCATCTGGCTGATGCCGGCGATAAGGCCATTGGCCTCGCGCAGCCCCACGATGTACCGGGCGATGATGACCACCGGGCCGCCGTAACGCGACACGATCGCCTCGGCCCGGTCCAGGTGGTGCGGCTTGAGCAGCACATACCGTCCGTAGCGGAGGATAAGCTCGCGCCCGGCGAACCTGCCGATGAGATAACCGAGCTCAGCCCCGGCGAACGAGGTGACGACGGCGACCACGCCGACCACGACGATGTTCAGGCCGGCCCGGCCGGTGCCCGCGAAGATCGCGCCGACGATCATCGCGAGCTCTCCGGGTATCACCGGGACGCCGAGGTTCTCCAGCAGCAGCAGGAGCGCGATCGCCCAGTACCCGTAGTGATCGACCGTGTGGGCCAGGGAGTCGAGAAACCCAGGAAGATGCGGCGAGCCGAGCAGGCTCGCGCCGGCGGCAGCGAGCAGCTTCACCTGTCACCGCCGTCGGCGTCCCCGCCTACGTCGCCGAAGATTCCGGCAGCCCCCGTCGTCTCCGTGGTCCCGGTGGCCAGGGCCGCGGCGACGGGCGCCGCGGTCAGCTCGATCTGCCACGGCCTGGCCCCGTATCCGGCCAGTGCCAGCGCGACCGTATCCGGGTCGGCCGGCCGCGGCGGATCCCAGCTGAGCCTGCGCAGCGCGTCCGGTGACAGCAGGTTCTCCACCGGGAGGTTGCTGGATTCGGCCAGCGCCGTCACCACCGCGCGGGCGGCCGCCAGTCGGGCCGCGGCGGCGGGGTCACGTTCCGCCCAGCGATGCGCGGGCGGCGGCCCGTTAGGCAGCTGCCCGCCGCCCGCCTCGGGCAGCTCGTCGTCGGCGTTGGTCCGCGCCCGCTCGACCGCGGCCAGCCACTCTCTCTCGTACCGCCGGGCGTGGCGGCCGGAAAACCCGCTGAGCCGCACCAGTTCCGCGTGGTTGGCGGGGAACGACCTGGCCGCCTCGACGATGGCCGCATCGGGCAGCACGCGCCGCGGTGACAGATCCGCCGCCTGGGCGATCCTGTCCCTGGCCGTCCACAGCTCGCGCACCACGGCCAGCCCGCGGCGGGACTGGACGCGGTGAATGCCCGAGGTACGCCGCCACGGATCGGGCCGGGTGCCGGTCGGCTTGGCCGCCAGCACGGCCGCGAACTCCTGCCGTGCCCACTCTGTCTTGCCCGCTGCCTCGAGTTCGGCGGCGAGCGCGTCGCGAAGCTCGATCAGCACCTCGACGTCGAGTGCCGCGTAGCGGAGCAGTTCCTCGCGCAGCGGCCGGACCGACCAGTCGGCCGCCGAGTGGCCCTTCTCCAGGTGGAACCCGAGGACCTCCTCGACCAGCGTGCCGAGCGCCACTCTCGGATAGCCGAGCAGCCGCCCGGCCAGCTCGGTGTCGAACAGCAGCCGTGGCCGGAAGCCGATCTCGGCCAGGCACGGCAGGTCCTGCGACGCCGCGTGCAGGATGGCTTCGGCGTCCTCAAGGGCGGCGTCCACGCCAGAAAGGTCGGGGCAGGCGATCGGGTCGATGAGAACCGTGCCCGCCTCGGCCCGGCGGAGCTGGACCAGATAAGCGCGTTGCCCGTAGCGGTAACCAGAGGCGCGCTCGGCATCGACCGCGACGGGCCCTTCGCCGCTGGCCAGCCTGGCCGTGATCTCGGCCAGGGCCTCGCCGGTCTCGACGACGGGAGGCAGGCCGTCACGGGGATCGAGCAGGGGGACAGGTCCTTGGTGCCCGCCGGTCTCGCTGCCTGCGCTCACCCGTACCCCGGCTGGCGCAGTGCTCGCGTTCCTGGCGGTTCCAGGCCGGCCGCGGCAGACAGGCAGTCACACCAGGCCGCGATGTGCGCAGGCAAGTCAAGGGCGTCCAGGTCGGCCACGCTCGGACCGGTCTTGCGGCCGTTCCGGCCGCCTTGGCCTCGTCGAGTCCCTCCGGAGCTTGCTGACCCGACCGGTGACCAGGAGGCGCGGAGCTCGAACCCGCTCAGCGGTGACTCGTCCTGCTTACCGCCGAAACCTTCGGTAATTACCCGGGTGACCGTGCCGCTCGGTACCGCGTAGCCGGGCACATGGGCGTCGAGAGCTTCGGAAAGCCAGCTCCAGCCGACCTGGCCGAGCAGCGGATCGGCCGCCATTTCCTGGTCAACCTCGGCCCGGATGTAGGCCACCAGCCGGAACACGCCCTCCCAGCCCGGTTGGCCGTCCGGATCGTAGAGCAGGACCAGACGGCCCCAGGCCACGTCCGCATCATCTCGGCGGACGGCGGCTGCGATGGCCGTGGCGTACGGTGCCAGGCGCTTGGGGGCGGGAACGTCCTCGAACACGAAATCCCGCTGAACCTGGACCTCCCGGCCCGCCAGGAAGGCGGCCGCGGCCGCCTCGAACAGCGCCTCCGCCTGGGAGTCGGTAGCCCGCGGGCCTTGCCCGGCCGGTTGGTCGCGGGTCGCCTTCAACGTTCCCTGTGCTTCCCGCCGCGTGCCAGGCACGCGCCCTGGGTCGGATGCCGCACCCGATCGCATGGCCTTCCCATCCCCTGACCCGTCACTCGGCCTCATGAACCGAGCGTACGTGTCGCTCATTCGCTTATCACGCCGTGTCGCCGTTCAGTGATGCCGAGACACCGTGGTTCATGAAATTTGTCCGGTTCAGGTTCTCTTTTCAGCTCAGTCTAGAACCCGGGAGGAACCGGTCCGATCCGATAACGCGGCCCTGGACGTGCGGTCAGCGCTGGCGCACTCAGTCACGCTCACGCCGATGATCAGGGCGTCACCGCAGGCGGTACAGCCCCATTCCGGGCAATCGCTGTCCGGCGCATCAGGGCAGCTGCCGGGCTCCGCGTGAAACCGCTCGAATAGCCGCTCTGTGCCGCATCCGGTGCAGTACCGGGTCAGGTGCGCCATGCCGACGACCTCCTCCTTGCCGTGCAGCACTGGGCTGGCCGGAGTTAGGACTCGATGCCGATAGTGGCACGGCATCGCGGCCATGCGTGGGATCTCGGGCGGCGTGTCTGGCGACGGTCGGCGATGTGAGACGATCCAAGGCGTGACCTCCAGCCACGCGACTTCCGCTTTCCTGCTGGCCTGCCGCCGACAGCCGGTTCCACGTACGCCGGTCTGGTTCATGCGGCAGGCGGGCCGGTCGCTGCCGGAATACCTGCGGGTGCGGGAGGGCATCTCGATGCTCGATTCCTGCACCCGTCCCGAGCTGATCACCGAGATCACGCTGCAGCCGCTGCGTAGGTACGACGTGGACGCGGCAATCCTGTTCAGCGACATCGTGGTACCGCTGCGCGCGGTGGGCGTCGACGTCGATATCAAGGCGGGAATCGGGCCGGTGGTCGAACGCCCGGTGCGGACCTCGGCGGATTTGGAGCGGCTGCGCGCGCTCGATCCCTCCGACGTGCCCTACGTCACCGAGGCGGTCCGGATGCTCGTGGCCGAACTGGACGGGCTTCCGCTGATCGGCTTCGCGGGAGGACCCTTCACGCTCGCGTCCTACCTGGTGGAAGGGGGGCCGTCCAAGAACCACGACAAGACAAAGGCGCTGATGTACGCCGATCCGCCGTTGTGGCACGCGCTGCTCGGACGGCTCGCCGATATCACGATCTCGTTCCTCGGCGTCCAGGTGGCGGCGGGGGCATCGGCCGTTCAGCTGTTCGACTCGTGGGTGGGCGCGGTCAGCCCGGCTGATTACCGGCGCTCAGTCTTGCCGCACACCAGCAGGATCTTCACCGCGCTTGCGGGGACCGGGGTGCCGCGCATCCATTTCGGTGTCGGGACGGGCGAACTGCTTGGCCTGATGGGGGAGGCGGGCGCCGACGTGGTCGGGGTCGACTGGCGGATCCCGCTCGACGAGGCCGCCCGGCGGGTGGGGCCGGGCAAGGCGCTGCAGGGCAACCTCGATGCGGCGGTACTGCTCGCGCCCTGGGACGTCATCGAGGAGCGCGCCAGCGAGGTCATCGAACGCGGTCGCCTGGCCGAGGGGCACGTGTTCAATCTGGGGCACGGCGTCCTGCCCGAGACCGACCCCGACGTGCTGGCCAGGCTGGCCGACCTGGTGCACGCCGAGTCGGCCAGGGGCGGCCGTCCGGAGGAGGTCGGCCAGGTCGTCAGCTGACCGATCGTTCAGGTCGACCAGTGGGCGACGAAGCCCAGGTACCGTTCGGTCACTGTGGCGGCCGCGTGGCGTGCCGCGTCCTTGCTGTGGTCGGACGCCTCGTACTCGCGCACCGCGTCCTCCCAGATGCTGCGCCCGATCGCGAAGCCGACGAACTCGCTGACCTCGCTCGCCACTCCGAGCCAGTGATCGAGCCGCTCGGCGGGCGCATCGCGCCCGAGCACGATCAGGTCAGTGTCGCGGCCGCCGGCCTTGGCCTGCGCGGCCACCTGCCGGGCCGCGTCGACGGTCTCCAGGCCCTCGACCTTCCACAGCGTGGGCTCGACCGCATGCGCTTGGTTGTCGGCAATGACCTGGCAAACCAGGCCGGGCCGGATGTCCCGGTCGTAGGCCATGGCGTCACCGCCCGCCTTGGCAAGCTGGGCATCGGTCGCAGGCACCAGCAGTTCGTACAGCAGCGGCACGCCGACCCCGTGTAGCCCGGACGAGATCTCGGCGAGCCGGGCAAACTGACCCTCGCGCTGGCTCGCGTCGAACTCCGGGTTGTCGCGCACGAGGACCTTCGCGTAGTCGGGCCTGTTCGCCTCCACATGCTCCAGCCACTGGTCGCCCCACTCGAGGGTGAACCACTCGTGCCCGCTCGCCTCGATCGGAATCGCCAGCACGATCTGCTCGCGGCCACCCTTGGCCTCGCCGATGACGCCCTGGCCGTAACGCTCATCGACGAGTACCCCCGCGCGGCCGGTCCTCACAGCCGGGAGGGCCGCCCGCAGGCCATCAAAGATCATCAGCTTGGCCGAGTTCATCGCATTGCGCTGAGCCTGGTCAGGATCGTCATCCTTGACCCCGAACAAGGTCCTGCCGAAGGATTCACGGTGGTCCATCGCGAGGATGAACAGCGGATCGTCGTGGCGTGGCCGCCAGCCGGAATTGCCTGTCATGGACGGCACGGTACCCGACCACGACTGACGCCGGGGCACGGGGTCGGTGGTGCCCGGCGCTGGCCGGCGGAGAAAGGCCAAGGACGCCCTCGGGAAGCGATCAGCCTGGCGAGCGCAGTGCGCT
>Ga0181525_10003378_pt1 | contig 12668 bp, 12 predicted proteins | sample PEATcosm2014_Bin_48_FD_121100 | JGI IMG/M metagenome (GOLD analysis project Ga0181525, IMG submission 121100) | Peatland microbial communities from MTU Mesocosm Facility, Houghton, MI, USA - PEATcosm2014_Bin06_10_metaG | ecosystem: Environmental > Terrestrial > Soil > Wetlands > Peat | place... | reverse complement strand
GCCTTCGCCGCGCGGATGCCCGCCTCGCGCAGCGCGCGACGCACTTTGAGCGATAGTTGGGCCGGCGCCTCTTCCCAGAGTTTTTGGTGGCGTCGCTGCAGCGAACAGTCGCGCTCGCCTACGTGCACGACGTTGCCGTGTTTGTCGGCGAGGACCTGTAACTCGATGTGCTTGGGATTATCGAGATAGCGCTCGGCGTAGATCGTGCCGTTCTTGAAGTACGCCTCCGCTTCGCGCCGAGCCGTCGTAAAGGCGGACTCCACTTCTTCGCGCGTACGTGCGACCTTCAGTCCTTTGCCGCCGCCGCCGCCGGAGGCTTTTAGTGCCAGCGGCAAGCCGTACGCGTCCGCCGCCGCCAGCGCCCCGGCCACATCCGCGATCGCTTCGGTTCCGCCGGGCACGAACGGCACGTTCGCCGTTTTCATCGCTTGGCGCGCGCGCAGCTTGTCGCCCATGGCGTCGATCGCGTCGGCGTGCGGGCCGATCCACGCGAGCTTCGCATTGACGATGCGCCGCGCAAATGCCGCGTTCTCGGCGAGAAATCCGTACCCTGGATGAATCGCTTGAGCTCCGGAACGCGCGGCCGCGTTCAGCAAGGCGTCGATGTTCAGGTAACTTTGCGACGGGGGCGCCGGTCCGATGAGATACGCTTCATCGGCCATGCGAACGTGCATTGCATCGCGGTCCGCTTCGGAGTACACGGCAACCGTCGCGATGCCCATTTCGCGCGCGGTGCGAATGATGCGGACGGCGATTTCGCCCCGGTTGGCAATGAGGATTTTATCGAACACGCAAATCTTCCAGTTCCAATTCCGGTTCGCGTCCGGCGCGTTTCCAACGCGAAGCGGCCGGCTCGGCGGCCGGCGCTTCCGTCGAACTTCGTAGAGCCTGCAGCGCGGCGACGACCGCCGCGAGTTCGTCTTGCGAAATCACGAACCAAATTCGGGGGGATACATGCCCATCGAGTGATAACCGGCGTCGACGAAGTGCACGTCGGCGGTAATCGTCGAGGAGAGGTCGGACGCTAGAAAGACCGCGGTGTTGCCGACATCTTCGGCGGTGACGTTGCGGCGGAGCGGGGCCACCTTCGGGACGACGTCGAGAATCTTAGAAAACCCGCCGACTTGCCGCGAACTCGCGGTCTTGATCGGTCCCGCCGAAATGGCGTTGACGCGAATGCCGCGCTTACCCAAATCGTAGGCGAGGTAGCGCACGATCGACTCGAGGGCGGCTTTCGAAATGCCGGCAATGTTGTAGTTCGGGACGATGGCGGTTGCCCCGAGATACGTCATCGCCATGATCGAGGCGTTATCGTTGAGACGATCGTACAGGGCGTGAACCAACGCGATCAAGGAGTACGACGAGATGTCGAGCGCCATGCCGAAGCCGTGGCGCGAGGTGTCGTAGACGGTCCCACTCAGGTCGTCCTTATTGACGAAGGCGATCGAATGGACGACGGCATCCAGCTTGCCGAAAGCGGCGAGCGCGTCGCTCATGTTTTTGAGCGATTCGTCGTTCGAGACGTCGCACTCGACGACCGGGCCGCCGCCGAGTTCGGCCGCCAGTTTTTCGACCTCGTCACGCACGCGCTCGCCCTGGTAGGTGAAAGCGAGAGACGCGCCATGTTCGTGCATCTTATGCGCGATGCCGGTGGCGATCGACCAACGATTAGCGACGCCCGTGACGAGGGCGCGCTTTCCTTCAAGCAGTTTCACGTCCGGTTAGATACCAGCGCAAGGGGCACCGTCCTGTCGATACGAACCGGCAGCCCATGTTTTTGCTCCTTTCCCGCTACGTCAAGCCGCTCGACGAGGTCGATCGCTGGCTGCCCGAACACCGCGCCTTTTTGGATCGCCATTATGCGGCCGGACATTTCATTGTTTCCGGCCCGGTCGAACCGCGAACGGGGGGCGTGATCGTGGTCGCCGATATGGATCGCGCCGCGGTTGAGGCGATGCTTGAAGAAGATCCCTTTGCCCGCGAGGGCGTCTCGGAATACGAGATCGTCGAGTTTCGTCCGACGAAATCGTCACCCGCGGTCGGCGCATTCGTCCGCGGCGGCTAGTCGTTCCAGTAGGTCCGCCGCCGCGCGCAAAGTCTCGCGTTCCGTGTCGCTGAGGGTCGCTTCGATCGCCGCATTGAGCCACGCGACGCGCTTGCGCATCGTCTGACGCAGCAAGTCTTCGCCCTTCGGCGTTATCCAGAGGATTGCGCGGCGGCGATCGTCTTCGTCGGGACGCCGCCCGATCAGGCGTTCTTGCTCGAGGCCGCGAAGCGCGCGAGTGAGGGACTGCGGCTGCAAATTCTCGGCGGCGGCGAGTTCCGAGGCCGTCGCCGGACCGGACTGCAGCAGGAGTCCGAGAAGCGCGAGACCCGTCGGTCCGATGCCGATCGGACCGTCCTCGCGGCGCAGTCGCCGGATCAGCGCTGCCATCGCAAACCGGAGCCGGGCTCCGTCGGACGTGCTTCGCTTCGGCATATTGCAATTAATACGCACTGCGTAGTATCATCCCTTCCATGAGCCGAGGAATGAAGTGGGCCGCATGGGGCGTGGGCGGCGTCGTTGCGATCGCGCACCTGCTGACCGCGGGACGCTACGATTTCTTCGTCAACGAGTTGTATTTTATCGTTTGCGGGCGCCACCCCGCATTTGGTTACGTCGACCAGCCGCCGCTCGTTCCATTGCTCTCGGCACTGACGCAAATTGGCGGCACGCACGTCTGGCTGCTGCGCATCTGGGCCGTGCTCGCCGCAGCACTGCTCGTGCCATTGACCGTCGCGCTCGCCGGACTGCTTGGGTCGAGCACGCGAGGAGCGTGGTTGGCGGCTATCGCCGCGGCGACCGCGCCGATGCTCACCGCCATAACGTCGACGGTCACGACCTCGACCTTCGAGCCGATCGATTTCACCGCCGTTGCGTACTTTCTGACGCGCGCCGTCGTGCGCGACGAACCGCGATCGTACTGGTGGGCGGGGGCGGTTGCGGGACTCGCGTTCGAGTCGCGCTACGGCATCATTCTCTGGGGTGTCGCGCTCGCGCTCGGCGTCCTTGCTGCGGGACCTCGCTCGATCTTCCGGTCGCGCGACCTGTGGATCGGCATTGGTATCGCTGTGGTATTGGCGGCGCCGAACGCCCTGTGGCAAATCGCGCACGGCCTGCCGTTCTTGGAACTCGTTCGCAACGATAGCGCCGGCAATCTTACGGGATCGCCGCTCGTCTTTACGCTCGATCAGATCTTTTCGCTCAACGTCGTACTCGCGCCGCTCTGGATCGCCGGATTCGTCGCTCCGTTCTTCATGCAGAATCTCGCGCGCTTTCGGTTTCTCGCCATCGCGTTTGTCGCTACCGGCGTGCTGGTCTTTGTATCGCACGGCAAGAGCTACTATCTAGCCGGCGCCTATCCAACGGCGTTTGCGCTGGGAGCCGCCGCCTGTACGGCGCTGCCGACAGTCCTCGTCGCGATTTGGGCCACGCTAGCCGCACTCAATGGTGCGCTCGCGTTGCCGTTTGTCTTACCGATCTACTCGCCGGAGCGGTTGCGAACCATCGTCGCTCACTCGGCGGTCAAGATGAAAGCCGTCGAGGTGGCGACCATCGGTGCGCCGCTGACGCAAGTGTTCTCCGACGAATTCGGCTGGCGCGAGCTCGCGCAAACCGTCGGCGACGTGTACGCGTCGCTTCCGGAGGCCGATCGCGCGAAGGCGGCGATTTACGCACACGATTATGGCGAAGCGAGCGCCATCAACGTCCTCGGCGCGAATCTTCCGACCGCGATCAGCGGCAACAATCAATACTATCTGTGGGGGCCGCAGGGATACGATGGCTCGGTGGTTATCGCCGTAAACGTCGATGCGATGCAGTGGTCGCAGTGGTGCAATTCCGTGAAGATCGTGGGGCGCTTCGGGACGTCGCCGTACGTCATGCCGCGCGAAGCGGATAAACCGATCGTCGTGTGTCGCGGCATGCACCCGCCGCTCGCTCAGCTATGGCCGCAGTTGAAATACTACGGCATCTAGAGAAGCGCTAGAGCGACGTTTCCAGCAATGTAAAGTGCCGCTCCTGGATGGCGTGAATCGACCACGTTCCGGAGGGCGCGAGCGTCGCGTTTGGCACGAGGTTGGCAGCGATATGCCGATAAACGTCCGCTGCGTTGCTCTTGGTGTAGCCTGCAAGAGCCTGGCTTACGCCGGACACCGCAACGTTGCAGAGGAAGAAGTGGGCTTGCGCGTCGGCGACGAGCCCCTCGATCGAACCGTCCCACTCGTCGGCCTTTTTCGCCCGATGAAGGTAGGGGTTTCCCGACCCCGCCTTCGGCGAGCCGAGTTCCTCGCCGACCGGCTTGCCAAACTTCGTGACGTTCGGAATGATCAACTCGTTCCAAATCGCGTCGTTCATTCCGGCGAACACGGGCGTATGGTAGAGCACGGCTACCGGAAAGACGTCTTTCGAATCAACCCCGATCGACGCATACGACCACAGGAGCGTCCGCATGGCATCGAAGACCGCTCCGTCGTGAATGCCGCGTGCGCTGAACATATGCCGGTGCGCGACGTCGCGCGCCAGAATTGCATCGAACGCCGCGAGGTCGAAGTTCAATTTCGGGATCGGTGCGGGCGTGGCGGAGGCGGTGGCCGCAGGGGCCGGCGTCGCTGCCGCGTCCGCAAGGGTGAGTTGGGGCGCGAACGCGCCGAGCGCCGCGCCCGCGGCGATAAAGTCCTTGCGTGTGGTCACGTGTGCTCCTTACAGGGGGATGTTGCCGTGTTTGCGTTTGGGGCGATCGACGCGCTTGTTCTCGAGCATCGAAAGGGACGTTGCGATGACGCCGCGCGTGCGGTGGGCCTCGATGACGTCGTCGATGTAGCCGTACTGCGCCGCGATATACGGGTTGGCAAAACGATCCACGTACTGATCGATCAGCTCTTGCGTCTTCGCCGCGGGATCCGTCGCCGCGGCGATCTCTCGCCGGTTGATCACCTTAACGGCGCCTTCGGCGCCCATTACCGCGATTTCGGCCGTCGGCCACGCGACGTTGACGTCGGCGCGGATGTGTTTGGATGACATGACGTCGTAGGCGCCGCCGTACGCCTTGCGCGTGATGATCGTGATTTTTGGAACCGTTGCCTCGGCAAATGCGTACAGCAGCTTCGCGCCGTGGAGGATGATGCCGCCGAATTCTTGATCGGTTCCGGGCAGAAAGCCGGGAACGTCCACGAAGGTTACGAGCGGGATGTTGAACGCATCGCAAAAGCGCACGAAGCGCGCCGCTTTGATCGACGATTTGATATCGAGCACGCCGGCCAACACGTTCGGTTGATTCGCTACGATTCCGACGCTGCGACCGTCGACGCGGCCGAACCCGCAGAGAATGTTCTGAGCGTAAAACGGTTGGATCTCAAAGAAGTCTCCGTAGTCGAGAACGCCTTCGATGACCTCGTGCATGTCGTACGGCTTGTTCGGCGAGTCCGGAACGACGTCGTCGAGCTCGTGGTTTTGACGCTGCGGGTCGTCGTCGCACGCATAGCGCGGCGCGTCGTCGAGATTGTTCTGCGGGATGTACGAGAAGAGGGTCTTGGTAGCTTCGACCAATTCGTCCTCATCGGCGGCGACCACGTGCGCGACGCCGCTCTTACTGGCATGCGTCATGGCGCCGCCCAGCTCGTCGAAGCTCACGTCCTCGCCCGTCACCGTCTTGATGATTTCGGGACCGGTGATGAACATTTGCGAGATCTTGTCGGTCATCAGGATGAAGTCGGTGATGGCCGGCGAGTAGACCGCTCCGCCCGCGCACGGGCCCGCGATCAGGCTCAACTGCGGAATCACGCCGCTGGCTTGCACGTTGCGCCAGAAGATTTCCGCATAGCCGCCGAGCGATACGACGCCCTCTTGAATGCGTGCGCCACCCGAGTCGTTGATGCCGATGACGGGCGAACCGGTGCGCACGGCGAGATCCATGACCTTACAGATCTTCTCCGCGAACGCCTCGCCGAGGGAGCCGCCGAGTACCGTAAAATCTTGCGAGAAGAGAAACACCTGGCGGCCGTCGATGGTCGCGCGCCCGGTGATGACGCCGTCGCCGAGAAATTCTTTCTCGTCCATGCCGAACGCGTTCGTTCGGTGCACCACGAATTGATCGAGCTCGGTAAACGAGTTGGGATCGACCAACGCCTCGATGCGTTCGCGTGCCGTCCGCTTGCCGCGCTCGTGCTGCTTCGCGATAGCCGCGTCGCCGGAGGGAGCTAGGGCGAGTGCGCGCTTACGCGCGAGCTCTGCATATTTCTCTTCGTGCGTCCTCACGCACGGTGGCTTACTCGAGGGCTACGGCGTGGCCTGCAGGGGGCCCGGCGCTCGGCGCGCCCGCGGGCGGTCGCAGTAAGATCACGAGCGGCGTCAAGACAAACGTAACGGCCGCGAGAAAGTAGAAGGCGTCGGCAAACGCCATCGTGTTCGCCTGTTGAGCGACGACCCCGGCGATGGTGGGGAGCGGCGCGTGCGCCGCCAGCGCCCGCTGGACCGCCGGCGACGAGAGCGTGACGTTGGCGGCTAGCGCGTCCAGGTGGAATTCGCCCCGACGATCGAGTAGCGTCACCAGCATTGCCGTCGCGATCGAGCCGCCGAGTTGCTGGCACAGATTCAGAAGTGACGTCGCCTTCTGCGTATCGGGACCCTGAACGGAACTGAGCACCGAGACGGCCAGCGGCACGAAGATCATGCCGAAGCCAACGCCGCCCAGCACGAGCGGAAAAACGAACGTTCCGAAGACGCTGTTCGTGGTCAGCACTTCCGCGGTAAGAACGTTGGCAATTCCAACCAGAATGAAGCCGATGGCGAGAAGTACGCGGCGCGGAATCTTCAGCCGGTTCATCAGGAAAAGCGTGAAGAACGTCATGAACATGATCCCGAGCGCCCGCATGAGGATCGACAAACCCGAAAGCGTCGCGGTGAAGTTCAGAAGTAGCTGCTGAAACTGCGGTGCGAGGATAACGCCGCCAAAGAGCGAGAACGCGAGCAACATACCGAGGCTGCAGCCGGCCGCCACCGTGCGGTTGGTGACGAGAATGCGTAAATCGACGATCGGATTCTTGACGACGCGCAGCTCCCAGTACGCAAACGAAGCGAGCGCGACCACCGCGACGATCGCGACGATGAGAATGTTGGAGTCGTTGAACCAATCGTATCGCTCGCCCTCATCGAGGACATATTGCAGGCTGCCGAGTCCGAGCGCCATCAACCCCAATCCCATTCCATCCAGCGACGGACGTCCGCCGCGCTGGACCGGGTCGCGCAACAGCATGGCGCACAGAATGGCCGACATGATGCCCGGCACGATGTTCACGTAAAAGATCCAATTCCACGAGAGCGCGTCGGTCAGGACGCCGCCAAGGGTGGGTCCGATCGAGGGACCGACGACCGCGCCGATCGACGTCAGCGCTTGGCTGAGCCCGAGTTGCCTGGCCGGAAAGGTGTCGCGCATGATCGCTTGGCCGGTGGAAACCAAGCCGCCGCCGCAAAATCCCTGAAGCACGCGGTAAAAGACCAACTGCCCCAGACTCGTCGCGGTTCCGCATAGGCCCGACATGATCGTGAATCCGATAATCGCCGCCACGTAATAGTTACGGCGCCCCATGAGTTGGTGCAGCCACGGCGTGAGCGGAATCACGATCACTGCTGCGATGATGTAGCCGGTGACGATCCACGCTCCGTCGTCGAAGTTCGCTCCCATGTTGCCTTGAATGGTGGGCAGCGCGACGTTGACGATCGTGGCATCGAGCACTTGCAGCAGCGTCGCGGACATGACCCCAATGACGATCAACCAGCGGCGCGCGCCCTCCTCGACGAGTTCTTCGTGCCCGTGCATATGGTAGAGAGAAGGCCTCCAGGATCGAATCGGTTACAGACCGAACGGTCGGTTTTGTGATTGGTTCGAAACGCCGGCTTGCGATCCTTGAATCCGCGGCCCCCATTTTCAACCAGCGGGGTTACGCCGGCACGTCGATCGCCGATATCTTGGCCGCGACGTCGCTCGAAAAGGGTGGCCTCTACAATCACTTTGCCAGCAAGGAGCAATTGGCCGTTGAGACGTTCGACTACGCCTACGCGCAAGTCGAAGCGTATTTCGTTGCCGCGCTCGAGGGAACGGAGTCTGGGCTTCCGCGGTTGCGGGCGTACATCGACGCATTCGAACGCTACTGTACCAATCCGGTGGTCGAGGGCGGTTGTCCCGTTATCAACGCGTGCATCGAAGCGGACGACGCCTTGCCGTTCCTGCGCGAACGTGTGTCGCGCGCATTCAAGGCCATACGCGGGATGGCGCTGCGCAATGTCTCGCGAGCGATCGAAAAGGGCCAGATCGCCCGCGACGTCGATTGCGAACGAGCGGCGGATTTTATCGTTGCCGCCTTGGAAGGCGCGGTCGTGCTGGCTCGCGGCATGCGTTCGCGTACGCACGCGCGCAACGTCGCCTCGACGTTGGGCGACTGGCTCGAAGGACTGGCTCGATGATCGAGCCCGTCGACCACGCGATTCCCTCGCTTGACGGACAGCCGCTCGCTGCGACGCTGTTCGAGCCGGAAGGCGATCCGGCTACGGCGGTCATCGTGAGCCCCGCCACGGGCACCCCGCGGGGATTTTATCGTGCGTTTTGCTCGCATCTGGCCGAGCGAGGTGCGGCGGTCGTCACCTACGACTATCGCGGGACGGGGCAGCCGCCGCAGGAGTTGCGCCGCTCGAAGGCACGCATGCGCGACTGGGGAGAACGCGATTTTCCAGGCGTGATCCGCTGGATGCGCGACCGCTATCCCGCCGTGGACCTGCACGCGGTGGGCCATTCCGTCGGCGGCCACGTGTTGCTCATGGCCGCGAACAACGCCGAAATTGCACGCGCCGTTACGGTGGCGTCACAGTCGGGCTATTGGCGACTGTATCGCGGCTTCGAACGCTATCGCGTGTTCGCGTTCGTCAAGGCCATCATGCCGATCCTGACGCATCTCTTGGGATACTTTCCGGGAAGTCGCGTAGCCTTTGGCGTCGACCTGGCGCCGGGAGTACTCTACGAATGGAGTCGCTGGTGTACGTCCCCAGGCTACTTTTTCGACGACGCCACACTCGAATCGCTGCGCAACGCGCGGACCTACACGGCGCCGACCCGCATGATCGGGCTATCCGACGATCCGTGGGCGACGCCGCGCGCCATCGATGCGCTGCAGGTCGGATTCGTTGCAACTCCGGTTGACCGCGTGGAGATCGTACCGGAGCGCGAGGGCTTGGGCGACATCGGGCACATGGGATTCTTTCGCGCGCGCAACGCGACGTGTTGGCGCTACGTCACCGAGTTTCTTTCGATCGGAGGTTCCCCCGCATGAGCGATACCACGGAAGCCGTCCGCGAACGGACGTTTACCTGGAACGCGCCGATGGATACGGCGCGCTCGATCGTGGGCCGCGACCCGATGACGTGGTTGAGCGACATGATGGCGGGGAAGATCCCCGCACCGCCCGCGGCACGCTTGCTGGATTTCTCAATCGAATCGGTCGAGGAGGGCCGCGTCGTCTTCGGGATGCGCACGCACGAGTGGATGGCCAATCCCGCCGGCGTCATTCACGGCGGAATGTCCGCAACGCTGCTCGACACCGTCATGACGCTCGCGGTCGTGTCCAAAATTCCCCCGGAGAAGATGTGTACCACCATCGATTTACAGGTTCGATTCTTGCGTCCGCTGTTTCCCAACGGTGAAAAAGTCACCGGCGAGGGCGTTGCCGTGCACGTCGGCACGAACTTCGGCACGGCCGAAGGCCGCATTCACGACGCGAAAGGGCGATTGATCGCCCACGGCACCGCTTCGCTTGCGATCGTCGACGCGCTCGCGCAGAAACCGCGCTAGACGTAACCCATGTTCTCCGCACATAACCGGCGCCATAACTCGCACCTGGTTGCGCTGATCCGCGATATCGTTGAGATCGTCGCGATTCTCGCCGCGGGCTTCTGGGCTTTTTACGTCTTTATTTACGAGAACAAGATCGTTCCGACGTTCGCGCAGCCCGATATAAATTTCACGGCATCACTGCAAAAGGTGAGCGAGCACGACAAACTCATCGGGATCCGGCTTGAGACCGATGTGCGCAACGATGGAGCGGCGCGGGCGCACTTCTTGGGGCTTGCAACGGTGGTCGTCGGGGAGCGCATCGAGCCCGTGACCTCGCCGCTTCCGATGACGTTGGCGGGTAACGGCCTAGCTCAGGACCCGTTCTATCAGACCTCGGGGACGGTCGCCGTCTACCAAAACGTCTTGGTTACCTCGCTCGGGGATCCGCACACGAAGAAAGACGACGCTCTCCAGCCGGGCGGCGATCAGCGCTTCGAAACGATATTCTACGTTCCCGCGGGACGCTTCGATCGGTTACGCGTGTACATGGCGGGGCGCTTCACGCGCTACGACGACAAGATCATTCCGACTCAGGTGGTTATGCGAAACGGCCTGCCGCAATTCCGCGAGAACAACGGAAAAACGGAAAGCCATCCGTTCTCCACGTACGTCACGTCGCTCGATCTCGACGGCGGGCGCTAGGCTACCAGATCCCGAGCGCCGCCTTCACGTCGTCGGAGGCCATGGTGTTGGGATCCCAAGGCGGTGAGAAGGTGATGTCGACCTTCGCGCTTTTCACTCCCTCGATGGCAAGAACGTGATCTTCGACCGATTTCTTGAACATCGGACCAACCGGGCACATTGGGGACGTGAGCGTCATGACGACGTTGACGAATTCTTGCGCGTCGCCCTCGACGCTGACGTCGTAGACCAACCCGAGCTCGAGGATCCCGAGATTCAGTTCGGGATCCTTGACTTCAATCAGGGCGGTTCGGACTTGTTCGACGGTGGGCATGGAGTCTAGTGTAGACGCGGACGCCGGTGCGGTCCACCCCTAAAGCCGCTCGGGCGGGGTCGCGGGCGGCCGGTCGGAGCCTCCGAGGCCTGCTCGGACGTGATGGCGTACCCAGGCCTGGTAAAATAGTGGTGAAGGCCGTCACGAAACCCGCAGGCGACGGGTAGCGTTCATTACAGGCACAGAAGGAACAAGCAGCCATGTCAATGTGGGAACCGTTTACCGAACGCGCGAGACGAAGCATCGTCCTCGCTCAGGAAGAGGCGCAGCGTCTCGGTAACAATTACATCGGAACCGAGCATATTCTGCTCGGCATTATCTCCGAGGGTGAAAGCCTCGCCGCTAAGGTGCTCGAGTCGCTCGGCGTCAACCTGGCGAAGGTACGCCAGGAAGTCGAAGCGATCGTCGGGCGTGGCGGCCAGACGGTTCAGCAAGAAATGGTGTTTACGCCGCGCGCCAAACGCGTGATCGAACTCGCCTTCGAAGAGGCGCGGCAGCTCAATCATAACTACATCGGTACGGAGCACCTCTTGCTCGGCCTCATCCGCGAGGGTGAAGGCGTCGCCGCGCGCGTGCTGACCAACCTCGGCGTCGATCCGGCGAAGGTGCGCGTGCAGACCACGTCACTGCTGGGCGCCGAAGGCCAGCCGCCGGCTCCGAAGGGCAAGAGCAAGACGCCGACGCTCGACGCTTACGGCCGCGACCTCACGACGCTTGCGCGCGAGAACAAACTCGATCCCGTCATCGGGCGCAACAACGAAATCGAACGCGTGATCCAGATTCTCGCACGCCGCACGAAAAACAACCCGGCGCTCATCGGCGAACCGGGCGTCGGCAAAACGGCGATCGCCGAAGGCTTGGCGCAGCGCGTCATCAAGGGTGAAATTCCCGAGCCGCTGCGCGACAAGCGCGTGATCACGCTCGATCTCGCGGGACTGGTTGCCGGTACGAAGTATCGCGGCGAATTCGAAGAACGCATGAAGCGCGTCATGGACGAAATCCGCGGCGCGGCGGGCGAAATCATTCTCTTCATCGACGAATTGCACACGCTGGTCGGTGCGGGCGCTGCCGAGGGCGCGATCGACGCGTCCAACATCATCAAGCCGGCGCTTGCGCGCGGCGAGTTGCAGTGTATCGGCGCGACGACCCTGAACGAGTTCCGCAAGCATATCGAAAAAGACTCGGCGCTCGAGCGTCGCTTCCAGCCGGTGATGGTCGGCGAGCCCTCGGTTGAGGAAACCGTCGAGATCCTTATGGGCTTGCGCGATCGCTACGAAGCACACCACAAGGTTCAAATCACCGACGAAGCGCTAGCCGCCGCCGCAAAGCTCTCCGATCGCTACATTACCGATCGCTTCTTGCCGGACAAGGCCGTCGACTTGATCGACGAGGCGAGCTCGCGCGTTCGCCTGCAGGCGACGCTGCCGCCGCAGTCGATTCGCGATATCGACGGACAGCTTCGTCGCGTACTGGCCGAGAAAGAATCGGTCGTCAAGAACCAGGAGTTCGAGAAGGCTTCATCCGTTCGCGATCGCGAGGAGAAGCTGCGTCTCGAAAAGGCGCGTCTCGAGCAGGAGTGGCAAGAGAAGAAGGCGGCAAACGAAGGCAAGCCGCTGATGGTTACCGGAGAAAACGTGGCCGAGATCGTTGCGGCCTGGACGAAGATTCCGGTCAGCCGGCTCGCGCAAGCCGAGACCGAGAAGCTTCTGAAGATGAAGGATCTGCTCCACGAGCGGATCATCGGGCAAGAAGAGGCGATCGAGGTCATCACGCGCGCGATCCGGCGCTCGCGT
>Ga0181525_10003377_pt1 | contig 12671 bp, 13 predicted proteins | sample PEATcosm2014_Bin_48_FD_121100 | JGI IMG/M metagenome (GOLD analysis project Ga0181525, IMG submission 121100) | Peatland microbial communities from MTU Mesocosm Facility, Houghton, MI, USA - PEATcosm2014_Bin06_10_metaG | ecosystem: Environmental > Terrestrial > Soil > Wetlands > Peat | place... | reverse complement strand
GCGCGATGGAAACGCTGGCTGCGTCGTTGATGAAGGTTTCGAACGACATCCGCTGGCTGGCTTCGGGGCCGCGCTGTGGCCTCGGTGAGATTTCGATTCCGGAGAATGAGCCTGGGTCGTCGATCATGCCGGGCAAGGTGAATCCAACGCAATGCGAGGCGATGACCATGGTCTGCGTGCAGGTGCATGGTGCGACTGCCGCCGTGGGGTTCGCCGGATCGCAGGGCAATTTTGAACTTAACGTGTACAAGCCGGTGATCATTTACAACTTTCTGCACTCGGTCACGCTGATCGCCGATGCCTGCCACGGCTACGTCGAGTACATGATCAAGGGCATCGAGGTTAATCGCGCCAAGGTGGACTGGTACGTGAAGAACTCGCTGATGCTGGTGACGGCGCTGGCCCCGAAAGTGGGCTATGACAATGCCGCCAAGATCGCACACACAGCGCACGTGGAGCACTGCAGCCTGCGCGAGGCGGCGGTGAAACTGGGGCATCTTACCGGCGAGGAGTTTGATCAGTTGGTACAGCCGGAGAAGATGACGCGACCGTAGGAAACCAGTTCTCGGTTCTCAGATCTCAGTTCTGAGTTTTCTGTTCTTAGCGCCGCGTGGTCGTGATAGCCCGGAACCGTGGCGGACATCGACCCGAAAATAAAGTTTGGGGGCTTCGTTGCGGCCGGTGTTGGACCGCTCACTCTTTAGCCGGAAATGCACCCAGAATGAGGCAGTACCCCCCCCCCCCCTTTTTTTGCAAAATATCTGGAATCATCGCATTAGGTGCTGTTCACGCGTCACAGACTTAGTCCAGTGAACAAAACTAGATTGTCCTCACGCCATGGGGACTAACGCGTTTTCGCGAGGGTGGCACGCGGGCGGGCATAGCGCCTGATACGCGCGGCGGCATTCTCACGATGGTCACTGCACGGGGAGAATTCCCTGAGGCAGCACAGGGGCTACTACGTTGCAGGGGTCCTTCGACTGCGAAACTGCTTCGCTTCGCGAAGCAGTTTCTTCGCTCAGGATGACAGAGTTAATAGGTAATTGGCGGGATACGTCAAGCGATCGGACTGTGGCTATTTTTTGCGCATCCAGATGCCCCAGGTGAGCGGGCCTGCTTCTTTATTGGTGATGGGGCGGCCGGCCAGCTTTAGGGCTAGTTTGATCTGACCGTGGTGGTAGCCCTCGTGCCAGATCATGTACTGGAGCAGGAGGATGGGGTGGTCGTAGTGAAGATTCATTTCGCGGCCTGCCTTCAGCCTGCTTTTTACCGCGTCCCGCACCGCCTTGGCGCTGTGGTTCAGCACCTGCGCCAGGTGGCCCCGGTCGCGCTCGATCGCCCACTCCTCCTCGGGCAGGCTTACGGCGAACTCGGGCGCGTCTTCGGAGACAAACACAAGTCGCACGTAGTGGATGTGTGCGAACAGTTGCGCGATGGATGGGCTGCCCTCCATTGGCCGGACGTCGAGTGCGCTCTCCGGGATAGCGTGGAGCAGGTTGAGCAGGATTTTGTGGTTGCGGTCCCAGGAGTCGAGGAGAGCCTCAAGCAGGTTTTGGTTTAGTGCGGTCGACATGTGCGCATCCGTTGGTTGATCGGGAAATTGTAACGAATTTTGTTTGATGAGGCTGGAATGGGCCACCCGCGCTTTCGCTGAAGCTCACCTCAGGCGCTGAAGCGCGGCGAGTTTAAAGAATCTTGGCGGCACGACTGAAGTCGTGCCCTGATACGAACCTTCGTCGAGTAGGAATTTTTTCAGCAGCATCCTACGGCTCGACGAGTTCGGGTTCCTGAGTTTGGGGCGCAGATTTCGTCCGCTTCGGCGTGGTTGTGATCACCACTACACTCACCAGCACTAGGAATGTTCCCAGGATGGTTCGCGCTCCCAGTCCTTCTCCGCCTAGAAAATACCCAAGCAGCACCGCGATCACGGGGTTCACGTACGCGTAGGTGCCGACCTTGGTGGGAGACTCGTGATGGATGAGCCAGACGTAGGCGGTGAAAGCGATGATGGAGCCGGCGACGATCAGGTAGAGCAGCGCGAACCAGGCGCGGGGCGGGACTCCGCGGGCGCGAAAGCCGTGGAACTCTCCGAACATGGCGGCGGCCAGCAGGAGCAGGATTCCTCCGACGAGCATTTGGGCGCCCGAACTCATAACCTTCGATTCGGGCAAGCGCAGCTTTCGGGAGAGGACCGAAGCGAGAGACCAGCTGATTGCGCCAACTACCAGGGCAAGCGCGCCTGACCTTGCAATCGGGGCGTCACCGAAACCTACGGAACGGCTGACCAGGACTGCTACTCCAGCAAGGCCCACCACAAGCGCGATTCCCAGGCGGAAGGTGAGCCGCTGCGTGCGCAAGATAAGAATTTCGGCAAGCGCGGTGAAGACCGGAATGGTGGCCAGCATGACCGCGGTAATTCCGGAGGGGACGCGCTGCTCGGCCCAGAACACCAATCCGTAATCCACTAAAAAGATGAGTACCGCCAGGAGCGCGACGGAAGCCCATTCGCGGCGGGTGGGGGAAGCGGTGCCGGTGGCGCGCATCCAGGCGTAGAGCACAATGCCCGCGGCTGTGAAACGCATTCCGGCTAGCAGCAGCGGTGGCACCTCGTGCACGCCGATGCGGATGGCCAGAAATGTCGATCCCCAGACGAAGTAGAGAATGGCGAAAGCCAGCAGGGTTTTCCAGCGGGATGGGCGGGGCATGGCTTGCATTCTCGTGATTCTCGCGAGCTTCAGAATAGTAAAGAAACTCGCTGCCTATTAGAGCAGTGTGGATCGCCTTGGAAGCAAGATTTACCTATTAAAGCTTTTTATGGCGCACCGCCGTTCTCCGGGTGCAAACTCGGACGGCGCACGGGGAGGATAGCAACCTGTGCGATGGCGGTGAAGTTGGGGGTCTTAAGGACGGGTAGGTCGGTCAGTTGGTGCGACCGGAGAAGATGACAGGACCGTAAAGGTGAGAATTCTAGAGTTTCTCGATACCCAAGAGTAGTATCAGGCGCTCGTGTATCGCGCGAATGACTTCCATTGGCACAGTTTCGACATACTTGGCGCCGCGCGTGTACCAGTCGAGATTCTTTATCGCATCGGCGAGAACAACGCCCGTAATTTTCATCTGGGCCGGAAGCCGCACTTCGAAGGGATAGCCTTTAATTTGGTTGGTAACAGGCACAGCCACGGCAAGTCGCGTTTTCGCGTTGTACTCGGTGGAAGACAGTACGATAGCGGGACGCCAACCGCCCTGCTCATGACCCTCGCTGGGGTCGAAGTTAATTTTAACGACATGTCCCCTGTCGGGGATGTAGCGCACGGCTACCATACTTCGTTGCCGACGGGCTTGCCCCAGTCAGTTTCCTTGTGGCGGTTCTCCGGCGTGATGGCCGCTACGAGAGATTCCAGTGTGAGCTTGGGGCGGAGAGGACGGACGGTGAGCATCCCGTCCTCGACCATCATTTCCACCTCGTCTCCTTCATTTAGTTGCAAGACCTCGAGCAAGGGTCGGGGAATTCGCAACGCCTGACTGTTGCCCCAGCCGACAACTTGCGTCTTGGTTGAGGTTGGGACGAATCGCTCCTCAACCATCCCGAGCCCTTTCAATGCTCTTAGGTGGAAGCGGATGCTGCCTTTAACCCCGCCGTTCTCCTTCGCCCACTCATTAAGAAGCGCGCTGTATCTGCCGTCCCTGTCGACGATTGGCGCCAGGGCCTCGAGAGTAACAGGGGCCCGGCAACTTGCAAGAGCGTCGACCACCAAGGCCTTCTGGCCTCTAAATTTTGCTCCGCCCAGCTTAGCGGTTTTTAAGTACATTTTTTTCATTCTTGCGAATGCCCTCCGAGCAGTGCACACTGGCAGTGTACACATATATGTATATCCATGTCAAGATATCCTAACTAGAGGTAGTGGGTCTTTATGATTTCCAAGCGACGTCGTCAATTTTCTCGTAAAAATTAGTGGTGGCTGCAGCTTGAACGGCGGAAGGAAACTCTACTTTTTCAGCAGGCTGGTGTGGCTGGCGACGCATTGCCAGCGGCCTTCGGTGAACACCCAGGTGTCGGTAAAGCGGCCCCAGTGTTCGTAGGGTTTGTTCTGGTAGGTTCCCCTGGTGTGGTAGATGCCGACCACCACGGCGGAATCCGAATACATACTGACCTTGAGATCCTGAATGGTGAGGCTGCTGAGATTGAACTCTGGATCTTTGATATCGGCGAGGAACTTGGCTTTGTCGCTGACCTCCCCGTCATATTCTGTGTTGACGAATTCCCTGCCGATCATGGCGTCGAGGGCGCGGGCATCGCGATTCACCTGGGCTTCATTCCACAGATGTTCCATGACGATTAGCTTGGTTTCCTGCGAATCGTCTTTCGACTTCTGGGCGACGGCGTAGCCGATCGAAGCCAGAGCCAGAAGAAGGCAGCAGCATGTGGAACGGAGCATGGGCGTGCGGGTCCGCTCATCCCCACGTGAGGCGGACGCTGCGAGAACATAGCAGCGGGATTTGGGTTGGCGCTATGGAAATGCGCGAATGGAGATTACGAACGTCATTCGGAAACGAGGGTGGGCGGGATTTCCCCTGCTCGCTGCGGAGGCGAGGACGCCCCCGCGACAGCCGGCGGGACGCCGGCGCTACGGCTTCGTTTAGTAGGCCCAGCGCAGCAGGCAGGCCCCTACGGTGAAGCCCGCGCCTACCGAGGCCATCAGCACCAGGTTTCCCTTTTTCAGTTTGCCCTCTTCGATCGCCGTATTCATGGCTAATGGAATCGTGCCTGCGGTGGTGTTGCCGTAGCGCTCGATGTTGACGATCACGCTTTCGGGGCGCAGGCCGAGGCGGTCGGCGGTGGCATTGATGATGCGCAGATTGGCTTGATGAGGAATGAAGGCGTCGATATCGGAACCTTTGAGGCCGTTGCGTTCCAGCAACTTCAGGCAGGCTTCGGTCTGCTTGCGCACCGCGAACTTGAAGACCTGCTGGCCGTCCTGATGAACATAGTGCATTTTCTTGTCGACGGTTTCGCGCGTGGAAGGATTGAGGCTGCCGCCGCCGGGCATTTGCAGGAAGCATCCGCCGGAGCCGTCGACTTCGTGGATGAAGTCGATCAGGCCTTCGGAATCGTTTTCGGCGGGCTCGAGGATCACGGCACCCGCTCCGTCGCCAAAGATCACGCAGGTGGCGCGGTCGGCGTAGTCGATGATGGAAGACATCACATCGGCGCCGATCACCAGGACCCGTTTATGGGTGCCGCTCGCAATAAATTGCGCTCCAGTCTGCACAGCGTAAATAAAGGCGGAGCAGGCGGCGGAGAGATCGAATCCCCAGACACCCGTGGCGCCCAGCTTGTGCTGCACCAGGCAGGCGGTAGAGGGAAAGAACATGTCGGGCGTGACGGTGCCGACGATGATGGCCTCGATGTCGCTGGGAGACAGGCCGCGCTGGGCCAGCGCCTTCTTGGCGGCCTCGACTGCGAGGTCGCTGGTAGCCACGCCTTTTTCCACGATGTGGCGTTCGCGGATGCCGACGCGGGCGAGAATCCAGTCATTGGTGGTGTCCACCATTTTTTCGAGGTCAGCGTTGGTAAGGAGTTTGGGCGGCACATAGGTGCCGAGGGCGCTGATTTTGGCTCTGATGCGAACAGGATTCGTCAATGAGTGCTCCTGCATCTGATGCTGAGTATAAGACTCAGTATTTTGCAGGATTGGACGAAGAATGTCTAACCGGGAAATCGCACATGGAGGGGCGGACGCCTCGTCCGCCCAGCGGAGCTGCAATCCAGTGGGCGTGGTTCGTTTTGTGATGCGGCTCCCCGGACGAGGGCGTCCGGGGCACCACGAGGAAGGAGTTGCGTAGGAAGGTCAGGCAGCGCAACGCTGCTTTTCGTGTTCCATCCACTCGCGGATGAAGTTCGGACAGTCAACAATGCCGAAGTCGCGGCCCTCACCGCCGACAAGATACATCAGCGCGACGCGATCCAATTCCTCAAGGCTGGCCAGATTGAGCAGAGGCCATAAGGCACAGTCGATAGCCGAGGCAACGAGTTGGTCGAGGTACTTGAGATGGCCGCGGGACAAGCTGCCTGCAACTCGGATCGTTACGGTTGGAGAAACTGCCTTGGGGGAAAAGTCGCGCATTGTTTTCACCGCCTTCAGGATTTTGCTGCGGATGAATATTGGACGCGGCTAAACAGCTCTTCTTGCGCAAAGACTTGTAAAGGATGTGTAAAGGTTGGAAACCGGAACTGCAGACATGAAGTGCAGACAAAAGAGAGGACAAACAAAATAAGCCAGGCACCGGGGGCCCACTGCACACGCAAGAGCCCGTTACCGTTGCTTCCTTCCGGACCTGGCGGGGTTGGCGAGAGTACGTCGCGTGAGACCGATGCCTGACCTGAATCATTCTAGCAAACACACGCGCCGCTGAGTTCCGACACCGGGACTTGAGCGGGCGTCGCGCAAAGGGCTGGTGACTTTCGGTGCAAGAAATCCGCAGGAAAGCCTTCCCTTCTGGAGAGCGTTGTCGAACAATGGAGACTCCCCCAGCGCCTGAAGGCGCGCGATGGGCAAATGATCGTTGCGGTATGCCTGACGGCATACGCTGATACGAAGCTTTCACGATACGAATCTTCACGACGGAATCGAAAACGCGGGATGCCCCAGACTCAGCCAGAACTCGACGTGATCCCCCTGCCGCAGGCGATCAATAAATACTTTGAGCTTTCTATCTACATGCTTGTTTTAATGGGGTTTGGAACGCTCGCGAGCACGGGCGGGCTCGACCTGGCGACGATCCTTTTGGTCGGAGCGGCGTTGGCGGTGCGCGGCTATCTGTTCGCGAAGCGGCGGCGAGTCGTGATTTCCGAGCGCTGGACCACCCCGCTGACCATCGCCTATTTCCTTTTCTATGCCGGCGATTACCTGCTGCTCTCCCGCGGCTTTTTGACGGCGACAGTGCATCTGGTGCTGTTTGCGGTGGTGGTGCGGACTTTTTCACTGCGCCGGGATCGCGATTACACCATGCTCGCGATTCTGGCCTTCCTGATGGTGCTGGCCTCGGCTGTGCTTACTGTCGACAGCGTTTTTCTATTTTTCTTTGCCGGATTCGTTCTGATGGCCGTGGCTACGTTCATCCTGATGGAGATGCGGCGGTCCGGGCGCGCCGCGAAGTTTCAGGCGCGGCACTCAAACGATATGCAGGAGCACCGCCATCTGGCTTTCTCGCTCGTCCGCGTGACCCCGACCCTGGTGCTGATGATCCTGGTGAGCGCGGCCGCAGTGTTCTTTCTTTTGCCCCGCATGTCGGCGGGCTACCTGGGCGGCTATTCGTTCGGCACGGATTTCTCCACTGGCTTCAGCGATCGCGTGCAGTTGGGCCAGATCGGGCGCATTCAGCAATCCGACGCGGTGGTGATGCACATTCAAATCGATGGGGACAAGGGTGGCCAGTATGCGCTGCACTGGCGGGGCGTGTCGCTGGCCAATTTCGACGGCCGGAACTGGTCGACCCCCCCCGAGCAGGTTGTGCTGCCGCCGCTGGCCACGGGGGAATTTGCCATCCCGTTTTTTAGTCAAGGACTGGCGCAGCCGCCGCTGACGCGTATTCAACTGACGCCGGGTGTGAATCACATGATTCATTACCGCGTGCTGATGGAACCGATCGGAACCAACATTTTTTTTCTCGCTCCCTGGGCGCGACGGGTCAGCGGGGCATATCGCACGCTGGAGATCGATTCGGGTGGAGCAGTCTCCGATCTCGACAGCCTGCGTTCCGTGACGCTCTACGAGGCGGACTCTGACATTTCTACGCCTCCTGCTGAGCAACTTCGCAAGGCCGGAGACTACCTTCCGCCGATTGCCCTGAGCTATCTACAATTGCCGCCGCTCGACACGCGTATTCCGCGGCTGGCGGCGCAGATCACGGGATCCGCTTCCAACAGCTACGACAAGGCGGTCGCACTCGAAACTTATCTAAAGACTCGCTACGGCTACACGCTGCAGTTGCCGCGGGCGCCAGTGGCCGATCCGCTGGCCGACTTTCTGTTCACACGCAAGCAAGGGCACTGCGAATATTTCGCGTCTTCGATGGCCGTGATGCTGCGCACTCTGCGCATTCCCTCGCGCGTGGTCAACGGCTTTCGCAGCGACGAGTTCAACGACGTCACCGGCAACTATGTAGTCCGCGCCAGGAACGCGCACGCCTGGGTTGAGGCGTACTTCCCCGGCTATGGCTGGGTCACGTTCGATCCTACGCCGGGCGGGGCGATCGCTTCGCCGCAAGGCTGGGGGCGGGCCATGCTGTACCTGGATGCAGCGTCCTCGTTCTGGCGGGAGTGGGTGATCAGCTATGACGCTTCGCACCAGAGCATTCTAGGGCAGACAGTGCTGAGCGGAACACGCAGTTCGGTGGAGCGGGCTCGAATGTGGGCCCGGTTGCGCTATGCGCGCCTGATGAATTTGGTGCGGAAGAGCCAGCGCGATGCAGGGCAGTCGCAGGGAAAATGGTTGGGGATTGGCACTGCAGTTGTAATTTTGCTGTTGGCTCTGGGCAACGCTGGGCGGATTGCCCGCGTGATTCGTACATGGCGGCTGCAGGTGCATCCCGAGCGCTCGCCGGATCAGGCAGCCGCGATGTGGTACGACCGAATGGCGCGACATCTGGCGCGGCGGGGTATGAAAAAAGTCACAACCCAAACGGCACAGGAATTTGTACGCGTCATCGAAGATGAGCGATTGCGCGAGCGAGTGGGTGACTTTACACACGCGTATGAGTCCGCGCGGTTCGGGAATTCCGCGGACGATGCGCTGCGCTTGCCGGAGCTGTACGAAGAGGTGGAACAGGCGGCAACAAAATAAGCCACCAAGTGCGGGGCTTCAAACGGCGTCAAGCTGGAGCGTGAATCCGCGGTCCCTCTAGAAATGCCAGATCACGCCGCCGCCGACGAAGTAGTTGTGCTGGCGGGTCTTGCCGGTATCGGCAAGGGGAAAATCGGGCGTGCCCGACCAGAAGTCGCGGACATCGAGTCGAAAACCGAAACGCCTGAAACGGTGCTGAAAGGGATTTACATCCAGTCCGAATCCGCCTTGCAGAACGCCCGAGGTCGTAGAACCGCCCGGGTTGGTGCCGTAGTAAAGCAGATTCTTGTTCTCACTGAAATGCGCGAAGCCACCACCGATGCTGACCCAGGGCGAAACTGCAGTCGCGGGAAACAGATTGAAGCGAAATGACGGCGCGACGAAAATCTGTTGGTAATCCTTAGGAACGAAGTCGCCGGAGTCGAGGTCTTCATCCAGATTGAAGACCGCTGGCACTTCGCCCGAGATGGAATAGACGGCCGTGCCGAACAATCGGCGCGAATAGTTCACCTCGAAGGTAAGCCCCTTGCCCGAACGCACCATATTGTTGGGCGCGATGCCCCCGATGATGCCCTGGTCGCTGATGAAGGTGCGGCCGATGATGCCCGTCAACTGGTTCCGCTCGTCCTGGGCGGCCGCAGAGACACCGAGAACGCACATCGTCAATGCCAAAACTGCGATAATGACCGGTTTCCCAGACATTTCCCCTCCAGGATGCGGGACTTAGAAGTTTCTTCGGTAACCTTTAGCCTAGCACGAACCGTAAAGTTTTCATCCACAGGATGCTGCCTTCGGTGGTGCCTATAGTCACCAGGTGGGACAGATGCGGCAGGCAGCGAGAATGGTTATCCGGAGTCGTACGCCGGGACGTTCGCCAGAAAATGTTAAAATGGTAGGATTCCATGCCTTTGAAGAGCCCTACTATCTCTCGTTCCAGCAAGCAACTTCCCCACTCCGTGGAAAACCACGCTCAGGAAGCGCGTCCGCAAAAAGTAGGCTTTGTCAGCCTGGGATGCCCCAAGAACCTGGTCGACAGCGAAGTGATGATGGGCCTTTTGGCGCGGGCAGGGGCCGAGCTCTCACCGCGAGCCGAAGACGCCGACGTGATCGTGGTGAATACCTGTTCGTTCATCGAAAGCGCGCAGCAGGAGTCCGTCAATACGATTCTGGAGATGGCTGCGCACAAGACCGGAGGACGAGCGAAAAAGCTAGTGGTTGCAGGCTGCCTGGTCGAACGCTATCGCGATGAGATTCTCCGGCGCATACCGGAGGTCGACGCCGTTGTTGGAACCGGCGAACTGGAAAATATTCTGGCCGCGACTGGCATTGCCACTGCTGCTCCGCGCAGCGATTCGCCGTTCGTAGTGCTGCAGTCACGGCCCGAGGGCGATGCCCGGGCCGCGCAGGGACGGTTCTCGCGCGGGCAATGGGACGGCGCGATCGCCGATCTGCCGAATTATCTTTATGACGACGAGACGCCGCGCATTCTGGCCACGCCAAAATCCACGGCTTACATCAAGATCGCGGAGGGATGCGATCATCCCTGCACGTTCTGCATTATTCCGCAGTTGCGGGGGAAGTTTCGCTCGCGGCGCTTCGAGTCGGTGGTCGCCGAAGCCGAGCGGCTGGCGCAGGTTGGCGTGCGCGAGATCACTCTGATCGGGCAGGACACAACCTGCTACGGAGAAGACTTTGGACTGAAAGACGGGCTGGCGCTCCTGCTCGAGAAGCTGGCGAAGATTGACGACCTGCGCTGGATCCGGTTCCTCTATGCTTATCCCAACAAGATCACGGGCAAACTGCTGGAAACCATCGCTTCCTCCGACAAAATCTGCTCTTACATGGATGTACCGCTGCAACACGCCTCTGCGCCAGTGCTGAAGCGCATGAAGCGAGGCGGCGGAGCGGATGTGTTTCTGCGGTCGATCGGCAAGATGCGACGCGCGATCCCCAACCTGACTTTGCGGACATCGTTCATCGTCGGCTTCCCCGGAGAGACCGAACAAGAGTTTGAAGAACTTTGCGAATTCGTGCGCGAAGCCCAATTCGACTGGATGGGAACTTTCTCTTATTCCGATCAAGAAGGTGCGGACGCCTACGGATTGGACAAGAAGCTGTCGCTACGCGAGATCGAGCGCCGCCGCAAGCTCCTGATGGGAATCCAGCGCCAGATCAGCAAGAAGAAAAAGAAGGCGCTGGTGGGACAGGAATTCGATCTGCTGCTCGAAGGCACGTCGGATGAGACCGATCTGCTCATGGAGGGCCGCACAGCGATGCACGCCCCCGAGATTGATGGCAAGGTCTTCGTGAATGACTTTCCGGAAGACGCGAAGCCGGAGCCCGGCGCATTTTATCGCTGTCAGATCACCGAAGCACACGACTATGATCTGGTAGCGAGGATTTTGTAGGGGCACCGCCAGCAGAGACGAAGACGCACAAGCTTCCCCAGCCTCGTACAAGTGCCGAGGAGAAACCTGATCGATGAGATGGTCCGCGGGAATTCTCTACAGCGTCACGGCGATTCTTACCGGATCTGCTGCGTTTTCCATGATGATGCAAACAGTCAACGGCGGCCCTTGGTCTTGGTGGGGACCGGTGATGCTAGGGGCTGCCATCCTGTTGATGGTTGTGGGTATTCGTGCTTTCGCGACTGAACTCGCTGTCGGCTGGTTGGTCGCAATCGCTGCGGCTACTCCGCCTGCAATCTGCTCCGCGTTTGGCACGTGGCCGCTTAGGTGCTGGGTCTTCGCACTTGCAGTGGGGATCTCTGCATTCGTCCTTTTCAGGGTGGATGCAGCGATCAGACATGGCGATACTGCGGCGTTTCTAGCGAGTTCTCTGCTCGCTGCCTCGTGGATCTCCGTCTCCGTCAATACGGTTCGTGCCTACCTTTCACCGAATGTCGCAAACGCGAGCCTGGCCGTCCCCGCTGTGATGCTTTTCTTTTGGGTGCTCATTGTCGCCACGTTGCTAAGGTCTGGAAGTACTGTTTTCCGGAGGCCATCGGTTCGCTGACCGGTAAGACCATGCCACGAAAGCGCACCCTCAAACTTCGCTGTCCCATCTGCAAAAAAGCCGTGAAAAGCGGCGATGCCGAGTTCCCCTTCTGCAGCGACCGCTGCCGCACCATCGACCTGGGCAAGTGGGCCAGCGGAGCTTATGTGATTCCATCGCCGACGACGGACGAAGACGAGCAGATCCGAGAAAGTACACCGGAAGACCAGGATGAAGAACCGTGAGAGATAAGTGGAGATGGGTTTGGGCGCGCGGGCTGGACGCCCGCGCGACAGCCGCCGAGGACGGCGGCGCTACAAAGACCGCATGAAACCGTGGGCCACGCTGATCGCAACGTTTTTCGGCATCGGATACTCGCGGCCGGGCCCGGGCACCTGGGCATCGGCAGCAACTGTGTTGCTGTGGGCGGCACTGGCCCACGTTCTCGCGCCTTCGTTGCGAACTCCGGTTGCGATCGCGCTCGCCGTATCGGTCACGCTGATCGGCATTCCCGCAGCCACGCAGGTGGCGCGCGGCTCGGGGAAGAAAGATCCGCAGTTTGTGGTGATCGATGAAGTCGCGGGGCAACTGATAGCGCTGATCGCCGTGCCGCTGGCGTGGAAATCTTTTCTGGCGGGCTTTATACTTTTTCGTGCGTTCGATATCATCAAGCCTCCCCCAGTGCGGCAATTGGAAGCTCTCCCCGAAGGGGCCGGGATTGTGCTGGACGATGTGGCCGCCGGCCTGTACGCTCTCGGAGTCGTGCATCTCTTTCTGCATTTGGTCTACTAAAGTAGCGCAGGTGTTTTTCTCATGGGATTCTCCGACCGCATC
>Ga0181525_10003376_pt1 | contig 12679 bp, 14 predicted proteins | sample PEATcosm2014_Bin_48_FD_121100 | JGI IMG/M metagenome (GOLD analysis project Ga0181525, IMG submission 121100) | Peatland microbial communities from MTU Mesocosm Facility, Houghton, MI, USA - PEATcosm2014_Bin06_10_metaG | ecosystem: Environmental > Terrestrial > Soil > Wetlands > Peat | place... | reverse complement strand
CTGATGGGGTTCCGCAAGGGCGCGTCCTATGACGGTGCGATCTTCCAGCTGTTCGACGCGCGCGCGGCCGATTTCCTGTATATCGATCGCATCGTTGTGGCGCCCGAATTTCGTGGCAAAGGCGTCGCCGGGCGTCTCTATGACGACATTGCGCGTTTCTCGCGCGAAACCGGCGTCGAGACTTTGACCTGCGAAGTCAACGTCGTTCCGCCAAATCCGGCCTCGATGCAATTTCATGCGCAGCGCGGATTTCACGAAATCGGCCGGCACAAGACGGGCGAGAAGACGGTCGCGCTGCTCGCGAGCGAACTCTGATCTTCGCTTTACGGCCGGGCCGGGTTGAGCGCGGCCATCGGGACGACATCCACCCATTCCCCATCGATGAAAGCCGCGTCTCTGAGGCGGCCTTCTTCCTTGAAACCGACCGCCCGATAGGCCGCGATAGCCCGCGCGTTGTGGGCAAACGCCGTCAGGCTGAGGCGATGGAGATTGAGGTGGTTCCACGCGAAATTGGTTGCGAGCGCCAGCGCGCGCTTGCCGTAGCCCTTGCCGCGCTCGGATTCGGAGCCGATCCGCACGCCGATCTCGGCTGAGCGATGCACGAACTGGATATTCTTGAAGACCACGAAGCCGACGATCTGCGGCTCGAAGGTTTTGCGGATGGCGAAGAGCATCTGCGCGCTGTTGCGCGGCAGCTCGTCGAGCCAGACCTTGTAGGCAAGCCAGTCGGTCGGACGATAGGCGAGGTCGAGGCGCGCCGCCTCCACATCGTTGAGCCAGAGAAACAGGGGGCCGGTGTCTTCCGGGAGCAGAGGGCCGATCGTGACGGCGTCGTTCTTGAGTGAAACGGCGTTGAGCGGCGGCATCGGCCGCGGCGGCTGAATATTGTCGATGTCGGAGCGAAGAGCCGCCACGGCCGGTTGTCCTTTAAGCGAGGATGTTTGTCGATGTTGGGCTCGAGCTGTCGGAGAAACCGAGCATGTTCGAGAGGATCGACGGCATCGAGATGGATTTGAGCGACGAGGTCGGCACGGCGTTCAGAAGGGAAGACAGAGACGTTGCCGACGTCGAACTCGAAGACGACGACGAAGACGACGAAGACGACGAAGAAGACGAAGAAGACGATTGCGGCGCGGAAGCACCGCCGCCGCGATGATGGTGGACGCCCGACGAGCTCTGCATCTGCTGCTGCGCCATCATGGCGGCCGACGTGATGTTCGAAATGGTCATGGGACAACTCCGGATGAGTTATCCCCGCCTTCACCCTCATGGCCCCGGGCCTCGCCTTCTTGGCGCGCCGCTCCTTTTTTCCGCTCCTTCGGGAGCGATTATGCCCGGGAGTATCGGGGCCAATCCCTAATTTTGCCTGAAATCCCGGACGGCTGCGGCTCTGCGCGGCGGCCAAAATCTGCTCTAGAGTGGACCGCGAAACCGCCCTCCCGAGAAAACCATGGCCTACGAACAAATTCTGACCGACGTGAAAGACGGCATCCTCACGATAACGCTCAACCGGCCCGAAAAGCTGAACGCCTTCACCGGCACCATGATGACCGAACTCATCGACGCGTTCGGCAACGCAAACACGGACGACACCGTCCGGGTGATTGTCGTGACGGGCGCTGGCCGCGCCTTCTGCGCCGGCGCCGATCTCTCGGCGGGGGCAGCGACCTTCGATCATCGTGACCGCGCCGGCGCCCAGGGTGCTGTCGACTGGAGCGACGAACGCATCCGCGACGGCGGCGGCCGCCTGACGCTTGCGATCTTCGAATGCCTGAAACCCGTGATCGCGGCTGTGAACGGGCCGGCGGTCGGCGTTGGCGCCACCATGCAGCTTGCCATGGACATCCGCATCGCGAGCGAGGCGGCGCGCTTCGGCTTCGTATTTGCGCGGCGCGGCATCGTGCCCGAAGCCTGCTCGAGCTGGTTCCTGCCGAAGATCGTAGGCATCGCGCAGGCGCTCGACTGGTGTTTCTCCGGCCGCGTGTTCGACGCGCAGGAAGCGCTCGCCGGCCGCCTCGTCAAGGAAGTGGTGAAGCCCGACGAACTTCTGCCACGCGCTTATGCGCTCGCCGCGGAAATCCGCGACAACACATCGGCAGTTTCGGTCGCGCTCATCCGGCAGATGTTGTGGCGGCTTTCCGCGCTCGATCACCCGATGGAAGCGCACAAGATCGACAGTCGCGGAATCTTTGCGCGCGGGAGCTCAGAAGACGTGAAGGAAGGCGTCGTCTCCTTCCTCGAAAAGCGGCCGGCGAAATTTCCGCAGAAAGTCTCGAAGGACATGCCGGGCTATTTTCCGTGGTGGGAGCCACGCGAATATTCATGAGGCGTTGAGTCTGCAAGACGAACAGGCAAGGGGGGAACATGCGAGCGTTGCTTGGCGCGGTCTGCGCCGTGGTCTTTTGCGTGAACGGTGCAACCGCCGACGACAGCTCGGCAGCCCTTGGGGCGGGCGGGCTCGTCCTCGCGCAGTCCCAAGACATCCGCATGGCGGACGAGGATCTGCGGATCAGTCCAAAAGCCGTGCGCGTGCGGTTCGTGTTCGCCAATGACAGCGGCCGGGACATCGACACGATCGTGGCGTTTGTGCTTCCCGATATCGATTCCGGCAAGTTCTGGGGATCGCCGCTCGGGACCGTCACCGAAGATCCCGTGAACTTCATGGGCTTCTTGCTCAAGGCGGACGGGAAGCCGGTGAACGCCGCGGTCGAGCAGCGCGCCTTCCTGAAGGGACGCGACGTGACGGAGACCGTCAAATCGGTCGGGCTGCCGATCAACATCGATTTGGGAAAAGGCAATGACCGGCTGATGGCGCTGCCGCCGGCGAAGCGAAAGGTGCTGACGTCGGCCGGCCTCGCGGAATTTGATCATAGCGGCGGCTCGGACAACGCCATCGCATTGTGGACCGTGCGCACGCGCTTCTACTGGCATCAGCATTTTCCGGCGGGAAAATCCGTCACCTTCGAACAGAGCTATCAGCCGGTCACGGGGCAATCCTTCTTCGGGCCGACGGAGCTCGAAGGCAAATCGGACGACAGCGACTATTATGCGAAGGGCTTTTGCCTCGACGCGGCTGCGCGCGCCACACTTGCGCGAAAGACGGGCGCGGCAAAAAAAGCGAAACCGGACGGCGGCGGATATCTGACCGCCTACGAGACGGATTACATCCTCTCGACCGCGAGCAATTGGAAAGGCCCGATCGGGCACTTTCACCTGACGCTCGACAAGCTCGCGCCGGACAACGTGATGTCGCTGTGCTGGGATGGAAAATTGAAGAAGACGGGCGCAACGACGTTCGAAGACACGCGGGAGAACTTCGCGCCGAAAAGCGACATCAAGCTCCTGGTTCTTACCGACCAGGCGCCGGCCCAGTAGTCCGCTCTATGTCCGTTTGCGGAAAAAGGAACGAATGACCCGCGTCATCCAGCCGCTTTCGCGGCTTTCAGGGCGATTCGATTCTGTATCCGACCTGTAACGGCCCAAAACGAGGTGACCCAACATCGTACACACTCCGATGCAACACCTTTGGTTCGTGCACGGATCATGCGCTCAGTGCACGAATATTTCGTGACGGTATTCCTCCGTATGCGGAAGTGTCAATCACGCGGGTTAACGGCGCGTTAACGATGCTTCGCAGGCACGCGAAGGTTGCGCGAAGATTGGCTTACGGATTTGCAGCGAAATCGTGTCAGTGGTTGGGAAGAGGCTGCGGCACAGGGTTGGAACCCGGCATCGTGCCGAGATCCTGGGGAGGCCTGCAGGTCTGGTAACCATTTCCCCAGCCCGCGCGATAGGCGGCATCGGATTGGTAAAGCGCCTCGTCCCGGTAGGGGCCTTCGCGATAATTCGAGCTTTGGGTGGTCGCCGCCGCACACCCGTCGCCATAGCCTTCCTTGAAGGACGGCGACCGGCGCAGAGCCCGATCCTTGGCGCTGGGGAAGAAGATGCAGCCCGAGGCGAGGCTCGCCGCGAGGAGCACGAGGGCCAGCCGGAAGGGGAATTTTCGGTGCATGCGGAGGCGGCCTTTCTGTGCGCCTCGCGACGCTAGCAGAGGCTTCCGGACGCGTCTAAGCGCCCGTCGTGATCGCGCCCATTACATCCCAGTAAGAAACGAGCCCCACAAGCTTGCGGCTCTCGGGCTCGACGACGGCGAGCGATGCGCGGCTGCGGCAGAAGATTCGGAACGCTTCGATTTGCGGCGTGTCCGGCGCGAGGACAATCGCGTTCCTGTCCGCAATGGCGCCGACCGGCCGCTGCTTCAGATCCTGGAAACGCTCGGCGAGCACGCGGGGATCGTCCCCGACAAAGCGCAAACTCGCCGCGAGGTTGCCGGCGATCGCCACGCGCGGCACCACGAGACTGAGAAGATCGTCCGTACCGAACATGGCCACGTAGCGGCCTTCGGCATCGACGACCGGAAGAGCGAGATGCTGCTCCGCGATCAGTTTCGCCGTGGCCTGGGCGACGCTGTCCGTTTCGCGAACCGTTGGCGGATTGGCGGTCATGATGGCGGCGCATTGCATGCTGAGATTCCCCGAAAGACAGGCGGCAGATTGTACGGGACGCGACTGCGCGGGCCCAGACGATCAGCCAAGCTTCACCAGATAACGGTGCGTGCCGTCGAGAACAAGTGCGCCGGTCTGGTTGTGAACGGTTGCGCGCATGGCGACGATTCCCGTCGTCCGCTGGGGAACGAGCTCTGTGATGGCGAGCGCGGGGTAGAGCGTGTCGCCGGGGAACACGGGTTTCAGGAATTTCGCGGACACCTCGATGAAGCCGATCAGGCTTTCACCGATGACATGCGGGAAAAGGCCGGCGCCCGCCGCCGTGAAGGCGAGCACCTGAAGACCATGCGCGAGCGGCGCCTTGTAACCCTGCCGCCGGCAATATTCCTGATCGTAGTGGATCGGGTGATTGTCGAGGCTGACCGTCTGGAACGCCGCGAAATTGGCTTCGGTGATCGTGCGCGACGGCGCACGGAATATTTCGCCGACGCGCAGTTCGGCGAAGCTCCGTTTGGCGACGACGTTGTGCTCTTCGGGATTGAAATCCGCGCTCATGCGCTCTCCTCTGCCCAAAGGAGAGATGGCGCGGGAGCGTCTGTCAATCGTTGTCGACGCGGCCGCGATTCTGTCGTTCGTCTGCTTCGATGTCGGCCTTGACCTGCGCCAGGCTTTTCACCGCGAGAGACTGGAACGTATCGGCGAAACCAACCGCCTGCTCGCACGTCTTGCCATAGTCCCGGCAATTGAGGCTTGCATCGCTCTCGACGCTGCGCGCAAGCGAACTCGGGCGACCGAGTCCGAGATTCGGCTCGTGCGGCATCAATACCGCGACGACCGCAATCCAGAAGATTGCCCTGAAAAGCATTTGGACCTCACCCCAGCAACGTGCGGGAATGTAGAAGGTTTCGTTTTGCAGCGCGCTGAAGCGGATCGCTAAAGTTGGAAAGAACAGCATTAATCGCACGGTTTATGCGCGCTAACGCTAAAGCTCTGTCGGCGATGCCGCGCGACTGTGAATCAAATGCCGCTCGAGATTGAGTCAGCGTTGATTCAAATTTTCTGCATCGCGGCGCTGCCGCGAATGCGGATTTTTTGCTGTGGATTGTTTTCAGGCCGCTTCGCGCGGCGACGATGGTGTTATCCCCATCTTTCAGGCTATATGCGTCCGCGCGTTGCTTGCAGGAGCGCTTCTCGCTCGCTGGGAAGCCGGAATCGCGCCATCATCCTTAACAAGGCATGAATTCAAAGCCGCTTAAAGCTTGCGAATTAACGAACGAAGCTTGCGCGCATTCAAGTTTCGTTAAGTTCCGTCACCACACTATGCACCTGTGGATTCGCAATCGGCCGTGAGCGGATGGTTCATGGAAGTCATTGAAACGATTGCGATGTCGGGTTTTGAGGAAAAAAGCGCAGACCGTCGCCGATTCGTAGCCGTCCAGGCTGCGAAGGCCTGTGTCGGAGGCTGTCTCTCGCTCGGCTTCGCTATTCTGGTGGGCAGGCCCGATTTCGCCGAAGCCGTCGCGATGGCGGGACTGCTCGCGCCGGCATTCTTCGCACTTCTGGCCTTTGCGCCGATCTCGCTTGTCGTGCTGGAGACGCTCGCGCTCGCCAATCTCGCGGCCCTTGTGGCCTATATGGCGGCACTGACCGGCGGCATGCTCTCGCCGCTCGTCATCTGGTTTGCACTGCTTCCGGCGGAAGCAGCACTTTCGGGCGAACGGGCGGCGGTGTGGCGCGCGACGGCGGCGACTGCAATCGCGATGCTGATCCTGACCGCCTTGCAGGCGTTTCACGCATTGCCGGCGTCGCGTCTTGTCGCTCCGCTTTGGGAGCTCTACGCGTGTTCTGCGCTTGCCGCGGTCCTGCAGGCCGCGATCATGGCCATTGCCGCGCAGGATCGCCAGCGCACAGCCGATCGCGCCGCAGCGGAAGGCGCTGCGATGTATCGCTTCCTCGCCGACAACGCGATGGATCTCATCACGCGTCACAGTCCCGACGGTCGTATCCGCTTCGCGAGTCCCGCGGGCCAGTTCATGCTCGGGCGCGCGCCAGAAGAGCTTCTGGGGCAAACGCCCGCGGCCCTCGTTCATCCCGACGATTTGAAGACGATGCAGGCCGCCCTTGTGGAGGCGAGCTATTTCGGCCGCGCAGCCGCAGCCGAAGTGCGCGTCAAACGCGGCGACGGCAGCTATTTGTGGACCGAAATGCGCTGCCGCCCGGCGGCACCCACCAACGGCGAAGCCGCCGATATCGTCGCCGTCACGCGCGACATTTCGGAACGCAAGGCGCAGGAGCTTGCGCTGATCGAGGCGCGCGACCAGGCGGAAGAAGCCAACCGCGCCAAATCGCGTTTCCTCGCCAATATGAGCCACGAGCTGCGCACGCCGCTGAACGCCATCATCGGATTTTCCGAAGTCATGACGCATGAGATGTTCGGCCCCGTCGGCTCCGCGCGCTATCTCGATTATGCCCATGTCATCAACGAAAGCGGCGGCCATCTTCTGGAGCTCATCAACGGCATTCTCGACATGTCCAAGATCGAAGCCGGCAAGTTCGATCTGTCGGAAGAGATCTTCGATCTCGGCGAAGTGGTGGCGCAGGCCGTGCGCTTCGTCAGGATGCAATCCGAACGCAAGGGCGTCGCCCTCAAGACGATCGTCACCGCCGAAACCCAGGCGATCTTCGCCGACAAGCGCGCCGTCAAGCAGATGCTGGTCAATCTGATCACCAACGGCGTGAAATTCACGCCGCGCGGCGGCGAAGTCCGAATAGCGTCCGCGCGCACCGCAGCCGGAATCGTGCTCGCCGTATCCGATACGGGCGTCGGCATCAGCGCGGCCGATCTGAAGCGGCTCGGCCGGCCCTTCGAACAGGTCGAAGGCGAACATGTGCGCTCGCAGGAGGGCACGGGTCTGGGCCTCGCCCTCGTCAAGGCTTTGACGGCGCTCCATGGCGGCGAAGTCACGATCGATTCGACGCTTGGCGAAGGCACGACCGTTGCCGTGGTGTTGCCCTATGCCGCCGTGAACGCGAAGGGCGAGCGGATCGTCGTGCCGCTCAAAGGTGCGGCATGATTCCTCGCCTCAAGGCGGGGATCTTCGTGCGGGCCGTGATCCGGCGGGCGGAAGTGGCGGGCGCGGCCGCGTTCGTCGTGCGCAAGGGTTCTGAAGAAGCCGGCGCCATCATCCTCAAGATCGCCCGCCTCGACGGGACGTGTCTCGTTCTCTCGCAGGCCCGCCGCGGCGAAGGCGAACTCGTCTGGGTGAAGCCGATCGGCGACGCCGTCGACGACGAAACGGCGTCCAGATATTTCGAGAAGCAGATGCGCTTCGATCCCGATCTCTGGATCGTCGAAATCGAAGACCGCCAGGGGCGGACCTTCGTGGACGAGCCGGTGGTTCCTTAGAGCCTGTCATGGCGGCCAGCGTCAGCGCGAGCCGCCACCGGACGATTCCCTGCGATCAGGGAATTGAACAGGGAATTTTGAAAATCGCTCCGCGCGTGGCGAGCATTTAAGCCCTGTGCCAGAACGCTTTTCCGCGATCCACGCGCCGCACCGACGGACATTATCAGGGAATAGCTGGGACTATTTCGTCCGTGTACGTCCTTTCCGCGGCGGAGCCCGCGTCGCGTAAGGTTTTTCACAGGGAGACGGTGAGACAGTGAGATAGCGAGCCCGTGTCTTGGAACGCGCCACGGCGTAAAAGCATTTCTTGAGCGCCTTCGGCGCGCAGCTAAGTCGAGCAAGTGCGGTGCGTTCGTTGCCAATACACGCGGTATCTCACCGTCTCCCTGTGAAAAAATCTTGCAGCCGCGACACCGCACCGAGCTGGAAGGCCCGCACCCCGTTTCAGTCTTCACAATGTCAAAGAGCAAGTCGCGAGAGTCTGCACGCGCCGCTCTCCGACGTGAATAGCAACATTTGGCGGACACGAACGATTTGTAGCGACAAACAGCGTACGGGCGACCTCGCTTCGTTCGCATTGGTTGAATATTGCGCGCGCTCCTGCCAATTTCTGCGTGCCATGAGTATCGCGAACATCCCCACGCTCACGACACAGCGCTTGACGCTGGCGCCGCTCGAACGCGCCGATGCCGATGCGATTCAGGCGGTGTTTCCGCAGTGGGAAATCGTGCAGTTCCTGACCACAAAAGTGCCGTGGCCCTATCCGCCGGATGGCGCGCTCACTTTCATCCGCGACGTTGCGCTGCCCGCCATGGAACGCGGCGAGGCATGGCATTGGTCGATCCGTCCGAATGCGGCCCCGGAAAAACTTATCGGCGTCATCAGCCTGATGGACCATCCCGGAGACAACAGGGGCTTCTGGCTCGATCCCGCGTGGCAGCGCCGGGGCTACATGGCCGAGGCGAGCACGGCCGTCACCGATTACTGGTTCGACGTTCTCGGAAAACCCGTGCTGCAGGTTCCCAAGGCGCGCGCGAACGAACGGTCGCGGCGGATTTCCGAAGTCTCCGGCATGCGTGTCGTCTCGACCCTCGAGCGCGACTACGTTTCCGGTCGCCATCTCGCGGACGTGTGGGAAATCGCCCGCGAAGAATGGCACGCAAGACGGCGCGGTTAAGCCAAACCATTGTGCGGCAGGGCGGCACCTGCTAACTCGCCCGCCATGAGTACCGACCAAAATCCCCGCCCCGGAACACCCGCCTTCGAAGCCGCGAGACGCCGCAGCTTTGCCATCATTTCGCATCCGGACGCGGGCAAGACGACGCTGACCGAACATCTTCTGCTGCTCGGCGGCGCCATCCGCGCGGCGGGGCAGGTGAAGGCGCGTGGCGAAGCCAGGCGCGCGCGTTCGGATTGGATGAAGATCGAGCAGGAACGCGGCATCTCGGTGACGAGCGCGGTCATGACCTTCGAATATGGCGGCGCCGTCTTCAATCTGCTCGACACGCCGGGCCACGAGGATTTCAGCGAAGACACCTATCGCACGCTGACGGCGGCCGATTCCGCCGTGATGGTGATCGACGCGGCGCGCGGCATCGAAAGCCAGACGCGCAAGCTTTTCGAGGTTTGCCGGCTGCGCGACATCCCGATCATGACCTTCGTCAACAAGATGGACCGCGAAGCCCGCGACCCGCTCGAGCTTCTCGACGAGATCTCCGACCAGCTTCAGCTCGAATGCGCGCCGATGACCTGGCCTGCCGGCATGGGTCTCAATTTCAAAGGCGTGCTCGATCTCTATGCGGACGAATTCGTGAAATTCGGCACCAACGAACGTATCCCGGCGGACGCGATGAAGGCCGTGCTGCCCGAAGACGTCTTCGCGAAGCTCGAAGAAGAAGCCGAGCTTGCACAGGCCGGCCTCCCGCATTTCGAAGCGGACCGTTATCACGAAGGCCATCTGACGCCCGTTTATTTCGGGTCGGCGCTCAAGAATTTCGGCGTGAAGGAACTGATCGGCGCGCTGGCCGCCAATGCGCCAAGCCCGCGTCCGCAGGAAGCCAAGGGCCGTCTCGTCGAGCCGGGCGAAAAGGAAGTGACGGGCTTCGTGTTCAAGGTTCAGGCCAACATGGATCCGAACCATCGCGACCGCGTGGCGTTTCTCAGGCTCTGCTCGGGCGAGTTCAAGCGCGGGATGAAGCTGAAACAGTCGGGATCGGGCAAGACGCTCGGCGTCCACAATCCCATCCTCTTCTTCGCGCAGGAACGCGAGACGGTCGACGAGGCATGGCCCGGCGACATCATCGGCATTCCCAATCACGGCGTCCTGCGCGTCGGCGACACGCTGTCGGAGACCGGTGATATCGTCTTCACTGGCATTCCCAATTTCGCGCCGGAAATCCTGCGCCGCGTGCGCCTCGGCGATCCGATGAAACAGAAGCATCTGACGCGCGCACTCGAGAGCCTGGCCGAAGAGGGCGTCACGCAGGTCTTCAAGCCGATGATCGGCGCGCAATGGATCGTGGGCGTGGTGGGTGCGCTGCAGCTCGACGTGCTCAAAAGCCGGCTGCGCAACGAATATGGCCTCGATGCCGATCTCGAGCCGTCGCCTTACGACACGGCGCGCTGGATTTCGGGCGCCGATGCCGACATCGAGAAGTTCCTCGCCGTCTATCGCGGGCAGGCGGCGCAGGATCGCGACGGCGCGCCCGTCTTCCTCGCCAAGAGCAATTGGGAATTGGGTTATGCGGCCGAGAAATTCCCGGCGATCCGCTTCGCCAAGACGCGCGAACGCGCGGACGTCCACGCGGAATCCTGACCTGCCCAGTCGTAGCGGCGATCAGCGCACGATCGCGAATACCGATCAGCGTCGAGGTGCAATTCGCAATCCATCAATTTGGCGCATCCGCTTCTTTCTCCGCCGCGGTCGCCGCGGCCCTGAACCGCTCAATCTCACCGCTGCGGATCTTTTCACGGCGTTCCTCGAGGCCGCGGTGAAGTTCGATCAACACCTTTGCCGCGTGTTCGTTCTTCTGGATTGCAGCCCAATAGGCAGCGACATTTGCAATTGCCGGAATCGGAGTCTCGACGCCGACGGCCGGCAGGATATTCTCGACCCGGAAGAGTCCAGGCACCAGCGCGCAATCCGCCAGCGTGATGCGACCGCAGCAGGCGAAGCCATCCTTGCCGACGAATTTGTCGAGCGCGTTGAGGTTCCGCACCAACTCGACGACGAGCTGCTCGCTGACAGCATCGTCGCGCGCGGCGGTGGGTGTTCGACGGGACAGGGCGCCTGTCTGACGGGACAGCATGAACGTGTTGTTTATAATGTAGATGTCGCTAAGGCGAGCAAGCATGCGGATATGCGCGGTCTCGCGCGGAGTGATTCCCAGCAGCGAAGGTTCGGGATAGATCTCTTCGAGATATTCCGCGATCACGTCGGATTCCGGCATCATATCGCCATCGATATCGAGAACCGGAATACGTCCGATCGGAAATCTCTCGCGGAATTTTGGCATGCCCCAATCCACAGGCTGTTCGAAAGTGATGTCCGTAATGCCCTTGGCGTAGATCTGCATACGGACGCGGGCAGAATAGGGGCTGAGGTCAACGGAATAGAGTTTCATCATGGATTCTGTTTCAATTGGACATGAGCTCAGTTGTCGAGAGTGAGCGCTTTTTGACCGCGTATGACAATTTCATTTTAGAATAAGCTCGCGGATCAATTCCGTGCCCAGAACTTTTCTGTATTCATTCCGGCCCACTCTGGCCCTGTTCTGACAGGCGGTGCTGCAGATTACTTTCTTGGCCACGGCTTCGAACTCGATGCCTTTATCGCCGATGTCTCCCGCATACGCCGCCATGTTTTTAAAAGTGATCGTGAGAAATATATTGGGCTGATCCGGTGATTTTGGACTGGCCTGGTAGACCTTGTAATCGATGATCAGCCCAGCTTTCTTCAAGGCTTCCATGGTCGGCTTCCATGTCGAATTTAGCCAATCGACGTACTCTGCAAAATGTCCGTACTCAACGTGTATGTAGTCGACCTCCGTAACCGGGCCAACATTATACTGGCGCTCATCCTGGGCACGTGCATTGCGCGCGCCGTCTTCGGCGCCGAACGCCGGACCGGAAAGCGAAAGTGAGGAAGCTGCGAGACACACGGATAAGATGATGGTCCTGATCATTTTCTTTTCGCCTGTTGTGATATATCTCTGCTCGGCCGACACACGGATTAACCCGGTCTGCCCCGAGCGTTCCGAAGCCCCCATATTCGGCCAGGAACACAGCGACGTCTTGAACGATCGTGCCGAGCGATCCGGGCTCATCGCCGGCCGGAAGATATCTGTCGATACAGGCACTTGAATGCGATGGAAGGCCGGCTCGCGCGCCCTCGGAACCCCAAAGAGGTAAAGGGCTACAGGTACAAGATGTAACTAGAGCGTTCTGGCCACGCGGAACCCGAAGGTAGTGACCCGATCGGACATGGGAACCCCGCGGCGATTGGCCGAGCGAACGACGCTGAGATCAGCGTCCCAGGAACCGCCTCGCACGACGCGCCGACTACAGTCTCCAGACCGCCACGCCGTGCCATCAGTAGGCGCGCCGTTATAGTCAGCGTTCCAGCAATCTTCATTCCAATCCATGACATTGCCAAGCATATCGAAGAGGCCGAATTGGTTCGGCGGAAAACTTCCAACCGGCGACGTGAATACATACCCGTCGCGGCACGCTCGATTCACCCCGCTATCGCCAGGATGCTGCTCGCTAT
>Ga0181525_10003375_pt1 | contig 12692 bp, 9 predicted proteins | sample PEATcosm2014_Bin_48_FD_121100 | JGI IMG/M metagenome (GOLD analysis project Ga0181525, IMG submission 121100) | Peatland microbial communities from MTU Mesocosm Facility, Houghton, MI, USA - PEATcosm2014_Bin06_10_metaG | ecosystem: Environmental > Terrestrial > Soil > Wetlands > Peat | place... | reverse complement strand
GAAAGGAACGCAACATCAAGACAGCCTTGCACGGGATCTATGCCGCCAAGCCCCTGTTCGGGTGGCCCGCAGCACCCCAACGCCGCATTGACGAACACCCCTGATTCGCCTAAGATAACCTCGCTTCCGGTTCCGCCGTTGACCCGAAGCCCGCGCGCCTAATCGCCCCATGATCGGCCAAACCGTCTCCCACTACCGCATTACCGAACTGCTCGGCGGCGGCGGCATGGGCGTGGTTTACAAAGCCGAAGACACTCAGCTCGGCCGTTTCGTAGCTCTCAAGTTCCTCCCTGATTCCGCCTCCGAAGATCCCCAGGCCCTCGAGCGCTTTCGCCGCGAAGCCCGCGCCGCATCATCGCTGAACCATCCCAACATCTGCACCGTGCACGAAATCGGCCAGCACGATGGCCATCTCTTCCTGGTAATGGAGTGCCTGAGCGGCCAGACCCTGAAGCACCTGATTCAGGGCAAGCCGATGGAGCTCGACCGCCTGCTCACCCTCGGCATCGAAGTCGCCGACGCTCTGGAAGCCGCGCACAGCAAGGGAATCGTCCACCGCGACATCAAGCCCGCCAACATCTTCATCACCGACCGCGGCACCGCCAAGATTCTGGATTTCGGCCTGGCGAAAATCGCCCGCGCGCCGCGCTCCACCAGCGGCGACTCCCAGACCATGGCAGATGCCGCAAGCTTCGACCTCACCAGCCCCGGCACCGCCGTCGGCACCATGGCCTACATGTCTCCCGAACAATTGCGCGGCAAGGATCTCGACGCCCGTACCGACCTTTTCTCCTTCGGCATCGTCCTCTACGAAATGGCCACCGGCGTTCTCCCTTTCCGCGGCGAAACCAGCGCTGTAATTACCGACGCCATTCTGAATCGCCAGCCCACCGCCGCCCATCGTCTGGTTCCGGAAATTCCGACCAAGCTCGATGAAATCATCGCCAAGGCCCTGGAAAAAGATCCCGACATGCGCTGCCAGACGGCCGCCGAACTGCGTGCCGACCTGAAGCGCCTGAAACGCTCTCTCGATTCCTCGCGCACCTCAGTCGTTAGAGAAAGAGAAGCTGTCGACGAAGCCGAGCACCGTTCCTCCTCCGCAACCCTAGCCGCGGCCGCAGCAACGCAAGTTCAGCGCAAGAAGTCCTCCGCCGCGCTGATCTTCGCTTTAGGCCTGCTGACCGCCGCAGCCCTCGGCGTATTAGCCGGCAAGAAATTTTTCGCCGCCGCTCCGGCCGAGCCTCCCATCTACCGCCAGCTCACATTTCGTCGCGGCAGCATCCGCGCCGCGCGCTTCGCTCCCGACGGCCAAACCATTCTCTACAGCGCCGCCTGGCAGGGAAATCCCGTCGACGTTTTCACCGCGCGTCCCGAAGCGCCCGAGTCCCGCTCCATGGGCCTAAGCCGCACCCAGCTCATGTCGATCTCTCCCACGTCGGAAATGGCAGTCCTGCTCAATAGCAAAGCCATCGGAGCCTGGGTCAGCATGGGCACTCTGGCCCGCGCACCGCTCTCCGGCGGCGCTCCCCGCGAAGTCCTCGAACAAGTGCAGTGGGCCGACTGGGCGCCCGACGGCACCAGCCTCGCCGTGGTTCGCGACATGGGCGGCCGCAACCGCCTCGAACTCCCCGTCGGCAAGCCCCTCTACCAGACCGGCGGCTGGATCGGCCATCCGCGCGTTTCTCCCAAGGGAGACTACGTCGCCTTCGCCGACCATCCTCTGCAAGGCGACGACAGCGGCTCGCTCGCCGTCGTCGATCTCGCCGGCAACAAGAAGATGCTCTCCAGCCAGTGGTTCACCATCCAAGGCCTGGCCTGGTCTCCCGACGGAAACGAAATCTGGTTCACCGCCAGCAAGTCCGGCACCGACCGCACACTCTACGCCACCTCGCTCGACGGCAAACAGCGCATCGTGGCCCGCCTGCCCGGCGCTCTAATGCTGCTCGACATCGCCAAAGATGGCCGCGTGCTCCTCGTCCGCGCCACCTGGCGCCGCGAATTGCTCGGCCTCGTCGACAACGATTCCAAGCAACGCGAACTTTCCTGGCTCGACTACACCTATCCCTCCGACCTTTCGGCCGACGGCAAGACTTTATTGTTTGACGAAGAAGGCGGCGGCGGCGCGCTCGCCTACTCCAAATCCGGAGGCCTGACCTACGCCGTCTACATTCGCAAAACGGATGGCTCGCCCGCAGTTCTGTTAGGCGAAGGCGGCGCAGTAGCGTTGTCTCCGGACGGAAAATGGGCCATCGCGCAAACTCAGGAATCGCCTTCGCAATTCCGCCTGCTGCCCACCGGTGCCGGCGAGCCCCGCGATCTCACCAAAGACAACGTGAACCACAGTTGGGCCCACTGGTTCCCCGACGGCAAACGCATTCTCTTCTCCGCCGACGAACCCAACAAAGGCGTGCGCTTCTACGTCTACGAGCTGGCCACGGGCAAGAGCCAGGTCATCTCGCAAGAAGGCGTGAACGGCACCGCCTTCGCCATATCGCCCGACTCGCAGCAGGTTGCCGCCATCGGCCCCGACCAGAAGGGATATCTCTATCCCGTAGCCGGCGGTGACCCCAAACTTATCGTCGGCATCAATCAAGGCGAACAGCCCATCACCTGGACCGCCGACGGCCACTCTCTCTACATCTACCAGCCCGGCGAACTCCCCGCCCGCGTCTACCGCCTGGACATCAAAACCGGCCAGCGCACCCTCTGGAAAGAACTAATGCCATCCGACCCCGCCGGCGTAGAAAACATCGGCCCCATCTACATGACCCCCGACGCCAAGACCTGCGTCTTCGGCTACCACCGCATGCTGGCGGATTTGTATCTGGTCGAAGGCTTGAAATAAAAAAGGCGACCCGGAGGCCGCCTTACTTTCTTCACTTGTTCTATCTGTGTGAATCCGTGCAAATCCGTGGCAAGAAAATTTTAAATATCCAGATTCTTCACATCCAGCGCATTCTCTTCAATAAACTTTCGTCGCGCCTCCACGTCTTCGCCCATCAGCGTGGTAAAGATGGTTTCGCACTCGGCAATGTCTTCCAGCTTTACCGAGAGCAGGGTGCGGCGCTCCGGGTCCATGGTCGTCTCCCACAGCTGCGGAGCCGTCATTTCACCCAGACCTTTGTAGCGCTGCACGTCGTAGCCGCGGCTGCCTTCTTTCTTCACATAGTCGAACAGCTCGCGCGCGGTCGCCTTCTCCACCGGCTCGATCACCGTGCGGGCTTTCGAGGCAGGCACAGCCTTGGCGGTTTTCTTCCCAGCCTTTCCATCGGACTCGCCCGCTTCCGACTCCGCGCTCTCCTCTTCCGCTTCTTCCTCAGCGGCGGCCGCAGCGCCCTTCGCCACAGCCTCCACCACAAATGGCGGCTCCAGGTAAGGCTCGATCTGTTTGAACTTCGATAGCAACTGCCGGCACTCCGCGCTGGACGCAAGCTCCCAATTGATGACGTGCTCCGATCCCTGGGAGCTCACAAAGCGCACTTCCCACAGGTTGTGCTCTTCGTCGAAAACCGCTTCCACGCTCTTGAACTTGCGTTCTTTTTGCAGCCGCTTCAATTCTTTTTCCAGCTTCTCGATCTTCTTCGGCGGATTCTTCTTGTCTCCCTCGAAATCCGCGTGCTTGGAAAAATCCATCCGCGGCAGCAACTCAGCAACGCTTTCGTCGCGCAGCCGTTTGTTCACCTTATCGAAGAAGTTGAGATACTCCTTCAGTACGCTCATAAAGCGCGTCAGGTTCGCGCCCTCCAGCTTGGCCGCACCCTCGCCGTAGCGCACGATCAGCCCGTCGGCCGCGCGTTTCAGCATAATCTTGTCGAAGGCCTCGTCGTCTTTCACATATTGGAGCGACTTGCCTTTCTTGATCGAATACAGCGGCGGCTGCGCGATGAACACGTTGCCGCGCTTGATCAATTCCTGCATGTGACGGAAGAAGAAGGTCAGCAGCAGGGTGCGGATGTGCGAGCCGTCCACGTCGGCGTCCGTCATCAGGATAATCTTGCCGTAGCGCACCTTGGTCGCATCGAAGTCATCCTTGGCAATGCCGGTGCCCAGCGCCGTGATCATGGCGCGAATTTCCTCGTGGGCCAGCATTTTGTCGTAGCGCGCTTTTTCGACGTTGAGAATTTTTCCCTTCAGCGGCAGAATCGCCTGGAAGCGCCGGTCGCGCCCCTGCTTCGCCGTGCCGCCTGCCGATTCGCCCTCAACCAAAAACAATTCGCAGCGATTCGGATCGCGCTCCGAACAATCCGCCAGCTTGCCCGGCAAACCGCCGGAATCGAGCGCACCCTTACGCCGCGTCAGATCCCGCGCCTTCCGAGCCGCCTCGCGCGCCCGCGCCGCGTCGACCGCCTTGTTGATGATTTTCTTCGCGACGGCGGAATTCTGTTCGAAAAACGCCCCCAGCCGCTCATTAATGAAGGCTTGCACGATGCCGGCGATATCGGAATTCAGTTTGCCCTTGGTCTGCCCTTCGAACTGCGGCTGCGACAGCTTTACGCTGATTACCGCCACCAGGCCTTCGCGCACGTCGTCGCCAGTCAGGTTTTCTTTTACATCTTTGAACAGGCCCATCTGCTGCCCGGCGTAATTGATGGTGCGCGTGAGCGCCATGCGGAAGCCAGAGAGATGCGTACCACCATCGACCGTGTTGATGTTGTTGGCGAAGCTGAACACCGACTCGGAATATCCATCGTTGTATTGCAGGCCAATCTCCATGGCCACGCCGCTGCGCTCGGCTTCCATGTAGATCGGCTTGTCGTGCAGCACCTGCTTGCCGCGGTTCAAATGCTTGATGAACTCCGCAATACCTCCGTTGTATTTGAAGTCGGTATGCTTGGGCTCGCCGCTCTTGGCATCGGTCGCGCGCTCGTCAGTCAGAGTGATGAGCAATCCCTTGTTGAGAAATGCCAGTTCGCGCAAGCGCTGCGCGAGCGTGTCGTAGTTGTATTCCGTTGCGGTGAAGATGCTGCGGTCAGGCAGGAAGTGAACTTTGGTTCCGCGCCGCTTGGCCGCGCCCACTTTTTTCATCTTGCTGGTGGGCTCACCCTTGGAGTAAGTCTGTTCCCAGGTTGCGCCATCGCGCCAAATTTCGAGATCGAGTTCTTCACTTAGCGCGTTCACGCACGAGACGCCTACGCCGTGCAATCCGCCCGAAACTTTGTACGTGGACGAATCGAATTTTCCGCCGGCATGCAGCGTGGTCATCACTACCTGCGCCGCGGAAACTCGTTCGCCGTCGATGTCCATATCATCGACAGGAATGCCGCGGCCGTCGTCTACAACTGTCACGCTGTTGTCGATGTGGATGGTGACTTCGATCTTGGTGGCGAAACCGGCGAGCGCTTCGTCGACCGAGTTGTCGACGACTTCATACACGAGGTGATGCAGGCCGAGATCGCCGGTCGAGCCGATGTACATGGCCGGACGTTTGCGCACCGCTTCCATACCACCGAGCACTTTGATGGAATCGGCGTTGTAGTCGTTGTTGCCGCCGCCGTTTCCAGCTGTGATCGGGGTCACGATTCCGTTTTTTGTTTTGGTTTCGACGATGGGAGTATTAATCTCTTTGGTGGCCATTCCGCTCCGCGGGAGAATGCCCCGACTTTCTCTCAGAACCGGGCCCCGTTACGCTCAAAAACGGACCTGGAAAACCCGCCCCAACCCAGCTCTGAAGTGTGCCCACGAATCGACTTCAAGTTATTGAAATGTCTTATACTTAGGTTCGTTTGGCGACTGTTGAAATTATACCACGGATGACACGGTTTTTCGACGGCGCGGAAGGCCGGAATCGGGGCAGTCAGCATCATTTGGGGACCAGCGAGTTTCGCATGTTTGGGTGCATTTTTCACTCCTCAGTTTCGGCAGTTTGAGTGTGCTACAATTGTCCTATATTCGTGCTACGGAGGCTTGTATGGCAAAGCTTGCTGTTCGTCCTGCCAAGCGGGCGCGGTCAAAGCGTTCCCACTTGCGCCAAAGCAAGTTCCAAGAGGTACTGGTCATGGCTCAGCGCGAGGGGTTGCTGGACGGCGGCCGCTCGCAAGTGGTTCGCGGCCGTATGCCAGCGGCGCTCGTCTCTCAGGCCAAGAAGCGAACCGGCATTCAGTCGGATACGGACTTGATCGAGGTCGCGCTCGCCAATATCGCAGTGGGAGACGACTACGCCGACTGGCTGCTGTCCCGTCAGGGTACGATCGATCCTGAGGTCGATCTTGAGTTCTGAACTTTGGCGCAGCCTGCGGCGCTACAAGCCAGAAAAGCACGCTCGGCCGCTCCGGCGGCGAGCAGACTCCGAACTGGACTTCCTCGAAACGGCTAAGTTCAGACCGACTAAGCTTCTGTACGATACAACCGTTTACATCGACGTTTTGCAAAAACGCTTCCCGGAAACCGGCACGCGGATGCTGCGAGCCGTAGATGCATGGCATTCTCCGGTAACGGAAGGGGAATTGGCAGCAGCCGTGGGGTTGCTCGATCCATCCCATCCTCAGACCCAACAATTAATTGACGAGATTGCTGGTGTCCTCGATCAGCGTCCGACCCAGCGAACCATCGCTCCTGACGTGGTGGTCTGGCGCGAGGCAGGGATTCTTTCCGGCATTTTGGCCCGCCTGCAAGGCTTCGACAAAGGTCAGCGGCGGCGCCTGATGAATGATGCCTTGTTGTTCGTGACCGCGCGCCGGCACGGTTGCACGCTACTGACGCGGAATCTCAATGATTTCGATTTGATGCAGCAGTTGGAGCCGGCGGGGAGAGTGTTGTTCTATCGAGTGTGAACTCGATCGAGCAAGACGTGCACCCTGCGGGTTCGCACCTACCGAGCATAAGCGACGCAGCCTCTGGAACGTGCGGCCCTGCTTAGTTCCGCACGAATGAATGAGGTGGGCGATCCCTGCTAAAATACCGTGCCATGCGGCATTGAGGAATGACCGCGCTTCTGCCTGCAAATGAGAATCTAAAGGGTTATCGCGATGAGGGGTTCGAGAGTTGGGAAAGTAGCCACGGCTTGGGTGCTGCTACTTGTGGTTGCGTCTGTGGCGATTCCGTCATTGGGACAAGCGAACCGGCCTAGTATTCCGGACGACGCTCCATGTGGCGCAGTGAAGGACTGGCAAATCCGAATCCATCAGGCCTCAGATGTGGCGGCCGTTAGAGCGAGTTTAATTCAATACATCTGGGGGACGAATCCTCGCGAACCGAGGGTGGCGGCAGATACCGGGTTGACGAACGTCGCCGACATAGGCCCGCTCGCCGGAGCCAAAATCCAAAAACTCACGGTGACCATGGAGGACGATGTCAAGGGGTACGCCTATTACATTGTGCCCACAAACCCGATCAGCAGCTTGGTAGTTGTGCATGCGGGGCATCAGAATGGTTTTAACGAGGGTGGTGGCCTCGAGGGAATAATACAAAAGCTCGTGGCAACTGGCTTTTCAGTGTTGGCTGTATATATGCCCGGCTTCTCTCCCTTTGACAAAAGTGGGCATGCTCGCCTGTATGGTCGTCCGAATTTTTTTCATTTCTTTTTTGACACGACCACTTACGGCCTGCGCTACGTTCGCCGATACGTTGCCCTGCATCCCAAGGAATTTCCGTTTCCTTCATACAAAACGTATTCGATGATGGGGCTGTCGGGAGGCGGATGGACGACCACTCTCTACGCCGCCATTGATCCGAGCATCAGCCTAAGTTTTCCCGTCGCAGGGTCGCTGCCTTTGTCCTTGCGCGATCCAAAGTCCAGTAACTGTGGGGGCGGCGATGCGGAACAGTATTTCGCGGGTCTTTATAAACGGTACGGTTACGCTGACCTCTACATTTTAGGCTCTGCTGGAAGAGGCCGGAAGCAGGTACAGATTTTGAATGCAAATGACTCATGCTGTTTTGCGGTGCATGGATACGACCAGACTTCACAAGCGTCGACGCGAGGAACGGTCCAGACACCAGCAGGAGTGCCTATTGATGCTCTAAGAGCTTACGAGTCGCGAGTTCAAAGGGTGATGTATAGGCTAGGACTACAAGGCACATTTCAGTTGGAAATAGATCATTATGCCGATAACCGTCCTGATGGTCACATGGTGTCGCCTTGGGCTTGGGACACCGTGATCCTCCCACAGCTTGACCTAGCTGCTGACAAATTTCACGAACAGGTTTACCCCTAGGCAGATATGGGGCTGGTCCAAACGATTGCGCGATCTATCGGACAAAAAGGATCGATGAGTCCGAGGTCCTTCGCTTCGCCTGAAGAACGGCTCCGGTCGGGATGGCAACACTCGCCTCCAAGTTGCAATTTCCGGCGCCCCAAACCCCTTCTGCACCATCTAACCGACGTGCCCTGATAAGATAGAGGCACAGGGGTACCGATCAGATAATGCCAGTTCCTGTATCACAGATGTGGACGGTTACGTCCTACGTCCTGCGCCAGAAGTTAGCTGGGCGCAAGCAGTATCCGCTCGTGTTGATGCTCGAGCCGCTGTTCCGCTGCAACCTGGCCTGCGCCGGGTGCGGCAAGATTCAATACCCCGCCCACATTCTGAAGAAAGATCTTTCGCCGGAAGAATGTTTTCGCGCCATCGATGAATGCGGGGCGCCCATGGTTTCGATTCCCGGTGGCGAGCCGCTCATGCATCCGCAGATCGCCGAGATTGTCGAAGGCCTGGTCGCGCGCAAGAAATATATTTACCTGTGCACCAATGCCCTGCTGCTGAAAGAGAAGATTCATCTCTTCAAGCCGAGCAAGTATCTGACGTTCAGCGTTCACCTCGATGGCCAGCAGGAAGAGCACGACCTCGCCGTCTGCCGCGAAGGCGGATACGACATTGCGGTCGATGCCATCAAAGAAGCGCTCAGCCGCGGGTTCCGGGTCACCACCAACACCACGCTGTTCGACGGCGCCGACCCGAAATCCGTACGCGCCTTCTTTGACGACATGATGGAGTTGGGCCTCGAAGGCATGATGCTCTCGCCGGGCTACTCCTACGACAAAGCTCCTGACCAGAAACACTTCCTCGGGCGCGCACGCACGCGGCGCATGTTCCGCGCGATCCTGTCGAACCGCAAGAAGAACTGGAAATTCAATCTCTCGCCATTGTTTCTGGAATTTCTGATGGGCAAGCGCACCTACCCCTGCACTCCGTGGGGCATGCCTACTTACAACATTTTTGGATGGCAGAAGCCTTGCTACCTGCTGCAGGATGGCTACGCCGAAACTTTCGACGAACTGCTTTCGACCACGAACTGGAGCAACTACGGGACCGAGTCCGGCAATCCGGCGTGCGCGAATTGCATGGTGCATAGCGGGTATGAAGCTTCGGCGGTGAACGCCACTTTTAGTTCGCTTAGTGGATTCCTCGCCACGGTGAAGGCGACGTTGTTCTCCCGCTATCGCGATGAGGGAGCGCTGCGCTTGCTGGACGAGCCGCAAGCGCCGGTGCATCCGCTGGTGCAGATCTCCGCGACCTCAGAAACAGTGCACGAAACCAGAGCGTAGTTTTCTCTGTGAACCGGAGCCTGCCCTGAGCGAAGTCGCAGGGTGTGCCCTGTGTTAAAGATTTTGATTTGATTGACTCATGACAGGCAAAGAATCCGGACACATCGATCACGAAGCCGCGCAGGCCGTCCCCCACGCCAATCCCGACGCGCTCGAGGTCGCTCCGGGTACGGCCCACGAAAATCTCGAAGGCTGGATTCCGCAACTCGCCAGCGACGACGAAATCCGCATTGCGCTTGAAAAAGCCTTCGACTACCGCGGCGACGTGACCATTACCCGCAAAGACGGATCGAAGATCGAAGGCTATCTGTTCGATCGCCGCACGGCCGCCACGCTGAAGGAATCCGTGGTGCGGTTGTACCCGAAAAACTCAAACGACAAGGTGGGCGTCTCCTACTCCGACATCGCCGCCCTGGCCTTCACTGGGCGCGACACTGCGGCCGGAAAAAGCTGGGAGGCGTGGATGAAGAAATACGCGCAGAAAAAAGCGGCCGGCGAAATCAACATTGCGCTGGAGCCGGAACCGCTGGATTAGCAACGGAGCCTCGTGGCGGGGATTGTCAGGAGGTAGAGATCCTTCGACTTCGCATGACCGCCCTTCGGACGCCCATGCTCCGCTCAGGATGACAAATGTAGATGGTTGAGGCAGTTCCAACGAGACTACCGGGCACTCTTGGCCACGCCGAAACTCAGCCCCTGTACTAATTCCTCTACTTCGTCTTCGGTTCCGCCGATAAAAGTAAACGAGACCGCGTACCCGCGCGCCAGCATCACCAGTGTCGATTGCCGCATCACCCGCGAGCCCACGTTTTTTTCGAAATCGCCGCGCACCAGCGTTTTTGTGCCAACAACAAATTCATAGGGCTCTTCGTCGATCTCAAATCCGCGGGCTTTTGCAATCTCCGTCACCGGACCGAAATACTGCGCCGGGTCTGTCAGCCCCGGATACGACGCCACACTCTCGGCCGCAATCAAGATCGAGGCATTCACATCCTCGGCCCGGGCCGCTGGAGGCCGCGAAAACGCCGCCAGAAGCACGCGACCGGCCTTGCCAGAATCTGAGACCGCCTGGGCGCCCTTTGCTTTCCTGCCCTCATCGTCGAGCGTGTTCATGTCGTCAGTGCGCAACACCCAGCCTGCTGGAATCTGGCAGGCAAATCCAAAGCCTGGGTTGCGATACACGCCATGGGCGACGGTTCCGGGGTCTGGCGGAGAATCCACGCGCGAGCCGGCCTTACGGGCCGACTTTGATTGCGAGGAAGCAGAAGGCTGCGCTGGCGACTGCGCTTGCGGCATCTGCCTCGCCAGCACGATTAAAAGACAACTGCAAAAGAAAACCCGGAAGACTTCGCGCCAACTCATACTTCATGTTACCCGAGTCCGGATAACGTGGGTGCTACGCCGCCCGCCCCAGCACCGGCTGGGTGCAGTGCGAACAGCGCCGCGCGTCAATCGGAATCTCGCTTAAGCATTCCGGGCATTTTTTTGTCGTGGGATCAGGCGGCGCTTCTCCCCGATTCATGCGCGCCACCAGCGCGTTTACCGGCGTCACTACGAAGAAGTAAATAGCGGCGGCCACCAGCAAGAACGACACGCAGGCATTGATGAAATCGCCGACCGGGAAGCGTGTGTTGCCAATCGAAAATCCAAGGTAGGAAAAATCGGGCTTGCCCACAATGGCCGCAATTAACGGGGTCAGCAGATCCTTGGTCAGCGCCGTCACTACTCCTCCGAAGGCGGTGCCAATTACCACGCCCACGGCCATGTCGACAACATTGCCGCGCAGTATGAACTTCTTGAATCCGTCGAGCATAACGCCTCCAAAGAGATTGGTCGCAAATGTATGACAGGAAGAACCGCAGGTCAAGCGCAGCAGGAGTTTCGGACTATCCGGAGAAATGCAATTTGGGAGCCGGTCAGCCGCTCAGATGCGCATCGGCATCACGATATACCGGTACTTATAATCGTCGCCCTCGGCCGGGCGCAACTGCCCCGCCGATTGCGAGTCTTTCAACTCCAGCCGCACTTCATCGGTGCCGGCGGCCTTTAGAAAGTCGACCAGGTACTGCGCGTTGAAGCCGATGGTCAGCACCTCGCCGTCATAAGGAGCCTCGATCGAATCTTCGGACTCGCCCGCTTCGGTGGATGACGCCGACAACTTTACCTCGCCTTTTTCCAGCTTCAAGCGCACGGCGCGTGAGCGCTCGTCGGCGAACTGCGCCACGCGCAGGATCGCCGAATTTAAGTCGGCATTGTTCAGCACGATGCTCTTGCTGTTGTCCTTGGGCAGAACGGCTTCGAAGTTGGGGAATTGTCCGGTAAGCTGGCGCGAAGTCAGCAGGCGGGACCCGATGCGGAAGAATAACGTCGACTCGTCTTTCGCGAACTCAACCGTCTCGGCATCAGTGGAATCGAGCAGTGACTTCAATTCGTCCATCGCTTTCTTCGGAACCAGGGTCTTCATCTCGCCAGAGACGCCTTCAAACTTTTCTCCACCGCGCTCACAATGCGCCAGCCGATGGCCGTCGGTCGCCACCATCGTGATCGACTCCGGCTTCAGCAGCATCAGCGCGCCATTCAGCGTATACCTCGACTCTTCACTCGATATCGCGAAACCAGTACGCGCAATCAATCCGCGCAATACTTGCCCTGGAATTTTCACCACTCCCGCGGTGGGAAATACCGGCAGGCTGGGGAAATTCGACTTCGCCATCCCCACCATCTTTGTATTGGAACGCCCGCAGCGGATGCTGACCCAATGATTTTCCAGCAGCTTGATGGTGATATCGGCGTCGGGCAGCAGTTTCACGTAGTCGTGCAGTTTGCGCGCCGGAACTGTGCACGAGCCTTCCTTTTTCACTTTTGCATTGCACGATGTGCGCAGGCTCAGGTCCAGGTCCGTCGCTGTGAGCCGCAGCTCGCCATCGGCCGCCTCGAATAAATAATTGGAGAGAATGGGAATAGTGGTCTTGCGCTCGACCACGCCCTGCGTGGCCGTCAACTCGCGCAGCAATTCAGCTTTGCTGACCGTAATCTCCATCGTCCCCACCGCAACCGCAGCTTCCACCGGCATAAACTTTATCTCCCCCTGCCGCGTGCTACTTTTAGTACTTCCCTTATATCAAATGCAAAACCTATAAAACCAGCAGTAACAGTAGGCAGGTCGGAGAAGTGGAAAACTTTGGCAAGCGGCCTATTGTCACCACTTTGG
>Ga0181525_10003374_pt1 | contig 12694 bp, 11 predicted proteins | sample PEATcosm2014_Bin_48_FD_121100 | JGI IMG/M metagenome (GOLD analysis project Ga0181525, IMG submission 121100) | Peatland microbial communities from MTU Mesocosm Facility, Houghton, MI, USA - PEATcosm2014_Bin06_10_metaG | ecosystem: Environmental > Terrestrial > Soil > Wetlands > Peat | place... | reverse complement strand
GTACGTGATCTTGCCGTCCGGCTCCGTCAGCCTGACATTGCCCTCGGCGCGTAGGCGCTTTGTTTTTTGGTCGTAGATGACTTGGTCCGCTTCTATGGTTGCGCCACCGTAATAAATCTGCACGTTGCCAACGGCGGCCACCGTATTGTTGGTGTAGTCGTATTTAATCTCGGTCGCTTGAACGAGCATCGGCGCGTTCGACGGCGGCGCCGGCTTTTTTTGCGGCGGCGGCCGCGGCGGGAAGTGCAGCAGATTGCCGCTATCCTGCGCCGCCGCGCGCTCGGGCGCGAGACCGCATCCGACCGCAAATGCGAGCAACGCCGCGAGAGCCGTCACACCCACTCGAACGCAACACCTGAAGCCGGGACAGAGAGGGCTACCCGAACGCGCCACTACCCGTCCTCCTGGTACAATAGCGCAACGAATCCAGTCAGGGATCCGATCAGTACCGGAATCCATGCCGCCGCCATCGGCGACAGGAGTTCCGATCGACTCATGTCCTCCGTGATCTTCGACAACACGAATAAAAGGAAGCCGGCGGCGATGCCGCTAAGAACCATTTTTTGCACGCCACCGAAGCGGAAAAAGCGAAGGCTTACGGAGGCGGCGAGCAGAACCATGGCGGCGAGCAGAAACGGACGCGCCAATAGCTGCTGATATTGCAGCCGGTAACCCGCCGCCATGAGCCCCGCCCGATCCGCCAAATCGATGTAAGACGGCAGCAGCCAGAACGGCACCGTTTCCGGCGTTGCGAAGCTTTCGCGCACCTGCTCGAGCGTGAGATTGGTGCCCAGCCGATAGCTGTCCTCGACGTCCGGCGCCTTGCCGCTGGTGTAAATACGCGCATCTTCCAGCTGCCAATAGCCCGGCTGCAACGTCGCGCTTTTGGCTTCGATCCGTTGTTGGAAATGGCCGGCGTTATCGAAACTGTAGACGCTGACGCCGCCGAGTCGCGCGCCTTGCTCCCGGCTCGAACTGGCGTTGATGATGGCGGCGCCGTCGGCGCTCTTTTGGCGGACCCAGAATCCGCTGGTGCTCGCCTGGAGTGCCGAGAGGTTCTCGCCCAACATCTCGGCCTCAAGACGCTTGGAGCGCTCGTGAAGCAGGGCGGCTACGGGATTGTAGACGGTGGTGGCGACTGCGCCGAATAGGAAGGCGCCGATCATGGCCGGAGCCACGAACTGCCAGGCGGAGACGCCGGCCGCGCGAGCGACAACCAGCTCGAGGCGGCGCGACAGTCCGAGATAACATGACATGGCGCCGACCAGCACCGAAAACGGCATAATGCGTTCGGTGAGCTGCGGCACGCGATAAATGGAAATCTTGGCGAGAACCCAAGCCGTGGCGTTCGGCCACTCGGCGCCGCGGCGCATCAATTCGACGTAGTCGATCATCGCCGCCAGCGCGACCACGCCGATAAACGAGCCGACAACGGAACTGAGAAAACGGAATCCGAAATAGCGGGAGAGCGTGCCGGCGACCATGGGCCCCGCTCCCTCAGCTCGACGTCGCGTGAGCGACGCGGTCGCTGATGGCGGTCGCAAGCTTGGACACCGCGGCGGCAGGCTCCAGGGCCTGGCCGCGCGAGATTTGCCACAGCCCGGCGGCCGCCGCGCCGAAAAGCGCGACATATTGCACGGCCAATATGCCCGGCATGCGCACGCCGACAATCACGCTGACAAAGCCAATCAGGCGCAACAACGCCACCGCGCCGATCATGCCCAATAGCGCCAGCGTGCGGCTTTGCCGGGTGGTCTGCGGCGGTCCAAGGAACGTGTAAGCCAGGATGATGAAGACCAACGGATACAGCGGTGTCGCGAGCCGGTCATGCAGCTCCGATCGATATTGGTCGGGCTGCGCCACGTAGAGGGCGTCATCGGGCCGCGGCCACAACAGTTCCCAGATATATTTCTCGCGAACGGTATAGACGACATTTTGCGTGCCGCCGGTGAATTGCGACAGATCGAAAGCGTAGCGATCGAACGTGATGATGCGCGGATCGTGCTGACCGGCTTCGAGCCGTTGAATGCTGCCGCCTTCGAGCACGAGGAACGAGCCGTGGTCGTTTTTTACGATTTCGCCCTGCTCGGCGAGATAGGTGGCGTGTTCATTGGGATCGCGGCGGTCATCGACGAAAATGCCGACCAAGAGGCCGTTCTGCCGCCGGTCCGCAATATGGAAGGTCAGATTGCCGCCGACTGTCGTGAAACGTCCGGGCTGCACGATGTTGGTGAGAATGTCGGCGCGCACCTGCGCGCCCCAGTCGCGCAATTCACGTAAGCTGCGCGGTGAGACGTAAGCAGCGATCACGGCGACCAGGAGCGAAACCACGGCGGCCGCCCCGAGAAAGGGCATCAACAATCGCCACGGCGATACGCCGGCCGCGTTCATCACGATGATTTCGGAATCCGAACTGAGCTTGTTAAGGACATGGGCCGCGGCCATGACCAGCGCGATCGGCGCGATCATCATCACCAAGAGCGGAATGATCATTCCGGTAATGCCGACGAAAACCAGGAGGGTTTGCCGTTGGCTCGTGATCAGGTCGAAGTCGCGCATGGCCTGCGTGAACCAGATCACGACCGTCAAACTGACGAGGGTGATCAGGAACGCCACCATGGTGCCGCGAAACATGTACCAGCCGATCGACCCCATCGGACTCAACATCCCCACTGACGGCCCAACCGACAGCCGCGTCGGCCCCCGACGCCGCATCGCATCGTGTGCCGATCTCCCCAATGGGTAGTTTCATGCTTTCACAAAGTGGCTGGGCCAAGGCAAACCTATTGAACATGCACACTAAAGTGTTAATACGGGCGTTTGATAAAGCCCGCGGGGCCAGGGCTGCCGGCAAGCCCGGAAGGCCCGCTTTGCACGACGAAGCAGTCCGGTACATAAGTTGACGCCGTAACCGCAGCCGATCGCCGGCCGCGAAGGGATCGATTCATGGCCATTGCCCTTAAATTTGGCTTCACGCCGTTCGCGCGACCGCGTGGTGTTCTTATTATGTTCTGCGAAGAAAATTTGAAATTTGGCCCGGCAAGCCAGCGGGCGCTTTCCGTCGTCGGGGACCTCGTGCGCCGTGCGGCGGCGGCGGATCGTTTTACCGGCAAAAGCGGGTCGAGCCTTAATATTCTTGCACCCTCCGGTTTCAACCTGCCCCGGCTGGTTGTGGTCGGTATCGGCAAGGAGAGCGCGCTAAAGCCGCAGGACATCGTCAAGCTCGGCGGCATCGCCATGGGAAAGGTGCCGACCGCTGCGGCAACTGCGACGATTTTTGCGGAATTTGGCTCCGGGGCGCTCAAGAGCGATCAAGTCGCCGAACTCGCGCTCGGTGCGCGACTGCGCGCCTACAACTTCGATCTTTACAAGACGAAGCGCAAAGACGGAGAGCAGCGGCCCGACAAAATCGAAGTCGACTTCGCTTGTTCGAATCCGGGCGCGGCTGAGAAGGCCTGGGCCCGCAGCGGCGCGATCGCCGACGGGGTCGTGCTCGCGCGTGACCTCGTCAATGAACCGGCCAACGTACTCTATCCGGGCGAGTTCGCCCGCCGGGTGTCGGGCTTGGCCAAACTCGGGCTTGGCGTCGAGGTGCTCGACGTTGCGGCGATGAAGAAGCTGGGCATGGGTGCGCTGCTCGGTGTCGGACAGGGCTCCGTGCATGAGTCAAAGCTCGTGGTCATGCGCTGGAACGGCGGCAAGCGGGGCGTCGATCCAGTTGCCTTCATCGGCAAGGGCGTCTGCTTCGATAGCGGCGGTATCTCGATCAAGCCGGCGGCGGGCATGGAAGACATGAAGGGCGACATGGCGGGCGCTGCCTGCGTTGTCGGCTTGATGCGAGCGCTCGCGGTGCGCAAAGCCAAGGTCAACGCCGTCGGCGCCATCGGGCTCGTTGAAAACATGCTCGACGGCAAGGCCCAGCGGCCCGGCGATATCGTCAAGACGATGTCGGGACAGACCATCGAAGTCATCAATACCGACGCCGAAGGCCGTCTGGTGCTCGCCGACGTGCTGCATTACGTCGACAAGCGTTTCAAGCCGAAATTCATGATCAACTTGGCGACGCTGACCGGGGCCATCATCGTTGCGCTGGGGCAGGAATATGCCGGCCTGTTTTCAAATGACGACAAACTCGCCGAGCGGCTGACCAAAGTAGGCGAGGCCACCGGCGAGCGGGTGTGGCGCATGCCGCTCGGGCCCGAATACGACAAGATGATCGATTCAAAATTCGCCGACATGAAAAATACCGGCGGCCGCTGGGGCGGCGCGATCACGGCGGCGCAATTGCTGCAACGCTTTGTCAACAAGACACCCTGGGTGCATCTCGACATCGCCGGCACCGCGATGGGGTCGCCGCAAAGCGATATCAACAAGAGCTGGGCTTCGGGCTGGGGCGTGCGGCTGCTCAACCGATTGGTCGAGGATTATTACGAACGCTGAGGTCTGCCGATGCTCGTGGCCAACAGTGCCGCGCTGGTGGACAACACGGGTGGATTTGCCGCATGACCGAAATCCTCTTCTATCACCTCAAAGGCCAGACGCCCGAACAGGTCTTGCCGGCGTTGCTGCAAAAATCGCTGGAACGTGGCTGGCGCGTCGTGGTGCAGGCCTCGTCGGATGAACGCATCGAGGCGCTCGACGCCCATCTGTGGACGTGGCGCGACGACGCCTTTCTGCCGCACGGAACTTGGCGCGACGCCGAGGTGGCCGAGCAGCCGATCGTGCTGACCGTCAATGCGGACAACCCCAATGGTGCGGCGGTGCGCTTCCTGGTCGACGGCGCCAGCATGTCCGGCGACGCCGCGGCCTACGAGCGTGTGGTCTTGCTGTTCGATGGGGACGATCCGGAGGCGGTCGAAGTAGCGCGGACGCGTTGGCGCGAAGCCAAATCTGCCGGCGTTGAGGCGACCTATTGGCAGTCCGATGAGAACGGACGCTGGCGCCGTCAAAAGTGAGCCGGCTGTGCTCCTAGGTCAATGCAAGTAAATTCCATATACCACTGATACAAAACGACTATTTTCGTCAAGCCGATCCGAATTAAGTGACGTCGTCCGGGACCCTTTAAGACGGCTTTTCCGCACTTAATCTTTTGCTCCGTCGCCTGTTTGGATGCTATAGTCGGACCATGAACAAACGTTCAATCAAAAAGAAGCGGCCCGCCAAAGCGAGCCGGAATGGAGCGGCTCGCAAGCCGGCGGCGCGCGCCGCCGCGGCGCATAAGGCCGCTACCCGCAAGTCTACCGTTCGCGAGTCTACGGTGCGCAAATCCAGCGCGCGGAAGTCTACCGTGCGCAAGTCAGCCGTTCGTCAGCCGCCCAGAAACCCGGAAGCGCTTAGCGCCGTGAGGAGCACCGCCGCGAAAATGGCTACCGTGACCGTCGCGCAAGTGACGGCATTGAGCCCGGTTTTGCGAACCCACAAATACCGAGTCGGTCAAACGGTATTTTATACATCGAGTCCGATCAGCCGCCCCGGCGCCACGGGAAGCTACCAGGTCGTGCGGCTCTTGCCGTCCGACGGCGACGATTATCAATACCGGATCAAGAATCCCGGTGAGGCGTTCGAACGCGTCGCCAAGGAAAGTCAGCTCGACAACGAGCACTGACCGGAACCCGTGCGATACGGCTGGCGTCCCCGGCATTGCTGCTCCATAGTTTTCTGCGCCGGAAGCGGAGTGGCCGCGCGCATGAGGGCGAGTTGATGTTCGGCGGTGATCCAGATCTCGGAAACTCGGCGCTGCGGCTGTGGGTCGCGGCCGGATCGGCGACTTTAGTGGTGGTCGCCTCTGCGCTGGCATTCGATTGGACGCGCAAGAGAAACTTGGTCCGCATCGGCGTCATTGTTCTCGGCGCCGTGCTCGGGGCAACGATCGCATGGACCTTTCTCGATACTGCTACGATCCGCGATCAGAGCGCTGAGCGCCGGTCGCTGGAGATGCGTGCGGCGGAGTTAAATACGCAGGCGCTCGCACCGGGCTCGGCGCTGGCTTGTCTCGACGCCCTGGCCGGCGAGAGCGTCGAAGCCGCCTGCGAAAAGGCGATCTTCGCCGCTCCGGCGACGGTGGCGGCCGCCACTTCGTATGTCGCCGCCCGGCTGACGCTCCTTGCGGACATGGTCGCCTATACGAAGCGCGGTGGCGTGAATATCGATGGTACGATGCTGCCGCTGCGCCGGTCGCTGGAGACCGATCGGTTCGGCTTCGTCGCCCATACGCTAGCTCTGCGCGACGGCTGTAGCAGCGAGAATTGCAAGGTTCTTACGCTTTTGCATGATTCGAGCCGGGTGCGGGCCAATCTGAGCGGCGCAACCCTCGATCGATACCTCGATCATTATCTGACTGCCTGGGCGCAGCCGCCTGATGTTCCGGTTGCGGAATCGACGACGTCGTCGACGACAAACCAACCTGGTGCGCTGAGCCCACGCAAGGTTGCAGTCGACATCGATTTTCCCACCGCCGAGTCAATCCCGCCGATCAGCATCATGAACCCCGAGCCCAAAGGGCCGGTAGCGCCGGGCGGCGCTGCAGCCGCCGCGGACGTGAACGGTCACGGGCCAGTGCCCGCGCCAGCGTCGCGACGTGCGCGCAAGCAGACCGGCAACCCGCCCACCGCGGCCGTCGCGGCTTCGCCGCCGGGACCGCCAAATCCCGTCGATCCGGTCTGGGGGCCGGGAACCCCGGCGCCAGCACCGGCCGCCGCCGCGGCGGCGCCCGCCGCAGCCAGCGCCGCGCCGGTCGCCGCGGCGCCGGTGCAGCTCAATCCATTCCCGGTGCCGCCGGAGGCAAATGCCGGTGGAACGACGCATACGCCATAGTGCGGAAGCCATCGCCAGCGGTCGGAATAACGCCTAGCCGGTCGGCGCACGACGGCTAGTATGTGCCCGCCATGTTAAACTCCGTCCTTATCGCCAATCGCGGTGAAATTGCTTGCCGCATTGCGCGCACCGCCAAGCGCCTCGGCATGCGGAGCATCGCGGTCTATTCGGCCGCCGACGCGGGCGCGCTCCATGTGCGCGCCTGTGATGAGGCTTATTTCATCGGTGCCGCCGCGCCGCGCGAAAGCTATCTTTCGATCCCGCGGCTGATCGAGGCTGCAACCAAATCGGGTGCGCAATCTGTTCACCCCGGCTACGGTTTTCTCTCCGAAAATGCCGACTTCGCCGAGGCCTGCGCGCAAGCCGGCCTCGTTTTCGTCGGTCCGCCCGCCGCGGCCATTCGAACGATGGGTCTGAAGGACCGCGCCAAGGCGCTCATGGCGATGGCCGGCGTGCCAATCGTGCCCGGCTATCATGGCGAGCGGCAAGACCTCAAGTTCCTCAAGGAAAAAGCCTACGAGCTCGGCTATCCGGTGCTGATCAAACCGGCTGCGGGCGGCGGCGGCCGTGGCATGCGCCGCGTCGACAAACATGCCGATTTCGATGCCGCGCTCGAAGGCGCCGTCCGCGAGGGCCAATCGGCGTTCGGCTCGAGCCGCGTCTTGATCGAGAAATATATTGCCGCGCCGCGCCACGTCGAAATTCAGGTTTTCGGCGATCAGCATGGCCATGTCGTTCACCTGGGCGAGCGCGACTGCTCGCTGCAGCGGCGCCACCAAAAGGTGATCGAGGAGGCGCCTGCGCCCGGCATGACGCCGGGGCTGCGGGCGCAAATGGGGGCCGCCGCGGTCGAGGCCGCCAAGGCAGTGGGCTATAGCGGCGCCGGCACCGTCGAGTTCGTCGCCGACGGTACGGCGGGACTGCGGGCCGACGCTTTTTGGTTCATCGAAATGAATACCCGCCTTCAAGTGGAACATCCGGTAACGGAAGCCGTCACCGGATTAGACCTGGTCGAATGGCAATTCCGTGTTGCGGCGGGCGACGAACTGCCGCTTACGCAGGACCAGGTCAAAATCGCAGGCCACGCCATCGAAGCGCGCATTTATGCCGAGGATCCCGAGCACGGTTTCTTGCCTTCGACGGGCAAAATTGTGGCGTTGCAATTGCCGAGCGATATCCGCGTCGACAGCGGCGTCGAAGCGGGCGGCGAAGTCACGCCCTACTACGATGCGATGATCGCCAAGCTCATTGCCCATGCACCGACGCGCGAGGCGGCGCTCGACCGGCTCGCCGGCGCGCTCGATCGCACCCTGATCGCGGGCGTGCGCAGCAATGTGGCGTTTCTCGGCAGCCTCTGCCGCGCCGACGCGTTCCAGCGCGGCAAGGTCGATACCGGCTTCATCGACAACAATCTCGCGGCGCTCGGCGCGGTGCCGCGGCCGCCCGACCTGCCGGCGGCGGCGCTCGGCGTCAGCCACTTGGTCGGTGCGGCCGGGGCTTCGCCCGAGGCGGATGACGCGCAAGAGGCCGCATCGCCGTGGGCGGCGCGCGACGGTTTTCAGCTCGGCGGTGTGCGAACGATCGTCGTCCCAATTCTTATCGATGGTGAGAGCGCCAGCGCGGCGGTGAGGTATGACAAGGCCGGGCCGCATGTCGCTGTCGAAGCCGTCGCGCCCGCAACCGACGGGAGGGTGTTCACGGCTGGCGATGACGCCTATGTATTGCGGCACGGTCGCCAGACGCGCGTGCGTATTAAGGATTTTTCGGCCACAGCCGCGGACCCGGGTGCCAGCGACGGCGTCATCAAGGCGCCGATGCACGGCAAGGTGCTGGAGCTTCTGGCCGGCGTTGGCGATCGCGTCAGCGGCGGACAGCGCCTTGCGGTGATCGAAGCGATGAAGATGGAACACACGCTACGCGCGCCCTTTGCGGGTGTCGTGACGCAGGTTTCTGTGGGTGGCGGGACGCAAGTTGTGGAAGGCGCGCGAATCATGGTGATCGAAGCGGGCGCAGCGGCGATAAAGTAGGAAATGACCCTTCATCTCATCAAGCTCAGTGTCGGCTGTGACTCGGTTCGCGATCTTGAGGACTGGATCAAGCAAAAGCTCAAAGCCAAGCGCAAAAACGGCGAAAAACCCGAGCGCATTCACACCACGCGCATGGTGCCCAAGCGCGCCGCCGAACTCATCGACGGCGGTTCGATCTTTTGGGTGATCCGCGGCGAGGTTATGTGCCGCGAGCGAATTCGCGAAATTCGGCCGTTCGTCGACAAGGACGGCATCGGACGCTGCGCGTTGGTGCTCGATCCGAAACTGGTGCTGGTGGCGCCGCGACCCTATCGCGCCTTTCAGGGCTGGCGGTACCTGGAGGCCAAGGACGCGCCTCGCGACCTCGATAAAGTGGCACCGGGCGCCGCGGCGATGCCGGAAACGCTGCGGCGGGAGCTGCGCGAGCTCGGCTTGATGTGAGCCGCACGCATTGCCAAGGCGCCCGTGCCGCATGGCGAAGCTTGCGGCGATCCCGTAAAATGACTGGTTGGTGACCGGCGGCGCCGGTGGTTCGAATCTGGTTGCGGACGTGAATGTTGCGGAGCGAGAACGATGATTATCGAAAGCGAGAAAGATGTGACCCCGGTGGTGCTGGCCGAGTACGCACGGATCAAGAATCCGCGCCTCCGCGAGATCATGGCCGCCTTCATTCGCCATCTGCATTCCTTCGCCCGCGAGGTAAAATTGACCGAGGAGGAATTTCAGGCCGCTATCGGTTACATCGTTGCCTTGGGCAAGCACACCAACGAGACTCACAATGAAGCGGTGCTGATGTCCGGCTCACTCGGATTTTCGACGCTGATCTGCCTGCTCAATAACGGCAATCGCGGCCAGACCGAAACCGATGCCAATCTGTTGGGCCCGTTCTGGCGGATGGATTCGCCTTTGACCAAGAACGGCGGTTCGATTGTGCGCTCGCCGACGCCCGGCGCCGGGTTGTTGGTCGATGCCTGGTTCAAGGACACCAACGGTAAGCCGATCGAGGGCGCCGAGGTCGACATCTGGCAGTCTTCGACGGAGGGCTTTTACGAAAACCAGGATCCGATCCAGGCCGATATGAACCTGCGCGGCAAATTCATCACGGACAAAGAGGGGCACATCGCTTTCCGCAGCATCAAGCCAGCCGGCTATCCGATCCCGATCGATGGTCCGGTCGGAGAGCTCCTACGCGCCGCCGGCCGGCACAATATGCGCCCATCGCACCTGCATTTTCTCGCTTATAAGTCGGGTTTCAAGACGTTGATCTCGCAGGTCTACGATCCGAACGACAAGAATATCGAAACCGACGTGCAGTTCGGCGTGACCCACCACCTCATCGGCAAATATGTGCCGCACGATGAGGCGTGCGCGGCGGCGCCCGACTTCAAGCCGCCTTGGTTTACGCTCCAGCACACCTTCGTGATGGAAGGCGGCACGGCGCGATTGCCGCGGCCGCCGATCACGGGCAAGGCGCAAGGCGAACGGCCGGAAATTCCGCATCTCGAGCGGGTCTAAGATTCCCCGCTCCTCAGTTGAGGAGACGGGGCAACAAACAAACGGGAGGAACGAATATGCTACGTCGTCGAACTGTACTCAAAGGCATCGCCGCGACCGCAGCGGGCGGGTTATTGGCCCGTCCGGCTCTTGCGGATACCACACTAAAAATGGGGCTGAGCCTGCCGCTGACCGGCGCTGGCTTTACCGCGGTGGGACGCGAACTCACCGGCGCGCTCAAAGTTTACATGCAGCAGCACGGCGACACGGTGGCAGGCCGAAAAATCGAGCTCATCATCCGCGACGACGGCGGCGTCGGCGATAATGCCCGACGCATCGTCCAGGAAATGATCGTCAACGATCAGGTCGACATTGTCGGCGTCGGTGTCACGCCCTGCGCGCTGGCGATCGCTCAAGTTGCGACCGAGGCCAAAAAAGCGACCGTGGTCATGAGTTCGGGGGCGTCGATCACCACCACCAAATCCCCCTATTTTGCGCGGGTCGGCTTCATCATCGCGCCGCAGGCCTGGACGCTTGCCGAATGGGCCATCAAGAATGGCAGCAAGCGCGTGGTCACGCTGGTCAACGACTGGGCCCCGGGCACCGAAGCGGAAACCGCCTTCAAGACCCGATTTACCCAAGTCGGCGGCGAAATCATGGAATCGATCCGTATTCCGCTCGCCAATCCCGACTTCGCGCCGTTTCTGCAGCGTATCGCCGACCTCAAGCCGGACACTGCTTTCATCTATTTTCCGGGCCCGCAGGCGCCGGCCTTTACCAAGCAATTCGCCGAACGCGGCCTGGCGCAGTCCGGCATCAAAATCATCGGCCCAGGCGACCTCGCCGACGACGATAGCCTCAACAATGCGGGCGATCAGATGATCGGCCTCATCACCGCCGGCCCTTATTCGGCAGCGCACGATTCCGCGCTCAACAAAACCTATGTCGCGGACTTTTTAAAGACCAACGGCGAACGGCCGGATTTTGCCTCGCTCGGCGCCTATGACGGCCTCCATATGGTCTACGAAGCGCTGAAAAAAACCGGCGGCGATGCCGACGGCGATAAATTGGTCGCGGCGATGAAAGGCATGGCCTGGGAAAGCCCGCGCGGCCCGATCTCGCTCGATGCCGACACCCGCGACCTCATCAGCAATATCTACATCCGCAAGGTCGAGAAGATCGACGGCCAGCTCTGGGCCAAGGAGTTCGAGACATTCCCCAACGTCAAGGATCCGATGAAGGTCGCGGCGAAATAAGCGATTGCGAGCCATAACCGGTACCGTATGCTTCGGACTGAAGCGTAGTCACACCGCGATGTTGTCGATCAATCTCGTTGTACCGATGCGCGCCGCGACCAAAAGCCGTATCGGCTCGCGCGCTTTGGCGCCGAGCGGTGCCAGCGTCTCGGCGTTGCGTGCCTCGAGGTAATCGAGCGCGAAACCCGCTTTGACGATCGCTTGGCGGCCGCGGTCGAGCGCTTCTCCGTTGGGACTGCCGGTCACGATCGCCGCGGCGGTCGCTTTGAGCGTGCGATATAGCGCCGGCGCTGCCTGCCGCTCGTCCCGCGATAGAAAGCGGTTGCGCGAGGACAGTGCCAGGCCGTCCGGCTCGCGCACGATCGGGCCGGCGAGGATGCGGGTTTTCAGCCCGAGGTCCCGCGCGAGCCGGGTCACCACCTTCAGCTGCTGATAGTCCTTGGCGCCAAACATGGCGATGTCGGGCTCGCATTGACACAACAGCTTGGCGACAACGGTCGCGACGCCGGTGAAAAAATGCGGCCGAAAGGCATCTTCGAGGCCGGCTTTGGCGGGGCCATCGGGCACGATCATGGTGGCGAAGCCGGCCGGGTACATGGTCGACACGTCCGGCGACCAGATCAGGTCGGTCTTGACGGCGGCGAGCGCCGCTCGATCGGCGGCAAAGGTTCGCGGATAGGATTGCAAATCTTCATTCGGCGCAAACTGGGTCGGGTTGACGAAGATGGAGGCGATGACCCGATCGGCGCGGCGTTGCGCCAAGCGCACCAGCGACAAATGACCGGCGTGCAGCGCGCCCATGGTCGGCACCAGCGCGATGGTGTCGCGCCGCGCGCGGAAATCCGCGATCGCGCGCCGCAGCGCTGGCAATGTGTGCAAGCTGCGCAACGTGACGCGCCGGTGACGCCTTTGTTTTTTTACATGTTTGTTCATGACGTGGCGGCGCGGTCACACTCAAAGCGTTTGTCGAAGCGCGATGCGGTTAATGATTAACTTGTCGGCGACAATGCTGTATCTTGACCGGGCGCGTTGCAAGCCGGAGAAGTGATCGCAACGCAGGGGTTGCGTCTCCATGTTGATGCAGGCGGACATCGGCAAGCCGGT
>Ga0181525_10003373_pt1 | contig 12695 bp, 8 predicted proteins | sample PEATcosm2014_Bin_48_FD_121100 | JGI IMG/M metagenome (GOLD analysis project Ga0181525, IMG submission 121100) | Peatland microbial communities from MTU Mesocosm Facility, Houghton, MI, USA - PEATcosm2014_Bin06_10_metaG | ecosystem: Environmental > Terrestrial > Soil > Wetlands > Peat | place... | reverse complement strand
TGTTCGTCTGCGCATAGCTGCCCGAGGCGGCGATGCTGCTCACCGTCAGCGCTGCCGTGCCGGTGTTGGTCAACGTAACTGCCTGCGCCGCGCTGGTCGTTCCCACCGTCTGACTGGCAAACGTCAGGCTCGCAGGAGACAAGCTCACGAGTGGCACGCCAACTGCCGTGCCCGTCAGCGAGACTGCCTGTGGGCTTGCGGCTGCGTTATCCGTCAGTGTGATTGCACCCGTCAGCGCTCCCGAAGCGGTCGGCTTGAAGGTCACCGAAATCGTGCAGCTGGCGTTCGCCGCCAGACTGGTACCGCAGGTGTTGGTCTGCGCATAGCTGCCCGAGGCGGCGATGCTGCTCACCGTCAGCGCTGCCGTACCGGTGTTGGTCAGCGTAACTGCCTGTGCTGCACTCGTTGTTCCCACCGTCTGGCTGGCAAACGTTAGGCTCGCAGGAGACAAGCTCACAGCCGGAACCGCCGCCGCAGCCGCTGTACCCGTCAGCGAGACTGCCTGCGGGCTTGAAGCCGCATTATCCGTCAGCGTGATTGCACCCGTCAGCGTGCCCGCAACGGTCGGCTTGAAGGTCACCGAAATCGTGCAACTGGCATTCGCCGCCAAGCTGGTACCGCAGGTGTTGGTCTGCGCATAGCTGCCCGAGGCGGCGATGCTGCTCACCGTCAGCGCTGCCGTGCCGGTGTTGGTCAACGTAACTGCCTGCGCCGCGCTGGTCGTTCCCACCGTCTGGCTGGCAAACGTCAGGCTCGCGGGAGACAAGCTCACCAGTGGCACGCCAACTGCCGTGCCCGTCAGCGAGACTGCCTGCGGGCTTGAAGCCGCATTATCCGTCAGCGTGATTGCACCCGTTAGCGTGCCCGCAACGGTCGGCTTGAAGGTCACCGAAATCGTGCAACTGGCATTCGCCGCCAAGCCGGTGCCGCAAGTGTTCGTCTGCGCATAGCTACCCGAGGCGGCGATGCTGCTCAAGGTCAGCGCTGCCGTGCCGGTGTTGGTCAACTTAACTGCCTGCGCCGCGCTTGTCGTTCCCACCGTCTGGCTGGCGAACGTCAAACTCGCAGGAGACAAACTCACCACAGGGACCGCCGCAACTGCCGTGCCCGCCAGTGAAACTGCCTGCGGACTTGAGGCGGCGTTATCCGCCAGCGTGACGGAGCCCGTCCGCGTACCCGAGGCGGTCGGCTTGAATGTCACCGAGATCGTGCAGGTGGCATTCACCGCCAGGGCGCTGCCGCAAGTATTGGTCTGCGCGTAGTCGCCAGAGGCGCTGATGCTGCTCAACGTCAGCGCTGCCGTGCCCGTGTTGGTCACCGTAACTGACTGCGCCCCGCTGGTTGTGCCAACCGTCTGGCTGGCAAACGGCAAACTCGACGGAGACAGGCTCACAACAGGGACTGCCGTCGCAACTGCCGTCCCCGTCAGTGAGACTGCTTGGGGGCTTGAGGCGGCGTTATCCGTCAGCGTGATTGCACCCGTCGGCGTGCCCGAAGCGGTCGGCTTGAAGGTCACCGAGACGGTGCAACTGGCATTTGCCGCCAGGCTGGCACCGCAGTTATTTGTCTCCGCAAAGCTGCCCGAAGCGGCGATGCTGCTCAACGTCAGCGCTGCCGTGCCAGTGTTGCTCAGCGTAACTGACTGCGCCGCGCTGGTTTTTCCAACCGTCTGGCTGGCGAACGTCAAACTCGCAGGGGACAAACCCACCACAGGAACCGCCGCAACTGCCGTGCCCGTCACCGCGATACTCGTAGGCGTATTCGAGGCATTACTCGCGATGGCGATCGTTCCAGCCTCCGAGCCTGCGGCTGCAGGCGCGAAGCTAACCGTCAGCGTAGCCGATTGCCCGGGGCTCAGAGTCAGCGGAAAGCTGATTCCACTCGTCTGGAAATTGCTGTTATTGCTGTTTGCCTGCGAGATCGTCACACTCGTCTTGCCGCTATTGCTCAATGTCGTAGTGGTCGTGGCAGTCTGGCCAACCGTATCGGTCTCGATTGCCAAGCTTGCTGGCGACGCACTTAGAGTTCCCTCTACAGATCCCTGCTCGGGATACTCATATGCCCCGATGTCATAGGCTGAACCTTGCGGCCGTGCACCGCCGTCATAATCGGTGGCGAGTTGCACGGTTGCACCGCTGTCAATCGCGGGACTGCCTGCCTGCAGGTGAAAGTTGTTAGACGCCAAGCTCACAAACATCGGATCGCCGGCAACACTGTCGGCGAACACGCCCAGAGCGTTTCCCGCTCCGAAGAACAAGTTGTTCGAGCCGGTAACATATGACAAATTCGTGTCGAGCGAAACGTACTGCTGACCGCTCAGCAGGTCAAAAATATTATTGCTGAAGTTTGTGGCGCCGAATGCCCGAACCGCTCCGGCGCTAGCACCGCCAAAGGCTCCCGCATTGTAGATCGTGTTGTTATACACCTGAACCGGCGTGCCCGAACCGCCGCCAATAACGATCGCGGCATACCCATAACCTTCGGCCGTGCCTCCCGGTGCCGGCCCGGTTCCCGAGTTTTCTATGATGTTGTTGTAGATTTTGACCGCGCCCTGCGAAGGATCAACTGTATCGAGCGCGATCGCTTCGCACCGGGTTTCGTAAATGTAGTTATCGTGCAAGGAGTATGAGTACTGCATTGCGGAAGCGGAGTGTGCCCCAATGGCATTGCATCCTTGGGTATTGGTAATCGTGTTCCATCCAATCTCCACTCCATTCGTTCCGAGCAGGTACATCGTCTGATAAGACTCAAGGTTCGTATTGGTCGTCGAACCGTTGTCGTGAACGTTATTTCCTAGTATGGCCAATGAAGAACCGCCATTGACCGCGATACACGATCCTGCGCCGTAACCGTTCGGACATGACACATCACTGCTGGTGAGACGTATGCCACTCACGCCAGCAATCGATACCGCGGCCTGCGCTCCGCGAAGCGTGAGCCCTGATAGAACCCAGTTACTGGCTGTAATGTTGACTCCGGTCGCAAGTCCTGTGCTGGTGCCTATCGTAACCACACTGTTCGGATATGCAACGATTGCCTTAGGCGCGGAAGCAGTTCCGCCGCTACTGAGATTCAACGAACTGTTATTAGACGTTTTGGAGGACGCGGTACTCCGCGCACTTTGGCTCTCGACATAAACGATGTCACCGGCCTGCATCGTGCTCGTGGCATGAGTAACTGTCCGCCATGGCGAAATATAGGAACCTGATCGACTATCGTTGCCGCTATTCGAAACAAAATAAATGTTGCCGGCGCGTACCGTAAATGGGACCCCGTTGCTCGTGACACCGTTAATGTTGGCAACGATGCTGCCGGTCTTTGCCGCTGATCCGAGCTGGAAAGTTACTGCGGAATCTGACCAGGACGCATAACTGCTAGCGATTCCGCCTCCTGTCGTTACGGTCGATGATCCCTGCGAACTTCCGAAACCTTTGCCGTGGATCGTAACGAAAGCACCACCGTTGCTCTGGCCGCCGCTGTTCGGACCTGACGCAAGGTCTGAGTAGAAGATCGTTGGAGGTACGCTCTGCGCAATCGCGGCCGCTGCCGCAAGGAGTACAACAAGAACCACAATGAGCTTCTTCATTTTGAACACCTGCTCCAACCGGAACGCGACGGAAATGGTCTTCTGCCGCACCCTTCCGGCATTGAATTGACCCGAGCCACTTCGATTCCCCGAGCAACGCCGCCTTGCCTAACCAAGCAGACACACTTCACCCGTCCGGCTCGAAGAGCGAAATTTCAGCTTTCGCCTGCGAACTGGTGTTCTGCAGAGACCGATGACATGCGCTAGTTTGCTGGCCGATCAGCGCGATTCGATTAGCATGCAGGGTGCGGCGACCACGCTCGGTTGTGTTGCTGTAGTGACGGTAACAAACATCTTTCAACGAACAACACAAATAGTGAGGGTGACAGACTCCAAAGTACTACCGAAGCACTACCCATTTGTAACGTAAAGAAAAGCACAGCTTGATCCGAGAAAGCTCCTAGACATTCCCTAAAAGCGACTTACGCAAATGAGTTTTGCGACGCAAGTTGCTTGATAGACCGCGCCAAGATGCCATCGAAACTTTGGATTCTGAGGTCTGTCCTATGCCGATGCTCAGTAGATCAACAGTAGATTCGCCGCGGTCTGAGGAGCACGCAAGCGGATGCCATCTGTCGGCAGGGTCTGCTGAGGTAGACGCACGACTTTAGCTAAAGCCAAACGTGAAAATCGCGACAGGCACCGTGCAGGTTCGTGACATTATTTGATCGCACCAGATAGTCAGACTCAATTGTTGAATGTGGGCAACGCCAGATCGGTGCCCCTTTTCCCGTGAACATATGCATCCGACGCTCAATGGTCCTCAGCGTTTCCCGGTCGCAATCTGTCGTCCCTGAGTCGCCGTCGCGTACCGATATGCAATCCGCCTACTTTGATCAGTCGCTCTATCCTTTGGATTGCCAGCTCTCTCCGATTCTGCCGGATCGAGCCGCCGAGGATTCGCCGAGCGATGATTTCGGTTGCTCGCACTGCCTGCGGCCGACGGGGCCGAAAAGATTCCCGGGATGAAGACCTACGCACGAGTGTCCAATGTGCCAGAGAAATCGCTCAAGTTCTAACGTGGTGCGGTCTCAATGCGATCCGGGTTCCGCGAATTCCACGCCCGCTGACCGGCGAATGCAGGGGACGGCGCAAATGAGAACTTTTTCCCACCGAATTGGGTAAACATTTTCACATTCGAACTGCATTCTTGTGCACTCGACTCATGGAGCCGTCGCGACCGACCGTCCTGGCGCAGCATACCTAGTGGCCAAGCTTCAATTACTTGACACATCCGCCATCGACGTCTTGTGCGCAGCATCGCTGCCGTGGTTCGTCATGGCACCCGACTTGCACTCTGGCCTTGGGGAAGAAATCATCTGCCTTGTGCTGGATCGCTTCGTACTTTGGAGATCGCAGCCCGAGAGGAGTCTACGGCATGAGAAAGACATTGATCCTGGTACTGATCGCGCTCGTGCAGTTGTCTGCGCAATCTTTTGCTCTGTCCGGTGAGTCCGGTGCAGGGACGGCTGTGCCGAATACAAAGACACCCATGCCCGCTCCCATCGGCGACGCTGAGTATGTGATTGGGACCGAGGATGTCCTACAAATCAATGTGTGGAAGGAAAGTGATATTTCAGGTTCTGTTCCCGTAAGACCCGACGGCAAGATCTCCTTGCCCTTACTGAGCGACGTACAGGCCGCCGGACTTACGCCGGTGCAATTGGCGAGCGAAATCAGCCAGCGGTTGAAGCAATTTATCACCGAACCACACGTCACCGTGACCGTGACAGCCATGAACAGCCGTAGGGCTTACGTCATGGGGCAGGTCACCAGACAGGGCGCCGTGCCGCTTGTTTCTAACCTCACCGTCCTGCAAGCGCTTTCGTCGGCAGGGGGGCCCGCTCCGTTCGCCAATACAAAGAAGATCTACATCCTGCGCACCGAAGACGGAAAGCAGCAAAGACTCCCCTTCAACTATAACGCCGTGATCAGGGGCAAGAACCCCGAGCAGAACATCAATCTCAAACCCGGCGACACGATCGTGGTTCCATGAGGCGAATGCTGTGAAACTCAACGACATGGGAAGGCTGCTGGTATTGGCTGCGTGCGTATGCTTGGCAACAGAACTGGTTGCTCAGGGCGCGCCTGTGCCTCCAATTCAGGGAACTCTTGCGCCGGTATTCATAACCGATTCGGTGGAGACTCCCGTAACCCCGGATGAGCATCCACTCACCGGTGGACAAGTCCTGGGAATTGGTACGTGGGGTCCAAGACATAGCTCTCTGACCCCCTCGCTGAGTGCGTCCGAAATGCTCGATTCGAATCCCCTGCTATTGAGCTCCAACGATGGGAGTTACAGAGGATTTACCTCCCTTGGCGGGAATCTTCAATGGACACAGTACATGGGACGAAATGCCGAGCTGTTTTACTCGGGGACGCTACTCTACGATACTAGAGCGCGCATCCAGGGTTACAGCCAATTTACAAGTCAGCACCTTCTCACAATCGAAAAAAACATAAGATCCAAAACCTGGAATCTACTCTTGGATGATCAGGTCCAATACTCGCAAGGGTCCAGCTTTGGCGAATCGGGTATGGAGGGCACGGGGTTGACAAGCAACCCCCTACAGTCGACGTCAAGTACCCTTCAGCAAACTCTTCTACCCAACCAGAGCATATTGATCGGTCGAACTTCAAGCATCGCCAATACCGCCTTGATCGAGGTGGATAAGCACCTCGGCGCCCGCGACACCGCTACTCTGGCAGCATCCTATGGACTCTTGAAATTCGATTCGAGCCTTCTTGCAGACACCAACCAGGTCTCCGTCGTTGGCGGTTACGATCGGAGGGTGAGCGCCCGCAACTCGATTGCCCTCGGAAGCACTTTCACTCACTTTAGTTATACCGGAAACGGAACTACCCTCTCCACGGAATCTGTTTCGGCTCTCTACGCCTTGCGTATACCGGGGCGGAGCAGCCTGGAACTCGGAGCAGGGCCGCAGATCACTCAATCCAGCACCCTCGGTACAAACCAGCAATACCTGGGCTGGCAAGCAAGCGGCACGGTACGATATCGAATCCGTCAGGTCAATTTGGGTTTCGGAGGAATGCGTGCGATCACGGGCGGATCAGGCGTGCTGTATGGGGCCCTCACGACCACCGGCCGGGTAACAGCAGATTTCCTCCCATCACGAAACTGGTTAATATCACTTCACTCAGGGGCCTCACGCAACCAACCCATGAGTTCCGCTCAAGGCGTCCAGATCTACGATACGCAGTTCGCGGGCGTCATCCTGAACCGCAAATACGGACGATATACCAATCTATTCACCAGCTATGACTTCCAGCACCAGACCAACGGGTCAGTTTGCACCGGACCGGCCTGTGGCTACTCCGGTCTGCGCAATGTCTTTGCGATCGGATTGTCGTGGGACTATCGCCCAATAAGCGTCGAGTAGGGCAGCAATTGTCCGCGCTAGGCACGGTTCCTGGTGCAGACGAGCCTGCAATATGGAAGCAGATTGCTTTCTTATATACGCAATTTGTTGCACACGGCAACGAGCAAGCCGCCGCGAAATTGGGCCGGAATCTGAAAAAGGCGATCCCATCCTTCTATGTAGGTGATAGGACACATGGAATGTAGAGGTTCGCTGGTCAATCAACTCTGGCATGCGGAATGCACTAAGAAACACGACAGGAACGAATTGCAATCCTGCCCATCCCTATTTCGCCGACTTCCTGCGTAGGGACTAGAGTTTTGGAGGAAAGATGGACAAATCACTAGCCTTGGTTTCCGCAGTGCAATCTGGTGGGGCCGGACACCCGATCGCAGACGTCTCGAAGGTTGCGCCGAGTGGTCCTTTTCTTTACCGCGACCCGTCGGAACTACGGATTCGACCCCTCGAAAAGAAAGCTTTGTCGGTTGGCGTAATCGGTTACGGATACTGGGGCCCAAACATTGTTCGCAATTTTCATTCGCAAGAGGACTCGCAGGTTTCAATGGTGTGCGACCGGCGTCCGGAAGCTCTCGCCAAGGTGGCAAAAGCCTACCCTGGGATGGAAGTGACCTCCGACGCATTGCAGATACTCCGCTCGCCCAACATTGACATCGTGGCGGTAGTCACCCCGGTATGGACGCATTTCGAGCTTGCCAAAGCCGCCCTCGAGCAAGGAAAGCACGTCTTTGTCGAAAAGCCCTTTACTTCAACCGCCGCACAGGCTGAGGAACTTATTGAACTCGCTGAACGCAAACACCTCAAGATCATGGTGGACCATACCTTCCTGTTCACCGGTGCGGTGCGCAAGATCAAGCAGCTCATCGATGCCGGCGAGCTGGGTGAGCTCTACTACTACGACACTACGCGCGTGAACCTCGGTCTGTTTCAGCACGACGTAAATGTAATTTGGGATCTTGCGCCACACGACCTGGCCATCATGGACTATCTCCTTGCAGACAAGGCCGAAGCGGTAGTTGCAACCGGCCAGAAGCACGTTAACGGCGTTGAAGACATCGCGTTTATTACCGCTTACTACCCTAATAAGCTGATCGCCCACGTCAATGTGAACTGGCTTTCGCCAGTGAAAGTGCGGACAACGCTCATCGGTGGTGACAAGAAGATGCTTATGTGGAACGACCTCGAATCCGATGAGAAGATCAAGATTTATGATCGCGGCGTGCGCATGAACACCCGTGAGGGAGTTTATGATCTGCTCGTCAGCTACCGGTCCGGTGACATGTGGGCACCGCAGATTGAGAACACGGAAGCACTCAAACTCGAACTCGGCTACTTTAACGAGTGCATTCTTCGGGACAAGACCCCAATTAATGATGGTTCTGCCGGGCTGCGTATCGTAAAAATGCTGCTTGCTGCGGACGAGTCACTGCGCAATAGAGGAGCCCAGGTTCCCTTATGAGTGGACTCGTTTGCATCGCACCCGATGTCAAACTCGGAAACAACGTCAAGCTCTCGAAGTTCATTAATCTTTATGGCTGCGAGATTGGCGATGGAACCAAGATCGGCGCATTCGTTGAGGTTCAGAAGAATGCCACCATCGGACGGAACTGCAAGATCTCGAGCCACACCTTCATTTGCGAGGGCGTCACCATTGAAGATCAAGTCTTCGTGGGCCACGGCGTTACGTTTATCAATGATTCATATCCACGGGCGACCAATGCCAACGGTGAATTGCAAACCGAACAGGACTGGTTGATCGAGCGTACGGTTGTTAAGACAGGTGCTTCGATAGGTTCTGGTTCCACCATCCTTTCGAAAGTTACTATTGGCCAATTCGCCATTATCGGAGCAGGCAGCGTCGTTATCAAGGATGTGCCGGCTCACGCAATCGTTGCTGGCAATCCTGCAAGAGTGCTGCGCTATCAGGAACCCGAGTCTGCAAGAAGATGAATATTCCACTTCCCTTCCTTGACCTCATAACTCCCAACGTCGAGATTGAATCCGAGTTGATGGAAGTTCTCCGCACCGCCTTGCACAGCGCGGCCTTCGTCGGCGGACGCGCGTTGACGAACTTCGAAGAACATTTCGCGGTTTTTACCGAAGCAGCGCATTGCATAGGTGTAGCCAGCGGAACTGACGCGCTGCGTTTCGCGCTTATCGCCGGGGGAGTGAAGCCGGGCGACACGGTCCTTACGGTGGCAAATACTTTCATTGCAACGGCAGAAGCCATTACCCAGGCTGGTGCAATCCCTGAATTCATTGAGGTGGACGAGCAGACCTGCAACATGAGCCCTGCGGAGTTGCGCGCTCATCTTGAACTCTGCGCGATCGATACCCAATCCGGCTTGCGACTGGGCCGCCGGACTGGCACCCCGATTACCGCTGTGCTTCCGGTTCATCTTTTCGGCCAGATGGCTGACATGGACGCCATTGCGGAAATTGCAGAAGAATTCCGCTTATTACTTTTTGAAGATGCGTGCCAGGCGCACGGCGCCGAATATTTCTCACAACGGGAGGGCCGCTGGCGCAAAGCTGGCTCGATCGGCCGGGCCGCTGCCTTCAGCTTTTATCCTGGGAAAAATCTGGGCGCGTGCGGAGAAGCCGGAGCAGCCACAACCTCAGATTCCTCTGTTGCGAAGCAGATACAAATGCTCCGCGATCATGGGCAGAGTAGCAAGTATCATCACGAGGTGGTTGGCTATAACGGACGCCTAGACACCATTCAGGCAGGCTTTCTCGATGTCAAGCTCAATCATCTGCCGTGCTGGACGGACCTGCGCCGTGCTGCCGCAAAGCGCTATAACGAGATGTTCAAGTCCGTCCCCGGAGTGATCACGCCGTTTGAGCCAACCGGCTCAAAACCCGTCTATCACCTCTATGTCATAAGGGTACCTAATCGTGATCAGATCCAAGCACAGCTTACAAAAGCGGGAATTGGAACCGGGATTCACTATCCAGTCCCGATTCATCTGCAAAAAGCGTACGCAGATCTCGGCTATCGAAAAGGCGATCTCCCCGTGACCGAAATGCTGGCATCTGAGATTCTCTCCCTGCCGATGTTTCCTCATCTCACGGTGAAAGATCAGCAGCGGGTGGCAATAGCGATTGAATCCGCGCCGAAACATCTTTCGGCAATATCGAGCGGGCGGGAATAGCCACCCCCTTGTCTCGGTATCTCGCTAAAAACGCTGTGCTTAACCGCAGGGCTGCATTTGTTTGCACAAAAGTAGCCAAAAATGTTCTCTGAAGTGCTCTGATTGTTGACACACCAGGTACGCTGAAGTACACTGCGTAGAAGGTTCGCTCCCCCGTGAATCACTCTGTGTTGTTCGTATGGTAAACAGTCCACAAAACACCTGTACATGATGGAAGCTGCTCCAACAAATCCGCGGCTCCTCAAGCAGGTAACACAGGCACTCGAGGGATCAATGGCTACGGCTTCTCAATCGCCAGGTTTTCCGCAGTCGACCAAACCCAGTAAATACGCCGACTTGGCCGGGCGGCAGGTTTTTGTGGTTGGCAGCGAATCTGCGGTACTGGATTATGTACGGCAGGCTCTCGCCCGGGATAAACTGCAGCTATTCTCGCTCACGAAAGAGCAAGCGCTTGTCAGCCTTCAGAAGGGCAAAAACCCCGACCTCATTTTGCTTCATGTCGTTGGGAACCAAACACTTGGAACATTAACTACCTTTCGAGAAGCACGCCCCACTACTCCCATCATCGTGTTCTCTTGCGTCCCTGACTCGCGATTCGTCGTGAAGACTTTGCAGATGGGGGCTTCTGATTATATTCAGCTGCCTTTTGACATTGATGGCCTACAGGACTCAGTGCGGCGTTTTCTCGACCTGGTTGGAAATGAGTCTGGTGACGAACCGGCGCATGAGACTCTTCTCTTCGAGAACACTTCATTCGTCTGCGCCAGCCCCCGTATGAATGAGATTCGCGGACAGTGCGCAATTCTAGCTCGCGTAGATTTGCCCATCCTGATTCTGGGAGAGAGCGGTACCGGTAAAGAAATTATTGCGCAGTACATTCACAAGATGTCACCGCGCGCCCACCGTACATTCCTGAAGGTGAACTGCGCCGCGATGCCCGCGGACCTGCTAGAGAGCGAGCTTTTCGGCTACGAGCAGGGAGCATTCACTGGTGCGGTGCGATCTAAACCCGGAAAATTCGAAATTTGCAACATGGGCATGATTCTGCTCGATGAGATTGGCGAAATGCCTCCGTCGTTGCAATCAAAACTCTTACAGGTATTGCAGGACGGAACGTTTTCGCGACTGGGTGGACGCACGTGCATCAAGGTCGACGTAAGGGTCGTTGCCGCCACCAACATTGACATGAGCGCCGCCATTGCGGCGCGTACTTTCCGCGAGGACCTTTATTACAGACTGAACGGTTTCTCCATCCAATTGCCACCGTTACGGGACAGGAAAGAAGAGATCCCGATCCTAATTCGGCACTTCATGCGTAAACTTTCGGAAAAATACGCGCGGCAGCCACTCGTCATGTCAGAGCAGTTGCTGCAGGCCTGCATGGATCACGACTGGCCGGGTAACCTACGCGAATTAGAGAACTATGTGAAGCGATTCCTGGTTCTCGGTGACGAGCGGCACGTGCTGGCTGAGTTGGAAAAAGCCCGGGGAAGTGTGTGCGCCGCCGCACCACAGGCTAGCCCGGGCATAGACGCAACCGGCGGCGGGTTGAAAATGCTGGCTCGCAGCGCCATGGGCGAAGCCGAGACAGAAGCAATCAGCGAAGTATTGAATCGCCACAATTGGAACAGGAAAAAGGCCGCAGCCGAACTGCAAATAAGTTACAAGGCCCTACTATATAAAATACGGCAGTACGGGCTGTCTCCAACGCACACCCCTAGTCGCCTGCCAAGGTAGTCGAAAGCTGAGGCCATGACAGAGTCTGCCACGTCGAAAGAGGTCGCGAACAAACACAAAGTGGTCATCACGTGCCAGGATGGGGCGGTCATTAGGGGATATTATTGCGCGGAAGCACCTGCTGACCTGAAATTGCTGGATGGCAATTCACAATTCCAATTTCATAAAGTATCGGGCACGTGCATCTCCGAAAATGGATCCAAGTGTGACGTGGACTGGTCTAAGATAAAAGCGGTCTTCTTCGTTTCGTCGTTTGAAGGAAACCGCGAACATCAACCCGTACGTTTCTATACGAGTGGCCCTGAACTGCAAAATTTATGGGTTGAGATTGTCTTCGCCGATGGCGAGATTATCGAGGGATGTATCCGCAACTCGCTCCACCATTTGAAGGGCGATGGTTTCTTTCTTCATCCTTCCACCCCAGGAAGCAACAACAGCTTAATCTATGTAAACAAAGCAGCACTCGTTAGTTATCGTGTGCTGGGCGTCCGAGCCATGGACAACGGGTAATATCCGAAAGTTCCATGGATTCCCCTTTATCGTAAGCTTAGTGTCATCCGATAGAAATCGGAAGACAACTCGCGAATCAGTTTCTGGCGTCCTCTGGCCCCGTGATCGCCTGATAAAGAGCGAGATAAACTTCATAGGAAGAATCAATCCGCCGAGTCTTCTTATCTACCGCAGTTGTCAGTTCGGACGTAAGCGTGGCGTGATGGCCGTGTAGACGTTGGCTGATCCAAGCGGCATTCTTCTCTTGTGGCGCGGCCCGAAGCCGTGTTCCCAAAGAGGAGAGTATGGAAGCTGTTGCTAATCCTGTTT
>Ga0181525_10003372_pt1 | contig 12698 bp, 11 predicted proteins | sample PEATcosm2014_Bin_48_FD_121100 | JGI IMG/M metagenome (GOLD analysis project Ga0181525, IMG submission 121100) | Peatland microbial communities from MTU Mesocosm Facility, Houghton, MI, USA - PEATcosm2014_Bin06_10_metaG | ecosystem: Environmental > Terrestrial > Soil > Wetlands > Peat | place... | reverse complement strand
TGAGATCGCGGTCAAGATCCTCACCGATCGCTCCGAAATCGTTCGCAAGCGATTTCTGCGCGAGGCGCAGTCGATGGCGCACCTGAGCCACCGCAACATCGTCGGTGTGTTCGACGCGGGTGAGGATCAGGATCAGCTCTACATCATCATGGAGCTCATTCGCGGGAGAACGCTCAAGCAAGCGGCGGCCGAAGGGCTTACCTATGACGCGTCGTTGAAGATTTTTATCGAGCTACTGCAAGCGCTCGAATACGCGCACAAGCAAACGGTCATCCATCGCGACATCAAACCGGCTAATATCATGGTCCTCGATAACGGGGACGTCAAAGTGATGGACTTCGGCCTCTCGCGCCGCGTCAGCGACGCCAGCAGCGTCACCCAGGCCGGCGAGATCGTTGGGACGATCGCCTATCTTTCTCCCGAGCGTTTCCTCGGGAAAATCACCGATCATCGCAGCGACCTGTACTCGGTGGGCTGCGTAATGTACGAGATCTTCACCGGCGACGTGCCGTTCAAGAGCCCATCCGATGATCTTGTCTCCGTTATCTTTGCGCACGTGAACGAATCGCCGGCGCCGGTGCGCGACAAGAATCCGAACCTCTCGACGGCGCTCGAACGCATCATCATGAAGCTGCTCGAGAAAGACCCGGCGGATCGCTACGCGAGCGCCGCCGACGTCATCACGGATTTGGAGAGTCTCGCGAACGGCCCCGCGATGACGGCGTCTGCCGCAGCTCCCGGGCCCGCGGTCCAGACGCCGGCTCCCGCGAGGCCGGGCTCACCTCCGACCCCGCCCGCGACCGACCTCAAAGCGGTGCTTGGAAGCGCGCTCGAAGCGCACCGCAGCGGCAATCCGGAAGCCGTCAAAGCGATGCTCAACACCGCATTCCGGCCCGCCGAGATGTTGCGCGACGCGCAGCGCCACGTGCTCACCGCAATGCTGGCTGCGCGCAAGCACGACTACGTCGAAGGCCTGCGGGCCTATACCGCCGCGCTAGCCGGCTTCAAAGCCGTCAACAACGATTTGGAATTCGGCCGCGCCGCCGTACGTTTTGCTGCGATGGTCGTCGAGCAGTGCGCGCGCGAGCAGAAGGTCGACGACGATAATGTCGACGCCGCCATCAAGGCGCTCTCTGAAGCGCTGCCGATTCTGCGTGGCGCCCGGCTGTTTAGCGAGCTCGAACAGGGCGAGCGCACGCTCTACGCGTTGCGCCGTATCAGGGTGGGAACGGAACGCTGAAGCGCTTTACAAGAGGCGCCGGCTATGCGAAGTTCAGATTCGTGAATGGTCTGATCTTCATCGGCTTGGGCGCGTTCGTATTGATTTCGTTTGTCGTGCGCTTCGGGTTTCGTTGGGAAGCGCTGAGCGGCTACGTACTCGGGCTTGCAATGATCGGCCTCGGCGTTACGCGCATTCGCGCAGGCTGGCCGCGCAATAGCGCGTCATGAATCCTACCGTCACCCTAGAGCTGACGCCGCTCGGCATCGCGATCGGCATCGCGGTCGTTGCAGCGATCGCCGCAACGTTGTATTGGATGACGCATCCGCCGGCTTCACGTGCCGAACGTGTTGCGCGCGTCGCCGAGCGCGTTTTGCGCCAGATGGTCGGCAGCATCATCGTGGTTTTCTCGCAAGAGATTCGTTCCGAACACATGATGGTGCTCGCTGCACGGCTTGCGCGCCGCGAGCGCGCCGATCTGCTCGCAACGTACGTCGTCGAAGTGCCGTTCACGCTGCCTGCGAACGCGGAGATGGAAGTCGAGGACCGCGCCGCGCTGGATACGCTAGCCGCTGCTGAGGCTATCGCGCAAAAGCACGGCGTCTCGCTGCGCACGCAAACGATTCACGGGCGGCAGACGAGCCAAGCCGTGCTCGATCTCGCCAAGCGAGAGAAAGCTAACCTGATCGTCTTGGGTTCGTTTCGCGAGGCGAAGTATACGGGCGCACCGCTCGGACGCTCGATCGAACAGATTGCGACCGGCGCGAAGTGCGACGTTCTCATCGGCGTCGAAGGTCAGTACGGTTCGGTGCTGCGAACCGAGGGTGAGAACGGGAAGGATGGCTCGGAATGAAACGTATGCTTTTCGCCATGGCGCTCTTTGCGCTCGTCTGCACGGGACGCGCCAACGCCTCGGCCTTCAGCGATTTTGCGGATGCGTGGGCGAAAGTCAACGATTACACCTGTCAGATCACGACGCACGAGACAGTCGGCGCCGACGTCCAAGATCGGACGTACGACTTTGCGTTCAAGAAGCCGCACTCGGCGAAGATCGATATAACGGGGGGCCCAGGAAGAGGCGGCGGCTCGATTTGGAACGGCGGAGACACGGTCGTCGGGCATCAGGGTGGACTCTTGCGCGGCATCAAGCTGACCGTTTCGATCACCGATCCGCGCGCCACGAGCCTGCGCGGCGACACGATGCTAGCAGGATCCTTCGGCACGATTCTTGCCGCCTATCAGAGCGGGAAAGGCGTGCTGAGCGAATCGACGACCGACACCATTCTCGGCGTACCGATTGACACGGTGACGATGCTCATCACCAATCCGGCCGCGAACAAAGACGTTAGCAAAGACGTCCTCTTCATTTCCCGTACGACGCATTTACCGGTTCGGCGCGTGCGTTATGAGGGCACCATCCTCGTCAAACAGGAAGACTTCCTCAACGTCAAAGTCAACCCGGGGCTTAAAGACTCAGACTTTCAGTAAATAGCGGCCTCCCCCAGTGTCATCCTGAGCGTAGGCGCGCTTGGCGCGCCGAAGTCGAAGGACAGCGATCACGCTGAGGGCCGATTTGCACCGCGGCCGTAACGTTTTAGATCGCCCCATTTGCCTTGCGCCAAGGCACGCTTCTTGCGATGCGTCCAACCCTTTAGCTTCTTCTCGAAGTCGATGGCGTCGGTAATTTCTCCGCATTCGCCAACATAGGCAAGAACGAGCGGTCGACGCATAAACGTGTAGCAATCGGGATCGTTACCGGAACAATGCTCAGCGAAACGCCGCTCGATGTTATTCGTAACGCCGACGTAGAACGTTCCGTCGAAACACTGCAGCATGCAGACGTAATACGTTTTCACGCCGGTCGTATGTCGCGTTCGCCGCGTCTGGCAAGACCGTCGCTGTCCTTCGACTTCGCAACGCGGAGCCTGTCCTAAGCGATCGAAGCGAGACTCAGGGCGTTGCTACGCTCAGGATGACACTGGAGTAAATCGCGCCGCTGAGTTTCGTTAGTAAATAGCGGTTTGGATGCGGGAATATTTCCGCTGGATGCCCGTCGCGTCGTCGACGACGATCATCGTGTCGCCGGCAACGTAGTAATGCCAGATCGCGCCGTCTTGTCCGAGATTATCGCTGAACGTGAGCTTGATGATCCCGGGAACGGGGTTCGTATAGACGCCGTTGCCGATCCACGTCTCACTGGCTTTGGTTTTGAGCTCGCGGCGCGTGCGTTCGAGCTGAATGTTGCCGTTCGCCGAGATCGTTAGTAGGACGTTCTCTTCGTAATAATACGGCGGCTGTAGATCCTTATCGAAACCTTTGAGCGTCGAGCCCCACTTGCCGATGATCGATTGCGTGCCCGGCGCCATGAGCCCGCTCTGCGCACTCGCAGCTCCGGCCACGACGAGACACAAAAGCAGCGCGAGAGCACTGACGCGCAATTTCATCTGCGTGCCGCGAGCCGTTTGCGCAGCTCTTCGATGATGAGGGCACTCACGATGACGACGCCGAGGACGACCTGCTGCGTGTAGGACTCGATTCCGATGAGGTCCATGACATTGTTGAGGACACCGATGAAGAGCGCGCCGAAAAAGGTATTGATAATCATACCACGACCGCCGAACAAGCTGGTACCGCCGACGACGACGGCCGCGATCGCGTTGAGCTCGAAGCCCACTCCTGTCTGCGGGGAGCCCGAACTGAAGCGGGCCATCAGCAAGAGGCCGCCGATTGCAGCCAGAGCGCCCGAGATGACATAGACCATCGTCTTGACCGTCCCGACCTTGATGCCGGCCAGCCGCGCCGCTTCTTCATTGCCGCCAATCGCGTAGACATAGCGGCCAAAGCGCGTACGCCCAAGTATGATCGCGAAGACGATGACGATCACGGCCATCCAGATCACGGCGATCGGGATTCCGGGAAGATGCAGAAGCGAAAGCGGACCGCTCAGAATGTAGCCGATTCCGGTATTTTCAAACGTCTGATAGGCGTGCGCGCTCAGCGCTACAGGTCGTCCGTTCGAGAGAATGTACGCAAAGCCGCGCGCGATGAGCATCATCGAAAGCGTTGTGATAAAGGGCGGCAAGCCAAGCCGCACGACCGGTATCGCGCTCACAAGACCACAGAACCCGCCGAGCACGATGGCGACGATCACCGTCGCGACCAACAAGAGAGGTCCCGGTAACGGCACGGCATTCGCGAAGAGCGCGCACACGACGCCGCCCAGACCGACAAGCGAACCGACGGAAAGATCGATGCCGGCAGTGATGATGACAAAGGTTTGTCCGACGGCCAGGATCGTGTTGTACGTGATCTGCCGCAGGACGTTTGTGATATTGCCCGCGGTGAGGAAATCGCCGTGCGACGCGATGTCGACGATAATGATAACGACCGCCAGTGCGATAAGCGCCACGATCGTGCGAAGGGTGGTCTTGCGCCGACGGGTCGCGAGAACCTCATCCGCTTGGGCGGTGAGTTTGTTCTCGAGTTCTACTTGCGCCATTAGGCCGCGGCTCCGGTCGCGACCGCGATCACCTTATCCGGGCTAGCGCTGTCATGCGAAAATTCGGCTTGCAATTTCCCCTCGCGAACGACAAACACGCGGTGCGACATACCGAGAACCTCGGGCAATTCGCTCGAGACCATGACGATCGCCGCGCCGTGCTTGATCAATTCAATCATCAGGCCATAAATCTCCGTTTTCGCGCCGACGTCGATGCCGCGCGTCGGCTCATCGAAGAGAAAGACGCGGGCTTTGCCGATCAGCCACTTTGCGAGCACGACTTTCTGCTGCGTACCGCCGGAAAGGTTGCGCGCGATCTGCTCGGTGGACGGCGTGCGGATTCGTAGCTCGGTAATCTCTCGGGTCGTGACGTCGATTTCTTTGGGTCGATCGATCAGCAGATCGCGCGCGACGAAGTCCTCAAGATGCGCGAGCGTCGTATTCTCGCGCACGGACATTCCGAGTACGAGCCCTTGACCTTTTCGGTCTTCGGTAATGAGCGCAATACCGGCGCGGATTCCGCTCGAGGGTGAGGTGATGCGTTTCTGCTCTCCGTCAACACGGACGCTGCCGCTCTGTGGAACGTCGGCGCCGGCGATGGCACGCACGATCGACGTACGTCCCGCGCCGACCAAGCCTGCAAGACCGATAATCTCTCCGGCATGAACGTCGAAGCTCACGCCCGCTACGATGCCGCTCCGCAAGTCTTTGACTTCGAGAACGACCGGAGCGTCGCTCGGGACAGCCGGCAGATCCGGAAAGTGCGTGTCGAGCGTACGGCCGACCATGAGATTGACCATCTTATCGCGCGGCATGTCGGCAAGCGGGGCCGTTTCGATCGAATGGCCGTCGCGTAATATCGTGATTCGATCGACGATTAGCGGCAGCTCCTCGAGCCGGTGAGAGATGTAGATGAACGAGACGCCGCCGGCTTTGAGCGAACGGATCAGCTTGAAGAGATTGTCTATCTCGCGCTCGGTCAGTGCGGCGGTCGGCTCGTCGAGAACCAGGACGCGCGCTTTGCGCGCAATCGCCTTGCAGATCTCGATCATCTGTTGTTGCGCAACCGAAAGGAAACGGGTCGGCTGATCGAGCGGAAGCGTTACGCCGAGCTTCGCGAGCGCTTCGGTTCCGATTTGAATCGCAGCCTTCGTGTCGAGGAAAATTCCTTTGACCGGCTCGTGTCCGAGCATGATATTTTGAATCGCATTGAGATCAGGGACGAGATTGAATTCTTGATAGATCATCCCGATGCCGAGATTCTCGGCATCGCGAGGCCCGTTGATCGTCACGATTTTACCGTCGACTTCGATCGCGCCTGAATCTGCGGGCTGCGCGCCCGCAAGAATCTTCATGAGCGTCGATTTGCCGGCACCGTTTTCACCGACAAGCGCGTGCACTTCGCCCGCGTTGACGTCGAGGTCAACGCCGCTCAGCGCTTTGACGCCGGGAAACGTCTTGACGATCCCGCGCATCCGAAGCAGCGGGCTATCCATGGATTACTTGATGTTCGCTTTCGTGAACTGACCGACGTTGACGGCGATGCGTTTTTCCGGCGTCTTGCCGCCGAAATAATCATGGATCGCATCGATCGTCAGCTTGCCGATGTCTTCCGGATGCTGAACGGCATCGCCGTACATCGCGCCCTGTTGAATTGCGGTGCGCGCTTCCGGCGTCGCATCGAACCCAACGATGATGATCTTTCCGGTAAGGTTCGCAGCTTGAACAGCTTTGGCCGCACCCAATGCCGAGTCATCGTTGATGCCGAAAACGGCGCGCAGATCCTTGTGCGACTGTAAGAGATCTTCCATAACGGAGCTAGCCTTATCGCGTTGGCCGCCGCCGCTAATGTCCGCAACGATCTTGGCGCTCGGGCAGCCTGAGGCGATCGCTTCCTTAAAGCCCTTGACGCGATCTTGCACGCTCGTCACTTCGGGCTCATCGATGATCGCAACCGGACCCGGGTCGCTCCCCATTCCGGCGCAGATCAATTTGCCGGCCTGCTCGCCGCCCTGCACGTTGTCGCTCGCGATGTGCGAGACGACGTCGCCGACGTTCGATGTGCTCGCGATGTCGGCGGTGAACACGGGGATCTTCGCGTTGTTGGCCTCGACGATCGCGCTGCCGATGGCTTGCGAGTCGTACGGCGTCAGCACGATCGCATCAACGTGCTGCGAAATAAAGTCTTCGACTTGCGATTGCTGCTTGGCGTTGTCGCGGCTGGCATCGACGACTTTGAGCGTGTAACCGTACTTGGAGGCCTCGGCCTGCATCCCGTTCTGCATGTCCTGGTAGAACTGGGCTTCGCGATTTTGAATCGATACGCCGATCGTTTTCGAACCGGATGTAGAGCTGGTCGATGCGGGTTTGTTGCAACCCGCGGCGATAATCGCTCCGGCCATAAGGACGGCAAGTGCGGCATTTTTCATTAATTATGCCGCTTCGCTATACGCGGGCGCCGCTGCCTGCCTCCGCGAGCGCTTTTCCCAAGTCGTTTGTGATATCGCGCGCATCTTCGATGCCGCACGAGAGGCGCAGCGTCGAATCGCTGACGCCGAGCGATTTGCGCTGCTCTTCGGACAACACGCGGTGCGAAGAGCGCACGCTGTACGATATCGTCGTCGCAACTTCACCGAGGCTGTGGACGATTTGTACGCGCTTGAGCGCGCGCAAGAAGCGATCGACCATTTCTGCGCCGCCGCGTACGTCAAACGCGAGCATCCCACCGGTGCCGTGCGGGTACATTTGGCGCGCCAGTGCGTGCTGCGGATGCGCCGGCAACGACGGATGATAGACAGCCGCGATTGTCTCGTGACCCGCCAAAAACGCAGCAATGGCTTGCGCATTTTCGCTATGCCGCGTCATCCGCAGCGCAAGGGTGCGTAGACCGCGCAGGGCTAGCCATGCATCGAAGTGCGAAATCGGCGCGCCGCGCCGGATCACCCAGGATTGGGCCGGCCCGATCAGCTCGCTGCGCCCGGAGAGGACGCCACAGCCGACGTCGGCGTGCCCCCCGATATACTTGCCGACGCTGTGGAGAACTAGGTCCGCCCCGAGCTCCAGGGGCCTTCCCAGAATCGGCGTGGTGAAGGTGGCGTCGACCGTGCAAATCGCCCCCGCCGCATGCGCGATACGGGCCACGGCTGTGAGGTCCGTCACGCGGATAAGGGGGTTCGTGACCGTCTCAACATGGACGACCTTGGTGGGCCGGGCTTCGACCGCCGTTTTGAGCGCTTCGAGGTCGCTTTGTGGGACGAAAACGACGTCTACGCCGCGTTGTCGATAGTCTTTCTCAAGTAAATCGTAGGTCCCACCGTAAAGTTCGCTGCTCGCAACGATGCGATCGCCCTCGCGCAGCAACGGCCCCCACGCCGCGTCGATTGCGGCCATTCCTGAGGCGGTGGCGATTGCCGCCTCTGCACCCTCCAATTCGGCGACCGCTTGCGCGAATTGCGCGGCATTTGGCCCGCCGTAACGTCCGTAAATCGCGCCGTTTTGCTCGCCGGAATAGATCGCTTCCATCTCATCCAAGTCGTGGAAAACGTAAGACGACGCAGCATATAAGGGCGGCGAAGAGCCCGGATTTACTGGATTTGTAAAGCGCCCTGCGTGTACGGCCGCAGTGTCGACGTGCTCGTTATCCACAGCGCTGCCGGAAAGGCCTGTGGGCTCTGTGGAGAAGGCGAAAATCGTGGATTTTAGCCGTTTTTTGGAGTCCCATTGAGTAGCATTTTGCGAGCCGGCGTTTTGATCGCCTTTCTGGCGTTGCCGTTTGTTGCACTGGCGCAAGCGGAATCGACAATGTTCCGGCACGATCCAGCGCATATCGGCGTCTACGATTCGCAGCCGCCGACCCTCAAAACCGTCAAATGGCGCTTTGATACGCACGCTAAGATATTGAGCTCGCCTGCGGTCGTGCATAACGTCGTCTACGTCGGAAGCTTCGACGGCAAACTCTATGCCGTCAACGCGCAAACGGGCGCCCCGGTCTGGTCGTTTAGGACCGACGGCCCCGTCAATTCATCGCCCGCGGTCGACGAAAATACCGTGTATTTCTCGAGTTTGGACGGCAACGTCTATGCAGTCGATGCAAGCACCGGCAACGAGCGCTGGCGCTTCAAAACGAAAGGCGAACGGCGTTTCACGGCGCCCGGCATTCACGGCATCACGCCCAAGACGCAGTTGATGGCGGATCCGTACGATGTGCTGCTCTCGTCGCCGAACGTCAGCGATGGGACGGTGTTCGTCGGCAGCGGCGATCACCACGTGTACGCGCTTGACGCCGCCACGGGAAAAGTGCGCTGGGCATTTCAAACCGGCAACGTCGTGCACGCGTCGCCCGCCGTGTATCACGACACGGTGTACATCGGAAGCTGGGACCGCTATTTCTACGCGCTCGACGCGCACACGGGAGCCGTGCGCTGGAAATTCGCAACGGGCGACGATCACGATATCTACAATCAAGTCGGCATTCAAGGTTCAGCCGCGGTCGCAAATGGCAGCGTGTATTTCGGTGCACGCGATAGCACGTTCTACGCGCTCGACGCGCAAACCGGAGCGCTGCGCTGGAAGCACGACGAGCACGGCAGCTGGGTGATCGGGTCGCCCGCGCTTGCGAACGGGAACGTCTATTACACGACGTCGGACGAGCAGAAGTTCTGGGCGCTCAATGCAGCCAGCGGCGCCGAACGCTTCAGCGTCCCGTACTCGACCTTCTCGTTTTCGTCGCCGTCTATCGCCGGCAATATGGCGTTCTTCGGCGCGTTCGACGGACGGCTCTACGGCGTCAATCTCGATTCCGGGAAAGCGACCGAAGTGTTCGCAACGGACGGTGCGCGCAAGAATCTGCACTTGAATGCAAAAGGGCTGCTCGATCTTCAGCCTTTCTATGCGAGCAACACGCTGCAGGGCGTTACGGCCGGACTCGAACGCGTCTACGCGCTCGGCTCGATCGTCGGCTCGCCCGCGATCGTCGACGGAACGCTGTACGTCGGCAGCGCCGACGGCAATCTCTACGCCATCGGCTAACGGGCCGGAAGGATTGCGGCGGGTGCCGTTCAGAAGGGTGTGCGCGATGTTTTCCAATCGACCGCCGCGCCGACCGTTCGTCTTGCCCATGCGCCTCGCACTGGGCTTCGACGCTTTTGGCTGAGCGACGGAGCGAAGTTTGAGAAGCATGGGCGCGCCGGCAACGGCGCGCTCTTCTTTTTTCTTGGAGATTAATCGTGATCGACATGCAATCGAAAATCGTTCTGCGGGCAGCCCAGGCAGCAGACGCCTGGGATCTGGCGAGCTTGCGCTTTGCGAGCCTCGTCGAGATGGGTCTCGCGAACCCGCCGCAGCGCGATCGATTCTTGTCGCGTGCCGCAAGCGAGCTCTTCGAAATGCTTTCACAAGACCGCATGGCCGCGTGGATTTTGACGGAGGACGGCGTGCCGAGCGGCTGCGCCTGCGCCGTCTTCTGGAACCGCCTGCCGTATCCGACGAGTTCATTGCATGCCGAAATCGCGGGCGTGTACGTCACGCCGTCTCTGCGCAAGCGCGGCTACGCAACGGAGCTCGTGCGCGAAGCCGTCGCCAACGCGCGCGCTCGCGGCGTTCGCAAAATCACGCTGAGCCCTACCGAAGTCGGCCGCTCGATTTACGAACGCCTCGGCTTCAACAACGAAACGCACATGGCAATCCGCTCGTAATCGCGCTGCTAAAAAACAATCGGAACCCTTTCGGATTCCGATTGTTGTAGCTTTTGGATAAAGCTCCGTGACGAAGAGGCTACTTCAACCTACTTTGGATCACTTTTTCTGTCAAGGCCCGCCGATCGGACCGGCTGCCATGGCTTGCGCTGACGACGCAGGCCGACCCGATCGGACGTTGGGCGGCGCCCGGCGAGACTCGAACTCGCACCTGCCTCTTCGTCAAAAAGGCGCTCTATCCAATTGAGCTACGGGCGCTGCCTCGATCGTAGGCACTGCGCATTTCTGATCTGTTTCGCAATTCCGATCTCTTCATTTCCGCTGTCCCTCGACTTCGCTCGGGATGACAGCGGAGAGATGACAGGCGCGGCGCGCCCTTTCCATTTGACGTCTTGTCGCGATAGGGCAAATGCGTGATCGCTCTTGCCCATTCTGCTGCGATGCTCGGCATCGACGGCTACGTCGTGCGCGTCGAAGCCGATAGCGCGCCCGGGACGCCTGGTTGCGCCATCACCGGGCTCCCGGATCGCGCGCTGCGCGAGGCACGCGATCGCGTACGCTCCGCGATCTTCAATTCCGGCTATATGTATCCGGCCGGAAAGCTGCTCGTCCACCTCAGTCCGGCTGACATTCGCAAAGAGGGCCCGGCATTCGATCTTGCGATCGCGCTCGCTCTGCTCGGCATCGACGCACAAGTCGATCGACTCGCGCTGCAAAGCTACGTGGCACTCGGCGAGCTCGCACTCGACGGCACGCTGAATCCGACCGCCGGACTCTTGCCGATGCTGCTCGGGTCGCGCCGCGCTCGTTTCACGAAGATTATCATTCCATCGGCTAGCCTCGAAGAAGCGCTTCTCGTCGAGGGGCTCGAGCTGTATGCCGTCGCGTCGCTTAGTGAAGCGGTCTCGGTGATACAAGGGCACGGCGCAAAGCATCGCGTTCGCGGCGCTCCGCCGGCCGTTGCTTCACCGAAGCGAGTGCATCGTGGCGATTTCGCCGACGTGCGCGGCCAGCTCGGCGCCAAGCGCGCCCTGGAAATCGCCGCAGCCGGTGGACACAATCTTCTTCTCGTCGGGCCGCCGGGATGCGGCAAAACGATGCTCGCGCAGCGCTTACCGTCGATCTTGCCGCCGATGTCGTCAAACGAAGCCCTTGACGTCACGAAAATCTACTCAGTCGCCGGATTGCTCGGTCCAAAACCGCGGCTCGTTTCCGACCGGCCATTTCGGTCACCGCATCACACCATCAGCGAAGTCGCGCTTGTCGGCGGCGGCGCGGTACCCAAACCCGGCGAGATCTCGCTCGCGCACCACGGCGTCCTGTTCCTCGACGAGCTTCCCGAATTCCGGCGCAGCTCGCTCGAGGTGATGCGACAACCGATCGAAGACGGCAACGTCACGATTGCGCGCGCCGCCGGGACGTTCAACTATCCGGCGCGTTTTATGCTCGTCGCCTCGATGAATCCGTGCCCGTGCGGAATGCGAGGGTCGCGCGACGCTGATTGCCGCTGCGACGACGCGATCGTCGCCAAGTACGTCGCAAAACTTTCCGGGCCGCTGCTCGATCGGATCGACCTACAAATCGAAGTCGGTCGCGTCTCATTCGCGGAGATCAGCGAAGGACCGCAAATGGAGTCTTCTGCAGCGATCCGCGCTCGCGTCGTGGCCGCGCGCGAACGCCAGCGCGAGCGGTACGCGGAGATCGGTCTGGAAAGCAACGCCGAGCTGACGCCCGCCCAGATTCGAGAGTATTGCCGCCTCGACGCAGACGCTGCCGCGCTTCTGAAGGAAGCTTGCAATAGGCGGCAATTCTCGGCGCGCGCCTTTGATCGCATCGCGCGAGTCGCACGGACGATTGCCGATCTGAGTGCCGGCGCCTCGATCGAACGCGAGCACGTTGCCGAAGCGGTCCAATACCGGTCGCTCGAACGGATCGGCAACCGTAGAGTCGCGTAGCCGATTCTGGGAGGTATGAATGAACTCGAGCTCTTGCTTGCGCGATGGGCGAATTTCTACCTCAGCATGTCGGCCGCTGCCGCAAGCTTGATTGGTCTCTTGTTTGTTGTGATCACATTCGCTTCCGCAAGCGCGAACGAGGAAGACGCCCCCAAGATTCGCGCATATCTTACGCCGACCGTTGTCTACTTTGCTTCCCTACTACTTTTTGCCGCGTTTTTGACGTTTGCGAACCATACGCGCTTCGCGACCAGTCTTTGCCTGTGTCTCGGAGGTGTCGGCGGCTTAGTTTACTCCGCATCCAAATTTATCGGCGGCAAGACGCATTACCC
>Ga0181525_10003371_pt1 | contig 12699 bp, 9 predicted proteins | sample PEATcosm2014_Bin_48_FD_121100 | JGI IMG/M metagenome (GOLD analysis project Ga0181525, IMG submission 121100) | Peatland microbial communities from MTU Mesocosm Facility, Houghton, MI, USA - PEATcosm2014_Bin06_10_metaG | ecosystem: Environmental > Terrestrial > Soil > Wetlands > Peat | place... | reverse complement strand
GGCCAGGCGTTGGAGAGCGGCATCCAGGGCCAGGAAATCCTCGGTTCGTTCGGTGGAGACCAGTTCAGCTTGGCAGGCATCCAGCTCGACGCGCTCCATGCCGTCGCGCTTGTGCGCGTGGCGCCCGCGCGCGTAATCGATCAGGATCTGGCGCATGGAACGGGCGGCAATGCGCAGGAAGTGCTGGCGGTCCTCCACGCGCAAGGATCGCGCCGCCGAAAGCCGCAGGAAAGCCTCGTTCACCAGGCCGGAAGTTTGCAGAGTGTGGGCGGCCCGTTCGTGGCGGAGCAAGGAGGACGCCAACCGATGCAGCTCGTCGTAAACAAGTTCCAGGAACGCGGGTTCGGCGGACGGCGAGCCCTCCTTCGCATCCCACAACAGGTCCGGCAGACAGGTCATCGCACACCCTTTCCCAACTCACGCCGCAAAAACACCCGGCTGATAGATAGTGACACAAGTCCGCGAAATGTTGCAAGCGGGCAGTGGGGCAGGCCGAAGGCCGGCTAACCAACAAAGATGACCCCGTTTTCCGCGGTTCGCGCATTTGATCAGTGAGAGGGGATTTGAAAGCCTCCTCCGCATCCACTTCAACTCTAAAGGAGAAACAAAATGCACTACCAACCAAGCATACTCAGAAAGATCCTCGCCGGGCCGCAACTGGCAGCCGCCGGCGTGATCGCCATCGCACTGGCAACCGTCTCAATCGCCGGCGCGCAAACGTGTCCTCCACTCCCTGCCGGCGCAGTTTACCCGCCCAGCGGCACCATGGTCGCCTGGTACCCGTTCGATGAGACCGTCAGTCCGTCCATCGACCTCGCGACGGGTAGCACCGTAGCGTGGGGCGGCACTCCCAGCCTGATGACCGGCGAAGTAAAAGGCGCGCTGAACTTCACCAACGGCTACCTCGACACGCCTAGCTCCATCATCACCAACTTCGGCCCCGCGGGCAGCACATCGTGCCCGAATTTCGGCGACTACTCGACCTGTGAGGGCAACTTTTCAATCGACGCGTGGATTAATCTGGCCGCCTTGCCCAACGGCAATGTGAACGTGATCGTCGATAAAAGGACTTCCGGGGACATCGGCTACGAATTCTACATTTATGGCCATCCGCCGGACGACGGCGGCAACCCCTGGATGGGTCTCCAGTTGGGTGACAAGGCACACGGCTACACCAATTACGGAACCGCGGGTCTCCCCACCCTTACCACTCCCCTAAACGTTTGGCACCACGTGGCTGTTACGGTCCAGCGGGAAGGCAGCCCCGGCGCGCTCATCACCTTTTACCTCGACGGCGCCTCCGCCGGAACAGCCGTTCCCACGCAGACCGGCTCCCTCGAAAACACCGAACCCATGCGCATCGGCGAACAAGGCGCACCCAACGGCGGCGGGTCCAATTTCATTGGAGGTCTCGATGAATTGCAGCTTTTCAACCGCGTGCTCACGGCGACGGAGGTGAAGAACATATTTACCGCGGGGCCGGCAGGGCAATGCAAGCCGTAGGCTGAATAGTCCCTTCAATTGCAAAAACAGAGAGCGTTTCAACGAGGCCCGCTCGCAGGAGCGGGCCTCTTGAATTTCGGTTTCAGTCCCTGCGAATAATGACCCCGTTTTCAGCCGTTCACGCATTTGATCAGTGAGCGGCGGAATTTTGAAAGTCTCCTCCGCATCGACTTCAACTCAAAAGGAGAAACAAATGGACCACCAACAAAGCAAACTCACAAAGATCCTTGCCGGGCTGCAACTGGCAGCCGCCGGCGCGATCGCCATCGCCCTGGCCACAGTTCCAATCGCCAGCGCGCAAACCGCGGCCAATACCGTCCCCAACTTGATCCGCTACAGCGGAACACTGCCAGGCGAACAAGGCGCGGCCGCTTCTCCCCCCGCCGTAGTAGGCGTCACTTTCGCCCTCTACAATCAGCAGGAAGGCGGCGCGCCCATCTGGATGGAGACGCAAAACGTCACACCCGAACCCGCCGGCCAATACAGCGTCCTGCTGGGCAGCACCAGAGCCGAGGGCGTGCCGGCGGAACTGTTTTCGGATCAGCAGCAGCGCTGGCTGGGGGTGGAGATTCAGGGACAACCTGAGCAGGCCCGCGTCCTGTTGGTCAGCGTGCCCTACGCCCTCAGAGCGCACGATGCGGAGACCCTGGGAGGCCTGCCGGCCTCGGCGTTTGCACAGATCTCTGCGCCTCGATCCGGCATTGTCACGATCGAATCGAAGACGTCCTCGAGCGCCCTGCCCGTCTCTGCTGCGGTAGGCCCCGATGTCCTCAGCGGAACCGGCGCCGCCGGAAAAATCCCGCTATGGACGGGAACTTCAACTCTGGCGAACTCGTCGCTCTTTGAGTCAACTACGGGGGCGACTACAAGTTTTATCGGTGTCAAGACTACCTCTCCGTCAGCCCAACTCGATGTGACCGGCGCAATCAACACATCGCCGAATACGACGGCGGGCTCCAACACCGGGAACTACCAGATCCTCGAGGCCCCGGTCCTGAGCCTTGGCTGGCCAGCCCCCATATCCCTATCCAATAACGACTTGTTTGTCGGTTATTATGCTGGCGCCCAGGGATTCGTCCAAGGCGCCGGAACCGGGGACACCGGAACCAGCGATACCTTCGTCGGCACTGAAGCCGGACTCCACAATCAATCGGGCTCAACAAATACTGCCGTGGGATCCTTAGCGGGCTATCGCAACGAAACCGGAAACAACAACGTCTCCATCGGCACCGACGCTGGTTTCGGGGTTCTCGGCGTATCCATGAACAACACCACGGTCGTGGGCGAATCGGCTGGCGCAAATAATACGGCCAGCGACATCGCCTTTTTCGGCTACCTGGCCGGGCAAAACAACACCGGTGCCGGCAACAGCTTCATCGGCGACCAATCCGGCGTTGCCAACACCAGCGGCGAATTCAACACCTTCCTCGGTTTCGAAGCCGGCTACTCCAACACCCAAGGCGACTCCAACACTTTCCTGGGCCACCTGGCTTGTTACAATATCGCTACCGGAAACGAGGACATTTGTATCGGAGATAACGTCGGCCCGCCGCCGAGTGGTAGCGCCCTAAGCAACACTATTTGGATCGGAGCTCAAGGGGTCCAAGCCACCACCTACATCGCGGGCATCGCGGGAGCGATTCTTCCAACCACCAGCGAGCCCACGGTTTGCATCGACCTTACCACTGGGCAGCTCGGAACGACCGGCTGCATCGATAGCTTGACGATCGACCAGCACGCGCGGCAGATCAAGGCTCAGGCGCAACAGATTGCCGGCTTGCAGCAGCGCCTCGCGCGTTTGGAGTCGCTTCTCGCGAAACAGCAGTGAGATAATCTCAAGAACGTTCCAAGGTAAGGCCCGCGCCCGGGGGCGGGCCTTCGAATTTCAGTTTCAAGGGAGATACAAATGCATCCCATGCTCGCTGACACCATGACTCACCGGCCGGCAGCCGTCCGTGTAGGAATTGCGGCCGCCCTTGTGCTCGCCGCCCTTTATCTGGCGGCCATACCGTGGAGCCCGTTGCGAATTGTCCCCGCGCTGGTGCTTCTGGGAGCCGCGCTCGGCCTCCGCAAAGGGCACGCGTGGAGCGGCTACGGCGGCGCTCTCTTCCTGGCGGCGCGTTTTGCGGGCGGACTGGTGTCGCTGGCGCGCATCGACGCGGCCGGCGCGGCGTGGGGCGCGGCGGCCCTCGTGGCCGCGGTAATCGGCGCAGTGGCTTACCTCTTATTCCGCGCCGCGGGGACGCTATCCGAAAGTGGGCCGAGCAAGTCCAAGTGGGCATGGATCGCGCTGGCCATCGCGGCTTTCCTGGCGTCACAGTCTTTCACCGAATATATGATTCCCACCGGCGCCATGGAAGACACGTTGCTGATCGGCGACCAGTTGTTGGCAACGACGCTGGGAACGCCCGCGCCCGCTCGCGGCGGCGTCATTGTGTTTCGCTATCCCGCGGACATCCGCCAGACGTTTGCGAAGCGGTGCATCGGCCTTCCCGGAGACCGCATCAAGTTGGTAGACAAGCAGGTCTATCTTAACGGTAAGAAACTGGACGAGCCCTATGTTTCCCATAAGACCGCGTACATCGATTCCTACCGCGATAACTTCCCGGGCGGGGCTAACATCCATTTGCCCGCGGGCGGTCGGGACATGCTCGACCATCATGTGGTAGACGGCGAAGTCGTGGTGCCGCCGGACAGCTATTTCGCCATGGGGGACAATCGCGACGCTTCGCTCGACAGCCGCTATTGGGGATTCGTGCCGCGCGCAAATCTCACCGGCACGCCGTGGATCGTCGACTGGTCATACGGCCCGGCCGATGCGCAGGCCAGTTCCAATCGCTACCTGCATTTCTTCACCAAGACGCGCTGGCGGCGCATCCTGATGCCCGTCCAGGCAAAATAATGACCCCGTTTTCCGCGGTTCGCGCACTAGATAAGTGAGGGGGGATCTTAAGGCTCTCCTCCGCATCCAGTCTCAACTCTGAAGGAGAACCAAATGTACCAACAAAAACGATCTCGAAAAATAATCGCCGGGACCCGATTAATCATGGGCGCGGCCCTGGCGCTAGCGCTTCAACAGGGAGCGCAAGCGGCGCAAGAAATTCTAGCCTCGCAGGTCCTGGGTGGCAATTGCTCGGCTACGGTTACGCTGCAGTCCGGTAGCGGGTCTTTCGGCCCCCTCACATACACCTTCGTCGGGAACGGTGGAACGAGCACGGTCGTGGGCGTCCCCCAGTCAGGCTCGTCCAATCCGCTGATCTTCCAGCTCCCGGGCGGTTCCTACACGCTCTACATCACCGTCGGCCCATACCCCAGCACCACTTCTTCACCGGGCTACATAGTAAATGTGGCCCCTTGCCCCCTTTCCAACACCGGCGCCGGCGACCACTGCACGTCGTTGGCGCCTGGCAATGCCGACCCTCATTGGCAACTCGCGACGCCTTATCCTTCCGCGTATTCCGGTCCGCCGGTGGTCGCCGACCCAGGGTCCTATGGGCCTGTCTATACCACCGCCCCCTACCCTGGGTGGCTGCCCACTAAGCCGAACACCTCCACCTGGATCACCCCATCGCCTTTAGGCGCGACTTACGAACAATACGGTGGCCAATACGTGTACCGGACTACCTTCTCGGCTACTTTGGGGACAGCAGGAGCAGCCACCAGCGGCTATTATTCGTCCGACAACTACGTCGTCGGGGTTTATCTGAACGGCGTCCTGGTGCCGTCATTTCCCACCTCGACCAATGCGAAAAGCTTCACCGAATGGACGCATTTCCTCATTACCGGGCTCGCTGCGATTAACACCTTGGATTTCGTGGTCGAGAACCTCGGTGCGGGCGGCCAGCCGATTCCGGCCGATGACTCCACCCAGACTCCCACTGGCTTAGTTGTCCAGTTCACCGATTACCCGACTAGCGGCGGCGGCACCTGCCAGCATACCCTGCCTCAGTTCGTCTTCGGCGGCGGCTGGTATTCGGCCCTGTATTTCACGAACCCAACCGATTTTAGCGTCTCCTTTCCCGTCTCGTTCCTTACCGACGCCGGCACACCCATGACCGTCCCGTCCGCGGGAGGTTCTTCCACCACCGTGACTCTCGCCCCGCAAGCCACCACCCTTATCGAAGCGCCCAACTCAGGCGAGTTGAACCAGGGGTACGTGACCACGCAATTGCCGATTGGCGTAACAGGCTACGGCCTCTTCCGCGGGAGTTCTCCGGGTATCGCCGACCAGGAAGCGGTGGTCCCGCTGTCCGACACAGGGACTTCCACCGCCACGCTCACCTGGGACGATACCAATTACATCACCGGGGTCGCGATCGCCAACCCCACCAGCAACACCGAGACTGTCGCCATCACGGCTTGGAACAGCGCCGGCACGCTCATTGGCACTTCGTCGGTGACCCTGCCGCCGAACGGTCACACGGCGGCTGCGCTGCGCAGCCTCCCCGGACTGGCGGGTGTGGCCGGCAACCTGGGCTCGGCTACCTTTAGCGTTCCGTCAGGCACGTCGCAGGCGATATCGGTCCTGGGGCTCCGGTTCAACGGACCCGCATTCACCTCTATTCCCGTAACCGCTCAGTGATCGGCTCCCGGCGGCCCAGCCGGCCGGAAAATGGGATCGATACTGGACCAGGCCCGCCTCCCGTGGCGGGCCTTCGAAGCCTCCAGGTCTGTCAAGGATGGGCCTGCGGCCCACCGATAATGGTGAAAACCGGTCAGTTTGCGCCCTGTGGGGCAGGCTGGTAGCCTGCGCGCCGATTGGTAATCGGCGCAAAGTGGCCGATTGCCAGGAGTAATGGGCAATTTGCTTGTGGGGCAGGTTGTCAACCAATCTCAATACCCTCCGGTGGGTTTTCGACCGTGCTCGGGTCCTCTCTGGGTGTCTAGGACCCGCCTTTCCGACCCGAACGGCGTCAACAGCGGGTCTGGTGGAGACCCGCTGCAGGCGTGGACGCGTACCAGACAAGCCGTCCCACGGACATGCTGGAGCGCCATCGGGCGGAGCCCGAAGCGCTACTATAATACTCAGTCTTAACCAGCAAGAACCAGATGCGAACCACGAAGACTGTATCCATTTCGATGTCGCCGGCGGACCTGAAAATCGCCGAGCGCCTCGCCCGAGCCACCAACCGCAGCCTCAGCGGACTCTTCCGTGAAGGTCTGAAACGTGTCGCTTCCGAATAATACTGGCAGGCTGCCCACGCCATCGCCCTGCCCAAGGCCCAGGCCCTCGGCATCGCTCAGGACGATGTAACCCGCCTCGTTCACGAATACCGCAAGGATAAGCGCGCCAAGAACGGCGCCAAGAAAACCAAGTGACCAGAATCGTAGTAGATTCACAACCTCTACCTGTCAAGCCCTGCATCTCACGCCGAATCATGGAGGAGGTAGCGGAAGTGTTGGCCCGAAAGTCTAATTGGACCCAAGCCGGGTTGGATGGTCTCCTGCCGCCTATATGGCGATGCATCGTTGTGATGCCCACCGCTGCTGTGAGAGTCAGCGACGATCCGGATGAAGCGGCCGGCGCGGGCTTCATTGTAACGGGCAATGACGACCTGCTGCGCCTGAGACGCTTTGGCCAAACCAAAATCGTGACGCCCCGGAGACTGGCTGGAAGAGACACACACCTTGGACGGCACTAACGCGGCCGTAACCTTCTTTGTCTACAATCCAGCGAACACGTTCACCGGTTCATTTGCCAGCTTCAACTACGGCTACGAATGGCAGAACCCCGGCACTCACGATGTCGGGTACCAAATTGCGATCCTCCAAAACGGTACCGTCTACACGCCGTATGATCCCGAGGTCCAAGACGCGGTGGACACGCGGAAGAGTTGGGCAACCTCGCCTAACCCTACTCTCTGACGGGACTGACCGCGTCCCAATTCTGCGCGACCCCAAGCGGTGCGGGGTACACCACCCCTCCCGAAACCCCTCCCGATACCCCTCCCGATTGCTCCTAGCATTCCGACTTCGCCTCGGGCACGACGGTGTTCGGCTATGCCGTGGAGAACAGTTTCATCGGAACCGGGTCGGGGAGCTACGAGTCCGGAATCGACAACTGGTGCGTAGTACTGGTAAGCGCCAGCGGGACGGGCAGTTCGGGACCTCCCGGTTGCGGTGGCGTAACCAACTGATTCTTTGGTAGCGGGCCGGTCATGAAGAGTTCAAACCGGCCCGCCGCTGTCTCAACTACAGGGTGCAACAGAGTTTAGCGGGAGAGCGGCATTCCGCGGCTTCGCACGACGGCGGCCAGCTCGGCCAGAAGGTCATGTTGCCGCCGTGCGTCATACTCGACATGCACACAATTCTCGATCAGCCAGGACATCGGGGCAACATAACTATACCAGGGCCATTCCCGCGTTCAATTTACACCTGCAAACGGGACGGCCGGGAATAATCGGCGCGTCACCGCGGTAGATGCAGGTGGAGGGCAAAATGTCCAAATTCATTCTTCACGACCACAACGACGACGGAATCAACCGCAGGGGATTCCTCGAATGCATGGCCTGGGCGGGAACGGGCGTAGTCTGGACCGTCGGCAGCGGCGTTCTCAGCTCGCGCGCATTCGGGAAGCCGGTCCCGGCCGGCGAGGCCAAAGGCGAGACGACTTTCGTGCAAATCAGCGACAGCCACATCGGATTCAACAAGCCCGCAAATCCGGACGTGGTTGGCACGCTGCAGGCCACTGTAGATAAGATCAACGCCCTGCCGCGGGCGCCCGAGTTCATCATTCACACGGGCGACCTGAGCCACATGTCGAAGGCTTCGGAATTCGACACGCTGGACCAGGTGCTGAAGTCCGCCAGGACGAACCGGGTGTTCTATGTGCCCGGGGAGCACGACACCTCCGTGGACGACGGCAAACAGTATCTGGAACGCTACGGCAAAGGCACCCAGGGCAGCGGCTGGTATAGCTTCGATCAGAAGGGCGTGCATTTCGTCGGCCTGGTGAATGTGGTGGGGATGGAACACCTCGGGAAGCTGGGCCCGGAGCAACTCCAATGGCTCGAGGCGGACCTTAAAGCGCGGTCGAGCAGCGCGCCAATCGTGCTGTTCGCGCATATCCCGCTGTGGGCCGTGTATCCGGAGTGGGGTTGGGGCACCGAAGATAGTGCGCAGGCGCTCACTTACTTGAAGCGCTTCGGGTCAGTGACGGTTTTGAACGGGCACATTCATCAGGTGATGCAGAAGGTTGAAGGCAACGTAACCTTTCACACGGCAATGTCGACGGCATTTCCCCAGCCCGCGCCGGGAAGCGCGCCGGCCGCCGGTCCGATGAAGGTGCCAGCCGAGCGGCTGCGGAGCATGCTCGGCATTACGAATGTGCAGTATGTGGCGCGCAAGCACAGCCTGGCGGTGGTAGATTCGCCGCTGGCGGCGGGGAACTGAGTCCAATGAAACGACTGCCCGTGATGCTGGCCGCGGTATTCGCCCTAGTGGCGATTACCGCGCACACGGAGACTAGCGACGGCAAGAGGCTTTTCGAAAAGCGGTGTGCGGGCTGCCATTCGCTGGATCACGATAAGGAGGGGCCGCGGCTGGGAGGCGTCTACGGCAGGGCCGCGGGATCTGTGACGTCGTTTAATTACTCTGACGCACTGAGGAGCGCGCACATTACCTGGGACTCGGATTCGCTGGACAAATGGCTGGCCGGCCCGGATAAGGTTGTTCCGGAGACTGACATGGCCTTCCATTTGGAGAGCGCGGCCGAGCGGAGTGCGATCATCGCTTATTTAAAGGGAATGCGGTGAGGTGCGCCGGCAGGTGACTCTGCGGCACGTGCAGCCTACTGCTTAATCACGGACCCATCCCGGCGCCGCACTTCGCCCCATCCGCCATCTAGCCTCTTCCGCTCGTCCGATTCGAAGCTGCCATACGGATATTTGGCGGCCAGCTTCTCATCTACCTCGATGCCCCAGCCGGGGGCGTCGTTGGCATAAAGGTAGCCATTCTTCATCGCGGGACAGCCGCGGAAGACTTCCTGCAAGCGATCGTTGAAGGGCGAGTATTCCTGGATGCCGAAGTTGTAGCAAACCACGTCGAGCGTCACGTTGGCGGCGTGTCCGACGGGTGAGACGTCGCCGGGGCCGTGCCACGCGGTCTTGACGCCATGGATCTCGGCCATGGCGGCGATCTTACGCACGGGAGTCAGGCCTCCCGCCTGGGTCACGTGGATGCGGATGTAATCGATCAGGCGCCCGGTGATCAGCGGCGTCCACTCGTGCGGGCTGTTGAACAACTCGCCCATGGCGATGGGCGTGGCGCACTGGCTGCGGATCTGGTGGAAGTAGGCGATATCTTCTGGGGATAGCGGATCTTCCATGAAGAACATCTTGAAGCGCTCGGCATCCTTCAGGAATTGGACGGCTTGGTTGGGCGTGACGCGCTCATGCACGTCGTGCAACAGCTCCACATCGTCGCCAAGCTGCTTGCGGCACTCTTCGAACAGCTTCAGCGCGCGGCGGATGTAGGGTGCCGGCTCAAAGACCGGACCCTCCCGCAACCCACCGCTGGCCGCTTCGCCGCGCGCGGCGCCATAGCCGGCCATGCCGGGTACGCCCACCTGCACGCGCACATGGCGGAAGCCCTGCTCCATGAACTGGCGGGCCTGGTCGATGGTCTGCTGGATCTCGGCGCCGGCGGCGTGCGTGTAGCAGGCGGCGGCCTCGCGGCACTTGCCGCCCAGAAGCTGGTAGACGGGCATGCCGGCCTGGCGGCCCTTGATGTCCCACAGCGCCTGATCCACGCCGCTGATGGCATTGTTTAGCACCGGACCGTTGCGCCAATAGGAGCTGTCGTAGCAGGACTGCCAGATATCCTCGATGCGATCGGCGCGCTTGCCGATCAGGAACGGGCGCAGGTACTTCTCGACGGCGGCGTTCACCACCTCGGCGCGCTGAGTGAAGGTGGCGCAACCGTAGCCGTAGAGGCCGTCCTGATCGGTTGCGATCTTGACCACGGAAAGCCGCAGCCCGGCGGGCGCGGTGGCGATTACGGTGACGTCTTTAATGACCGGCGCCGGCAGACCGCGAGTGGCGGTTTGGGCACGGGCGGGCAGCACGGCGGCTGGTCCCGCGGCGGCCAGGCTGGCGAGAAAGCCTCGCCTCTGGATGCGTTTGTTCTTCAAGTGGGGCAGGCCCCCGGCCTGCGCCGGCCTCTCAGGCCGCCAGCGCATGCTAGCATGCGCCATTGGTACCTAACCCCGCTGCCGGCGAAAATTCTCAACAGTTCTTCGAAGTCTGAGTTCATGGGAATTGCCGGGCTGGAGCGCGTGCGCGTCGACAGCCATCTGCCAGGCAGCCTCGAAGATTGCCGCGGGACCCAGCCGCTGCCAATAAGTTATGTCAAACGAACGGTCCATGTCCGCCAACCTGCCATAGCGCTCCATCGTGAATGCAGCCGTTTTAATGTACCTCAAGTATTTTAGCGCGTGGCGCGGCATCTGGCGGCGCCGCTTCCGGGCTCGCGACATAAAAAGCGACTTGGAGATCGAAACTCACCACACCATCTCTGACGACGAAACATCGTTCACACCAATCGGTCGTCCAGTAAACGCCGAGTCTACTGCCCCGTCGCTCCGGATGCTCCTGCCGGCAACATCGCCTCGACTCGTGCCAGCCGTTCTTCTAACGAGCGGATCTGTTCCTTTTGGGTCGCAATTGTGGCGTGCTGCTTCTGCAATTCGTTCAGCAGCATCGGATCGAGCAATTGGTACCTGACAGTTTCAACTTGGCCATCGGCTGAACGCGCAACCAGATCAGGATAAACGTCAGCCACTTCTTCGGCGATTAGGCCATATTGCATGGGCTTCGAGCCGCCGTCGTATGGCCTTTTGTATTTGAATGTGACCGGGCGCAATTGCATCAACCCGTCGCTGGCGTCTCCCATGTCGTGGATGTCCTCTTTATAACGGCCGGAGGAGGAGACGGTGCCGAGGTTGCCGTTTGAATCGATAACGACGGGCACATTGGCGAGGCCGGTCGACGAGCCGTAGACGCCTGCGATGAAAGTAGAGGTCTGGGTGTCGGGAGTTCCGATTCGTATGGTGGAGTTATCGGTTGCGAAGCCCTGGTGTCCGATATCTATGTTAAAGAAGGTTGTAATGTTGGAACCGGCCCCAAACCCTACTGCTATGTTGTTACTTCCCGTTGTATTGAGGCCCAGTGCGTACTCGCCAACTGCCGTGTTGAATTGTCCGCTAGTATTGGAAAAGAGCGCTTCGGCACCGCTGGCCGTGTTAAGATCCCCGACCGTATTATTGTACAAGGCGTTTGAACCGTTGGCGGCGTTGTTGGCCCCTGTGGTGTTATCTTGTAACGCACCCTCGCCGCTGGCGGTATTATTTGTGCCTGAGATGTTGTTGTATAGCGCTCCAACGCCGATGGCCGTGTTTAAAGCTCCGGTCGTGTTAAGTACCAGCGCATTTTGACCGATAGCCGTGTTGGAGTACCCGCTGGTGTTGGAGAGCAAAGAGTAGGCACCGCTGGCCGTATTGGCGCTGCCATCCGTATTGGCGTGAAGCGCACTGTTGCCAACAGCCGTGTTGTTTCCCCCCTGTCGTTCCCGATGGCAGCGCCCCCAACCCCGCACTAAAACTGCCCGACCCATCATTCGGTGCCCAAAGCAGCTGTCCGACACCCGTCTCCAAAATGTTGCCACTCAAGCTGAAATTTCCATCAACCTGGGCGTTGCCGTTGACCTCCAATGTTGCCGCTGGCGTCGTCGTACCAATGCCGATGCCTCCGCTGGACTGCGAGATCGCCGAGTTGCCGATTGTACCGCTGTTCTTCCACACAGCGATGTGACCAGCGTTGCCAGTACCGGAAAGATCCGGCGTGGCTTGGTTGCTCGGCTGCTCCTGAGCAACGCAGGGCAGGACGACGGCCATTATCGCTGTGGCGGCCAGAACGGCGACGTTACGTGTATCGTTCATGAGAATCCCTCCTTGCACTACGGCCAAATATCTTACACCAATGCAAAGCGCGGCAGTTCCTCTAGCGCCGGTAGGGGTGTGCGACACAAAAATCGAGCGCCGTGAAAAACTCAAAGAAAACCACTAGATCCTAGCGTACGTGTACTTCAGGCCGCCGACTGTCCAATTCCCGCTGTGTTATCTGCGTTCATCTGCGTTCATCTGCGGCCAATTCGGGTTTTGATGGTTCCCGCTGGGCCGGAGGAAAGGATTATCTGGCC
>Ga0181525_10003370_pt1 | contig 12700 bp, 13 predicted proteins | sample PEATcosm2014_Bin_48_FD_121100 | JGI IMG/M metagenome (GOLD analysis project Ga0181525, IMG submission 121100) | Peatland microbial communities from MTU Mesocosm Facility, Houghton, MI, USA - PEATcosm2014_Bin06_10_metaG | ecosystem: Environmental > Terrestrial > Soil > Wetlands > Peat | place... | reverse complement strand
TGTACCTGCCGTGCGAGCTGCCTGGCCTGGCCGACGGCGGCACCGGCTACTCCCCCGCCCCGGCCGGCATCGACGTTCCCGGCCCGGCGCAGAACGGCGACCTGCAGGCCGAGGCGACGGAGACCCTGCAGCTGCAGGCAGCCGTGCCCGACGACACGACGCCGGACGGCCGTCGCCTGCTCGTGCTCGAAGGAACCCGAGGCGGCCTGCTGACCCTGCTCGCCTACAGCGCGGTCTCCGACCTGACTGGGATCCACGGTCCGGTGCACGTGGGCACCGCCGTCAGCCCCGAGCAGGGCATCGAGGCCCTGCACGCCGCTGTGCATCAGTGTGTCGTGCTGGATCTCGGCCTGGAGGACGCCTCCGCGTTCGCCTTCCTCGAGCGGCTCAGCGAGACGCCGGAACTGCGTGAGATCCCCGTGCTCGCGCACGTGAGGGACAAGCTCGACAGCGCGCAGGCGCGGGTCGCCCGGCTTCGGTTCGGGTCGCGGCCGCTCGAGCTGCTGCCGTCGCTTGACGAACTGCGCGAGCGCATCACCCTGCACCTGTCCGCTGCCCAACCCGACCATGTTCCGCCGCTGATCAGCGAGCCGCCGACCGAGGCCGAGCCGCGCTCCGCGACGGAGACCGACGGGCACCAGGCGCTGCACGGTCGCAGGGTGCTTGTGATCGACGACGACGCGCGCAACGTTTTCGCGATCACGAGCACGCTCGAACTGCACGGCATGACCGTGACCCAGGCGCCTAACGGCCGCAAGGGCATCGAGGCCCTGCTCACCGCGGAGGACACCGACCTCATCCTGATGGACGTGATGATGCCGGAACTCGACGGCTACACGACAATGCACCAGATCAGGGAGATGCCGGCCTTCGTCTCGCTGCCGATCATCGCGGTAACCGCCCGCGCCATGCCCGGCGACAAGGAGAAGAGCATCGCGGCCGGAGCCAGCGACTACGTCACCAAGCCCGTCGACACCGACGAGTTGCTCGCCTGCATGGAGCGCTGGCTAGCCCGAAGGTAAGACCCGCCCGGTCCCCCCTGCTGCCTCAGGGGAGCGGGGAAGAGGCGCAGAGGGGACCGGGGCCTGGTTCGGGGTAGGTGCTTAGACGGGAACCTCGCGCCGGGCGGCGGCCGTTGCTGCGCGGCGCTGGCGGCGGCGGTGACGCTGGCGGTCTTCCGGCGTGGTGCCGCCCCATATGCCGTACACCTGATCGTGGGTAAGGGCGAACTCCAGGCACTCCTGGCGGACGTGGCACGCCCCGCAGATCGCCTTCGCCTGGGCAATCTGCCGTACCGCCGGGCCGGTTGTCGAGATCGGGAAGAAGAGGTCGGGGTCCGCGGACAGGCAAGCGCCCCCGGACCGCCAGCTCCTGGCGATCATCGTCGCAGTCATCGCGGATCCTCACGAGGTTGGCCGGTAGCTACGCTGACAACGGCCATTCCGCTTCCCCGCCGTCTGCGGACTACACCTGCGCGGCCAGAAAATTTCACGAACTGGTCACGTCGCCTGGCGGCCGGGATGTCGGTCCGCGGCGTTCGCCATGCGTACGATGATCGTGTGGGGGACACCCGGGACTGCGAGCAGTGTGGCGCGGCGTTCTCGCCGCGGCGCGAGCATGCTCGGTTCTGCTCGTGTTCCTGCCGGATCGCGTGGAATCGCGAGCGCGAAGGCGATCCTGGAGCCGAGGCGAGCGCGCTGGACTGGACCGTCGCCGCCATGTGCGACGTGACCGAGTGGCTCGGCCAGGTCGGGACGCGGGATAGGTCACAGGCATTCGCAGTGGTCGGTGAGGCGGTGTGGTGGGTCACCATCGTCGACGCCACGCTGATCCGCTATCACGTCGAGACCTACGAGAGCGTCATGGCCGCCCAGGCACCGGCCGAGCGCAGGCGCATCGAGGGCACCCTCGGCGGACTGCGTTTCGTACGGAACCGGATGGGCTACTACGTCGACCACTCCGATTTCATCGAGCCGCAGCCGGACCCTTCCGGGTCCGCCGACGACTGCATCACCGAGTGGTCCTGGCGGTCGCTGCCCAAGCCGGTGGTCGGCTCGCTGGCGCCACGCGGGCAAGCCTGGGAAATGGCGCGGTACCGGGCGTACGAGTCCCAGCTCGCGGGTCACCGCCTAGGCGAGGTCTTCGAGCGCGCGGCGGCGTTCCTCAAGCTGGCGGCCGCCCAGGCCGGCCAGGCAGGAACGGCCGATACGCAGACCGCCCTTACCAAGGGCGCCTAATACCTGGCAGTACGCCGTTACTTAACTGTGATAATCATCACAGCGCTTCACGTTTAGCTCTCTCGGATCGGGCACACCCTACTCGTCCGTAATTCTCCGGTTCCGAGGAGACCGCCTTGATAGAGGAAACCCCTAGGCCAGCGGCCCGAGCGACCCTCGACGCTGACCTGCTCCCCGGTTCGCGCGCGCAGCTCAGGGAGTTGTCCGACAATGCCCTCCTGGCTAAGGTGCGCACGCTACCGCGGGATAATGAACTGCGCTCCGCTGCCTGCGAGATACTGGTGGACCGCTATCAGAAGCTGGTCCGCTCGTGCGTGCGGCAGTACCGCGGCAGCCCCGAGCCCACAGAGGACCTGATGCAGGTCGGGTACGTCGGCTTGCTCAAGGCGATCAACAACTACGACCCGGAGGTCGGCGACAGCCTGTCCGCCTACGCCCAGCCCTGCGTGAGCGGCGAGATCAAGCGTCACTTCCGTGACAAGCGCTGGCAGATCCACGTCCGCAGGTCCGCCCAGGAGCTGCTGCTCGAGCTGCGTAAGGCGAACGAGGAACTCACCCAGCAACTCGGCCGGGCACCGACCGAGAGTGAACTCGCCGAGCGCCTCGGGGTCAGCCAGGACGATATGGTCGAGGCCCGTCAGGCGGACCTGGTGTTCAGCACGTACTCACTGGACGCCCCGCTGTCCGACCGGGAGGACCCGGCGCTGCTCGCCGACGTTCTCGGCGACGATGACCCCGGCGTCTCGCACGCGATCGACATGGAATCGGTGAACGCGCACTGGGACGAGCTGCCCGAGCGGGAGCAGCGCATCCTTGTCATGCGCTTCTACGGAAACCTCACCCAGACCGAGATCGGTGACCGGCTCGGCATATCGCAGATGCACGTGTCCAGGCTTCTGGCCAGGGCACTGGCCCACCTTAGGAGCCGGCTGCTCGATTCGGCGGAGGCCGACGAGGCGCCGCTCGAGCCGGCCGGCACTGCCTGAAGCCAGGACGCCATCACCGCGGAAGGATATTCATGAAAACCGGTGTAGGACTGCTACTGATCGGGGTCGGGGCGATCCTGGCGTTCGCTGTGACCACTAACACCTCCGTCTTCAACCTGCACACGGCCGGCTACGTACTCATGATCATCGGCCTGTTCGGCCTGGTGATCCCGCGACGCGGCTACGGCTGGGTCGGCCGCCGGCTCTTCGTCAGGCAGGCCCGCGTGCGTCCCGCGAGGCGTGTGGTGGAGGACGTGACCTACCCGGTCTACGACCGCAATCCGGCCAACACCAGGGTCCGGGCCAGCCTGCCGGCTCCTGGCGCTCTCGGCAGCTCTGAGGCCGCGACCCACATCGACGCGACACGCGACCTGTCGACGGAGGTCCGCCCGGGCGAGACCGAGATCCTCGAGGACGTCTACGAGGACTGACGGTCCCCGCCCGGCGGGGATCCCACCCTCGCCACCACGATGGTCATGTCGTCCCGCAGCTCTTCCTGGGAGAAGCCGGCCACCAGGCCCTGGACCATCCTGGCGACCTCGGCGGCGGGACGGCCGGCCAGGCCGGCCAGCTCGTCGGCGAGCCTTTCCTCGAAGTAGCGCATGTCGGCGCTACGTGCGTCGGTGACGCCATCGGAATAAAAGAAGAGCAGGTCGGCGGCGGCGAGTTCGAGTTCCTCGCGTTCCGGGTCGGCTTCCGGAAACAGCCCGAGCGGCAGGCCGCCTCCCGTCAGCACGTCGACGCGGCCGTCGGGATGGACGAGAGCGGGTCCCGGATGTCCGGCGCTTGCCAGGTCTACCCGGACGCGGCGGCCATCCCACCGCAGGTAGGCCAGCTTGGCGGTGACGAAGCGATCCTCGTAGTCGCCGGCCAGCATGATCTCGTTGACCTTGGCTAGCACGTCCACGGGGTCCGGATTCCAGTGCGCGAGCACCCGGATCGCGTGCCGTGCCGCCGCCGTCATCGCGGCGGCCTCCTGTCCCTTGCCGCATACGTCGCCGACGGTGATGGCCCAGCCATCCTGGACCGGGAAGACGTCGTAGAAGTCGCCGCTGACCTCCAGTCCTTCGCCGGCCGGCAGGTAGGCGGCGGACAGGTCGAGCCCGGGCACGTCCGGCAGCCGGGCCGGGAGCAGGCTGCCCTGCAGTGCCTCGGCCACCGACGACCTGTGCCGGAACATCCTGTCGACCCGGATCGCGACGCCGAGATGTTCGCCGAGCTGCTCGGCGAGGCCTAGGTCAGCGATCTCGAAGTGCCCCTCGGTGGCAACCCTGCCGAGGGTCAGCACGCCGTATCCTGTGACGCCGTCCGAGATCGGAACGCTCAGCAGCGAGGTCGCGCCTAGCAGCATGAGCAGCGGCGTCCCGTCTGAGTCGGTGCCGAGAACCGCGGTGTCGTCCGCATGCGCCAGCAATACGGACTTGGCCGCGGTGTGGACCTGCGCCGGAACCGAGCCCGGCTCGGGATCGGCCGCGCGCACCCTCCTGGTCAGTTCCTCTGACGCCCCGTTGTGTGGTCCGACCACGAACTGGCGCCGCAGCCGGCCCGCTCGCTCGACGTCGACGATCACCCAGCTGGCGATGTCACCCGCCAGCAGCCTGGCGCAGCGCTGCAGCGTGACGGCCTCGCTGAAGGTGCTGTTGTCGAGCAGCAGCCTGGTGACCGAGGTGACCATGTCCATCCGGCGCGTCATCGACTGGACCGCGCCGTCGGCGCCGCCACGGCGATCGCGGGAGGTCGCGCCGCTGGTACCCGCCGCGGTCACCCCCGCGGTGACTGGGCCGGGGGCCGGGTCGGTCACCGTCACCACGAGCAGGCGCGCGCCGTCCTGCAGCGTCGTAACGCCCGCCATCAGGCTCGCGTCGAACGGGCCGGCCGGACCGAGCAGCCTGCACTCGACCCGCCTGGTCTTCCCCGTCCTTGCCACGGCGGCCAGCTGGCTCTGCACCGCCGCCCGCGATGGCAGGTCCACGAATGCCGTCAGCAGCCTGCCGGTCGCATAGCCCGGCGAGGCGCCGATCAGCTCGCCGGCCCTGCCGTTGGCCCGGCGCACCGTGCCGTCGGGCTCGAGCACGAACAACGGCGTGGGCGCGCTCTGGAAGACGGCCCGCAGCAGGCCCCGTTCGGCCGACGAATCCGGCGAGGCCTCTCGGGAGTTCTGGTCCGGCTCCGCCGCGCCTGCCTCGGTCAGCTTGGTCATCACCTCGGCGGCGGCGTCGAGCTCGGCGAACGCCGCGTCGAGCAGCGCCCGCGGATCCGCGCCCGGCAGGGCGGCCGCTTGCCTCAGGGCCTCGCGCCGCCCGGCCAGATCGGCGAAATCAGCGTGTGAGGCGTTCGGCCTGGTGTCCTGGGGCATGTCTCCTGATCATCCCTGGTAGGTGGCGCAGGCCCGACAGGGTGGTATTGGTACGCGCAGCACCGGCGTGGTCGCGTGGCGGCCCTGAACGCTTAAGCCCAGCCAATTCTACGGTAGGGCAGGCGACGACCGGCCGTGCATCAACCCTGCGTGACGTTTGGCCATCACCCACGGGGAGCGAGGGTCATAACCGAACGCGATGGGGAGATGACACCATGGCGTTGATACTGCTAGTGCTCTTGTTGGCCGTGCTCCTCGGCGGGCTCGGCTTCGCGCTGCACGCCCTGTGGTGGATCGCGGCGATCGTGCTTATCGCCTGGCTGGCCGGATTCGCGGTCCGTGCAGGCGAGGGAAGCCGCTGGTACCGGTGGTAGAACCAGACCTACGCGGAGGATCCGCCGGAGCGCTGGGCGCCTGGCGGATCCTCAGTTACGGCTACCAGTGCAGCCAGCCTGCCCTGCGACCGCGGTACCGGGACCGGGACCGGGACCGGGACCCGCGGTACCGCCCGTAGCCCCGGGTGGTGAACGCGCTGACCAGCAGCGCCGCCGCCACCAGCGCGACGATGAAGGTAATAACGGTGTGTCCGGCGCCGAGGATCGCCGCGGTGAGGAACCCGCCGACCAGCGCGGCCACGATGCCGATGAGCATGGTCACCAGCAGCCCGATGTGCTGGCGGCCAGGCACGAGCAGCCGCGCGAGCCCGCCGATCACCAGCCCGATGATTAGCCACGTGATGATCACAGAAGCTGTGAGCGTCATGACAGAGTCCCTCCTAAGGTGGCTCTTACGGCGCAAATCAGCTACCCGGGTCCCGGAGGGTTATGCAAATAGGTACCGTAAGTTACTCGCCGCGGAACGCGATCCAGGACCGGTTCTGGCGGAGCGGAGGCCGGCGGAGCCCGGCGCCTGCGGATCGCGGCTTCGGTAGGCGGCCACCACCTCGGTGGCGACCTCGGTGACCTTGACGTGGCGGCGCTGCGACTCCTGACGGAGCCGCAGTAGCGCGTCGTCGGCGTCGCAGCCGAGCGCGTGCATGAGGATGCCCTTGGCCTGGTCGACTACCGATCGCGCGACCACGGCGTCCTTGAGCTGACTGGCCGTCCGCTGGGCTTGATGGTAGGCGGTGGCGTTCGCGAGCATCGCGACGCCGAAGGCGGCCAGCGCGTCGGCCATGGGATCGGCGTCCGCGTCAAGAACACCGGGGCGCACGCCGAACAGGGAAAGCACCAGGGCGCCCCGCGGGAAGTCACGTACAAGGTGCAGCGAGCACCGCACTCCGCGGCGCAGCGCCGCGTCCGTGTACTCCGGCCAGCGCGTTTCGTCCAGCGTATCCGGGCAGCTCACGGCGACGCCTGTGGTCGCGACCTGGATGAGCGGGCCGCGGCCGGCGCGCAGCTGGAGGTCGGCCAGTTCGGCCAGGTCCGGATGGGTCGCCGCAGCGGTCACGACCTCACCGTCCGACCAGATTGCCGCGTGCGCTCCGGAACAGGAGGGAACCTGCCAGGCGGCCAGCTCGGCGAGCTTATTCAGCGGCCTGGCCTCGCCTCCGCTGGTGAGGTTCAGCAGCGCCGCCGCCTCGTGCCCCAGATGCTCGATCGGCACAGCCCCCTCCGTCCCTGGCTCATTTGTAGCACATCGCGGGTGGGCTCCGCGTTCCGGCGGCCGCGCTGGACGACGGCACAAATGGCAGCTTCGCGCCGGTCTTCGCCGCGGCGCGCACGGTCAGCGCGATGGCGGCGCAGGACACCCCGACGAGGCCGGTGCCAGAGAGCACCGCAGCGCCCTTCGGGTCCTTCGATCCCTTGTGCCCGGCGGACCCGGCGGACCCGACAGACGCATGGACCGCGCCGGTCGTGGCCGACCCGGCGGTCGTCTGCCCGGCGGTCGTCTGCCCGGCGGTCGTCTGCCCGGCGGTCGTCTGCCCGGCGGTCGTCTGCCCGGCGGCCTGGCACGAGGACCGAGTCACCCAGGGCGAGCCGCCGAAGGCCGCCGAGCCGGAACCGCAGGTAGTGAGCCCGTGGGCGCTGCCGCCGAGCAGCACCCCGGCGACCACCATGATGAACAGGACGGGGATCAGCGCCATCGCGTACATGCCCCGGCCCGATTGGCCGGTCCCAGGCTGCAGGCCGCGCCATCGCCGCCGCTCCAGCGGTTCCGCGCCGACGGGCTCGGTGCCCTCGTGGAGCCGGGCGAAAATTGCGTACATGGAAGCCATGTGCGGCTCGCTCGCCTGCAGCGCGCGCTCCATGCCGTCGAGCACGCGCTGCTGATTAGCGGGCAGGCTCATCGCATCCTTTTATCTGTCGCCGCGTTCCCCGGCCCGCGCGTGCGCGGGCCGGGGACAATCGCCTACCCGCCGCCCCTGGCGGCAAACGAACGGCCGGCGGCTCAGATGTTCGGCGGGGCGGCGGAGGCGCCGGAGAGGGCGGAGGAGCCATCCGCCTCGAGGGCTAGGTCTCCGACGGAGACCACCCCGACCGGGGTGCCGTCCGCCACGATCGGGATGCGGCGCACCGCCTGCTCTCTGACCAGCCGGATGGCCTCCGCGAAGTCATCGTCGGGGTCGAGCACCGCGAGGTCGGTGCTGCAGATGTCGCGCAGGCGGGTGGCCAGGGGGTCACGGTCTTCCGCGAGCACCCGGACGGTGATGTCCCTGTCCGTGACGAGCCCGTACAGCCTGCCGTCTTCCATCACGAGCACGGTGCCGATGCCCCGTTCGCGCATCGCCCGGGCCGCCGCCGATACCGATTCGGTTGAGGCCATGCGTTCCGGCGCGGGCGACATGATGTCGCGCATTTTCCTTGTCATGCTTCACCTCCTGCGAAGACTGCGTGGTCAGGTGTTGGCGCGCGCCTGGCTGATCCCGGCGAGTGCGGACGCCGGATCGTCGGCATGGCACAGATCGCCCAGCGAGACCATGCCCGCGACCTGCCCGGCGTCGATGACAGGCAGCCGGCGCACGCAGTTCTCGCGCATCAGCTTCATCGCCTCGGCGATGTCCTCGTCGGCGTTGACTCCGATCAGGTCCGCGCTGCTCAGCGGGCCTACCGGCTCGTCGGGTCCCTTCGATTCCGCCACCGCCCTGACGACGAGGTCGCGGTCGGTGACCAGGCCGTAGAGCGACTGGTCGTGGACCACGAGAACGGCACCGACTCCCCAGTCCCGCATGGTCCGCGCTGCCTCGCCTATCGAAGAGTTGTAGTCCACTCCGATGGGCCCAGGCGTCATCACATCGCGCACCTTGACGTCCATGAGGTGCAAACCTCCGTTTCGTGGGTTCCTGTGATCCCGTCCTTCTGGCGCTACCTGCCAGGACCGGCCCTAAACAGGAATCAGGAAGCAAAGGTTTGCCTCGGCGGCAGGATCAGCGGCGGCCAAGCACCCGGTCGAGGGCGCGGCCGACCTCCTCAGCCAGGGCGTTGTCGGCGCCGGACGGGGTGCCGGATCGGGGTGAGGAGGAATCCGAAGGGGAGGAGGCGCCGCCGACCAGCGCAGGCTCACGGACCAGGCCGCAGTCGAGGCAGTCGACCTGGTCCAGCCGCCGGATCAGGTGCGCGCTGCCGCACCTGGCGCAGCGCTCTAGTTCCGCGGTCCAGTCACCGGATTCCTGGCAATCCGGGCAGATGAGCACCAGATGATCGGCAAGCACCCCGCGGCGCCAGGGACTGCTCCCCCGCTCCGGGTCCGTCTGCCGCACACCACACCGGTAACAGGGCACCGTGTTTCACTGCCCCCGGGCCTCCCTTACCCAGCACTAGCCGCCAGAACTAGTCAAGAGCGGCGAGCGCCTTGGAGTACTCGGCGAGGTCGCGCGCCTGCGGGATCGGGTTTACGACCTTCCAGCGCACCACGCCGTCCTTGTCGATGATGAACGTGCCCCGCGTCGCGATGCCGCGTTCGGAGTCGAAGACACCGTACAGCGTGGCGACCTCCCCGTGCGGCCAGAAGTCCGACAGCAGCTCGAAACCGAAGTGCTCGGCGTCTGACCAGGCCCGGTGCGTGAACGTGGAGTCAACAGACACCGTGAGCATGGCTACGTCTTCGCGGTCGGACTCGGGGAACTCATCGCGGATAGCGCACAGCTCGCTGGTGCAGACGCCGCTGAACGCCAGCGGATAGAAGACAAGCACCACGTTCTTGGCACCACGGAAGCTGGATAGCCGCACAGGCGTGCCGTGCTGGTCCTTCAGCTCGAAATCGGGTGCCTGCTCGCCTACCTCAACCGCCATGCCTGCGTCCTTTCGCTAGATCGGGGAAGCGTGCCGGTAATTCCAGGCACCATCCAAGTCTGCCACCCCGACGCTGGAGTAAAGCCACGGCCCGTTCTGCATAAAAATTAAGGTGAACGGACGGTCAGCTAGGCACCTGCCGATCCCGTGCGGGCCTCAGCGGCGCGCCTTGGGCGCCACCAGGCGCGTGCCGGACCAGTCGCGGGCCGCGCTCACGCTGGAGGTCTGGGAAAGGCCAGCCGTCGGCGCTGCCTCCCCGATGTCGCTCGGCTCGACGTGACCTGGCCTGCCGGCCTTCGGCGTGAGCAGCCAGATGTATCCCCCGTCGGCGAGCGGCGTGAGGGCATCGACGAGCGCGTCGACGAGGTCCCCATCCCCATCCCGCCACCACAGCAAGACCACGTCGACTACGTCGTCGTAGTCCTCATCGACCAGCTCCACGCCGTCGATCCGGCTGATCGCGTCGCGCAGTTGCGCGTCGCAATCGTCGTCATGGCCGATCTCTTGCACCACCTGGCCCGGTTTGATACCGAGTCGCTCGGCCTGCCCGCGTTCGTCCTGGGCCTGGCCCGCGGTCGCGCTCACTGACGTCCTCCTCGAATCCCTCCCCGCGTCATCACGCGCCCGCGGCACCCGGCCCTTGCCGAGCCGGCCGCGCTGGCGGCGATGACCGCGTCAGTACTTCTTGTTGGGACAGTTCACACTGGGTCGGCCCGCCGCGCAAGTAGCAATCGCCCCGGTCAGGAAAACCGCAGCCATAAATTGACCTGCCCGATCCTCGGGCCGGTTACCCACGGCAGTTCTTATCACCTAGAGTGACGATAGAATCCGCTCTCAGCGAAACTGTTGCCCGACTGGCGTTCCGGGCCTCACCGGGTGGCGCTGCCTTTCAGCAACGGCGGTTACCGTCTAGTAGAGATGCGCGCAGGGCCAAGTTCGCAGAAGATTGGTCTGGACAACACATCGGAATAGGAGGGCCCTGCAAAAGGCAGGCCCGGCAGCGGAAGGCGAGGCTACCCCGTGGCTTCCGGAAGTCAGCGATTCTCCGTCATCAGCGACGGGCTGCCCACCCAGTTGCCCGACATCGATCCGGACGAGACGCACGAATGGATCGAGTCGTTCGACACGGTCGTCCGGACCAGGGGCCGGACCCGTGCCAGGTACGTAATGCTCCGCCTGCTCGAGCGGGCGCGCGAGCAGCAGGTGGGCGTGCCCGGGTTGCGCAGCACCGATTTCATCAACACGATCCCGCCCGAGCGCGAGCCGTGGTTCCCGGGCGACGAGCACGTCGAGCGCCGGATCAGGGCCTACATCAGGTGGAACGCCGCCGTGATGGTCTCCCGCGCCAACCGTCCCGGGATGGGCGTGGGCGGCCACATCGCGACGTACGCCTCCGCCGCGTCCCTGTACGAGGTCGGCTTCAACCACTTCTTCCACGGCAAGGACCACGGCGAGTCCGGCGACCAGGTGTTCATCCAGGGGCACGCCGCGCCTGGCATTTACGCGCGCGCGTTCCTCGAGGGCAGGCTGACCGAGGACCAGCTCAACGGGTTCCGCCAGGAACTCTCGCACCCGGGGGGCGGGCTGCCTTCATACCCGCACCCGCGGCTGATGCCCGACTTCTGGGAGTTCCCCACCGTGTCGATGGGGCTCGGCGCGCTGAACTCGATCTACCAGGCCAGGTTCAACAGGTACCTGCTGGCCCGCGAGATCCACGACACCTCGCGGTCGCACGTCTGGGCGTTCCTCGGCGACGGCGAGATGGACGAGCCGGAGGCTCTTGGCGCCATCGGCCTGGCCGCGCGGGAGGAACTGGACAACCTCACCTATGTCATCAACTGCAACCTGCAGCGGCTTGACGGCCCGGTGCGCGGGAACGGCAAGATCATCCAGGAGCTCGAGGCGTTCTTCCGCGGCGCGGGCTGGAACGTGATCAAGGTCATCTGGGGCCGCGACTGGGACCCGCTGCTTGCGCAGGACACCGACGGCGTCCTTGTCAACAAGATGAACACCACGCCGGACGGGCAGTTCCAGACCTACAGCGTGGAGTCGGGCGAGTACATCAGGGAGAACTTCTTCGGCAGCGACCCGCGGCTGCGCGCGATCGTGGCGCACCTGTCCGACGATCAGCTGCGGAACCTGTCGCGCGGCGGTCACGACTACCGCAAGGTGTACGCGGCGTTCAAGGCCGCGCGCGAGCACACCGGGCAGCCCACCGTCATCCTGGCGCACACGATCAAGGGCTGGACGCTCGGCAAGGACTTCGAGGCACGAAACGCCACGCACCAGATGAAGAAGCTCACCGTCGCCGAGCTGAAGGAGTTCAGGGACCGGCTGTACCTGCCGATCCCCGACTCGGCGCTGGAGGCCGACCTGCCGCCGTACTACCACCCGGGCGAGGACTCCGACGAGATCAAGTACATGCGCGAGCGGCGGGCGGCGCTCGGCGGGGTGCTCCCCCGCCGGGTGGTGCGAGCCAAGTCGCTGACGCTGCCGAGCGACTCGATCTACGACGAGCTGCGCAAGGGCTCGGGCAAGCAGGCCGTCGCCACCACGATGGCGTTCGTCCGGCTGCTCAAGGAGCTGATGAAGGACCCGGTCGTCGGCGAGCGTTTCGTGCCGATCGTCCCGGACGAGGCCAGGACGTTCGGCATGGACTCGCTGTTCCCGACGGCGAAGATCTACTCTCCGCACGGGCAGACCTACGAGGCGGTCGACCGCAACCTGCTGCTGTCCTACAAGGAGTCCAAGAAGGGCCAGATCCTGCACGAGGGGATCAGCGAGGCCGGCGCGATGGGCTCGGTGATCGCCGCCGGGTCGTCCTATGCCACCCACGGCACGCACATGATCCCGGTGTACGTGTTCTACTCGATGTTCGGCTGGCAGCGG
>Ga0181525_10003369_pt1 | contig 12702 bp, 10 predicted proteins | sample PEATcosm2014_Bin_48_FD_121100 | JGI IMG/M metagenome (GOLD analysis project Ga0181525, IMG submission 121100) | Peatland microbial communities from MTU Mesocosm Facility, Houghton, MI, USA - PEATcosm2014_Bin06_10_metaG | ecosystem: Environmental > Terrestrial > Soil > Wetlands > Peat | place... | reverse complement strand
CGCCAGATAGGGATTGGCGTCGGCGCCCGAGCAACGATGTTCGACGCGGCGCGCATCCGACGGTCCCATGGGTATACGCAATCCGGCCGAACGATTGTTCACGCCCCAGTGGCGATTGACGGGCGCGAACATGTCGGGCTGGAAGCGGCGATAGGAATTCACGTTCGGCGCAAACAGCGCCATCGATTCCGCCATCAGCGCCTGCAGCCCGCCGATCGCATGGCCGAGACGCGGCGAACCTTTCTCGGTTCCGTCGTCGAAGATATTGCGGCTCGTCTCGTCGAGCACGCTGACATGGATGTGCAGCCCGGAGCCGGAACGATCCGGATAGGGCTTCGCCATGAACGTCGCATCATAGCCTTGTGCGCGCGCGGCGGCCTTGACGATCTGCTTGAGAAATACCGCATGGTCCGCGGCGGCGAGCGCGTTCGCCTGATGGCGAAGATTGGCCTCGAATTGTCCCGGCGCATATTCCTTGCTGGTCGCCGAAATCGGCACGCGTTGCACGCGGGCTGCTTCCGTCAGTGCGGCGAGGAACGCGTGATGACGATCGAGGTCATCGATACCGTACACCGATGCGGCCTTCTCGCGCGTGCCGTTGCGCGGATTGAGCGGCGGAATGGGCGCCCCATTCGGCGCACGCGCGGGATCGATCAGATAGAATTCGAGTTCGAGTGCCGCGACCGGCGTGAGCTTCGCATCGTGGAACCGTTGCACCATGCGCTCGAGCGCCGCGCGCGGCTCGGAGGGTTCCGCCTCGCCCTGCCCGTTGCGCAATGTCATCAGCATCTGCGCGCGTTTGGCGCCTTCGCCCCACACCGGCGCAATCGTCCCCGGGATCGGCCACGCCGTGCCATCGGGATCGCCGTCGCCGAAGCCGCGCCCGAAGGGATTGGTCATCTCGCCATGCGAGTCCATCAGGTAGAGCGTGAGCGGGATCTGCATGCCGCTTTCGAACAGCCGCGCCGCATCGGCGACGGGCAGTCTCTTTCCGCGCAATAGGCCGTGCATGTCGGGAAGCACCGCATCCACACATTGCAGATCGGGATGCGCGCGGAGCAGCGCTTCGAATTCGTTCTTTGCCGCGGCCACAAAGGCGGGGCGTGCAAAATCGGGGATTCCGGCGGGTTTGTTCATGATTTGCGAATAATACGCGTTGGAAAGGTCTGGCGAAACCCCGGACTTGGCGTCTGGTTGACGAGAAACTGCCCTATCGCGGCGGCCTTAGGGCTTCGGCAACAGCGGTCAAAAGCGCCTTTTTCTCGGTAGCCGACGTGGCCGGGAATCGCTCGAAATCGTCGCCGAGGCGCAAATCGGCGAAGAACCCGCCCTCATGTTCGTGGAAATGCAGGAAGGCCCGGCTGCCGCGATAAAAGGTGCCGCGCGATTTCTCCTTGAGACCGTCGATGCGCCGCAATTTCTCGAGCAGAGGCTCGAGTCGGTCGAGATCTTCGGGCCGCGCATGTCTCATGTCTCGATTGAAACGGGTGCAGCAAGAAACGGCAAGCGCGTCACGCGCGCCGACACTTTGCGGAGCTCGGGCCTGGCCATCGTGGCCGGAAGCGTGAGCGAGAGCACGATGCCGGGCTGAGACGCCTCCACATCGACGGTCGCAAGCGCGATGGCGCGCTTCAGCGCCGGCGAATAGACCGAGCGGAACGTCTGGCCGACGGTTTTCTCGCCGCGAAACACAGGCGTGAACGGCGCGGATTCGGCCGAATCGAATTCGAGGCCGACAAGTTTTCGCGCAGGCCTCGCCGCGAGGAGCGCCTTCATTCCGTTGAAACCCTTGTGCGCGTCATCGATGAGGGTTTCGAGTCCGATCGCCGACGGCATGGGATCGCCGCCGGCTGCGTCGCGTGCGGGGCTGTAGTCGAGGCCGGGACGCGGCACGCCCGCTTCGAGATCGAGGATGTCCATCGCGGCGACGCCGGCGGGCACGATGCCGAAAGCGTCGCCCGCACGCATCAGACGATCCCACACGAGCACACCGTCATCGGGCGCGCACCAGATCTCCACGCCGCCATGCTCGCCCCAGCGCGACACGGTCACATCGATGCCGCGCCACGAGAGTTTGCGAAAGGAAAGCGGTTCGAGTTCGGCGTCGAGTTCGGCGGCTTTCAATGTCGCGTTTGCGTATGGCCCGATGACGGCGAGCCCACCCGTTTCAAGCGCGACGTCGCGCATCTGGACGCCCATCATCGCCGCTGCGGACATGATCCATTCGCTGTCCGGCGCAGTTGCGACAAGCTGGAATGTCTCGCGGCCGAAGCGCGCGACAAGCCCCGCGCCGCGCACGCCGCCCGCATCCGACAACCAGAGAGCCTTGAACGACGTGCCCGGCGCGAGCCCGGCTGCGTCGCGCGTCATGAGCCGCGACAGGAAGGCTTCCGCCGAAGCGCCTTCGCACGCGATGCGCCAGCGCCAGGAAATGTCGGCGATTGCGACGTTGAGGCGTGCGGCCAATGCCTCGTCTTCCGCATCGTCGTAGCGCGCGGCGAGCGTCATGCCGTTGCGCGTGATCCATGCGTTGTCGCGGTTCGCGTCGGCTGCGCGCGCATGGAAGGGTGAGGCGCGAAGCAGCGTCATTTCTTCGCATCCTGTTCGAACGCGAAACAGGCCGCCATGCGCCCGCCGCGACCCGACACCGCGCCCACGGGATCCGCCGCCGCACCGCACAGGATCAATCCCTGGACCGGCGTGCGCACACGGGTGCGCCAGTCGGCGAGGAGGCGCGCCGCGTCGACGCCGCCACCAAACGCGTCGTCGGCGTCGTAGTCTTCGCGCACATCTTCGGGCGACAACACCTCGACGCCGACAAGGTGCTTGGTGAGGCCCGGGATGTGCCGGGAAAGCGCCGCGATGACTTTCGCCGCCAGAAGAGGTTTTGCTTCCCGCCATCCGCCTTCAACCGTCATGGGCAACGGACCGGCCAGCACGCTGACCAGATGGCGGCCCGCGGGTGCAAGCGTCGCGTCGGCTGCTATGGGCAAGGTCACCTCCATCGTCAGCTCGTTCGGCAGGCGACCGGTCTGAGCCGCCGCGTGCGCCATGGCAAGGCTCTCGAGCCGCTCCGCGACTACAAACCGTCCGCGCACCGGAACGGTGCTGCCGGCGATCACCGGTTCGACGTCGACTGCCAGCGTGACATGCGCCATCTGCGCGCCGGGCTTCTCGCGTTCGATCTCTGCCACATCGCCGAAGCCGAGTGCCGCGCGCAGCGATGCGTAGGACAGGCTCCGTCGCCGCGAAAGGCTCGACAGCACAAGGGGCGCAGCAATTGTCTCCCCCGACGCAAGCGCCACGCCGGTCACTCTGGCGTCGCGGTCGACGAGAATGTCGGCGACAAGGGTCCGCAACCGCAACTCCGCCCCGGCCGCGCGGGCCGCGTCTTCGAGCGCATCGACGACCGTTTGCAATCCGCCGCGCGGGAAGGCGCACGCGCCCTGCAGTCCGCACATCTCCTGCGCCGCGCGCCAGAGAAGCAGCAACGCGGAACCTGTCGCAAAGGGAGAAAGTGCGTGCGCATCGAAGCCCAACGTCGCCTTCAGCGCATCCGACTCGAACCGGGAATCGAGCCATGCCGCGGCGCCCATGCGCGCGAAGTGCTCGACGCGCGGATCGTGAACAAGGGCTTCGCCATTCTTGAGGCCGGCGCGCCACCACAGCGCGCGCATCTCCCGCGCCAGCGCGAACCATTCGCGGCGGAACGGCGCCCAGGCCCGCGCATCGGCTTGCGAGTGCACCGCGATAGCGCGGGCGGTCGCGTAGCCGTCGCGGGTCAGAACGAGATGGCCGCCTTCGGCGCGAAGCCCCACGAGCGCCATATCGCGAACCGCGAATGCGAGCCCGCGCCGCGCGAGCTTCAACTCCCGGATCACGCTGGGATCGAACGCGTACAGCGTGTGCGCGGCGCCCCCGCGCGCGGTCAGTCCGCCGGGCTTGTCCTGCGCATCCACGACGACAACGCGTTTGCCGGCCATCGCGAGATAGCTTGCGGCCGCGAGGCCGTTCACGCCGGCGCCGATCACGATGGCATCGTAGGGCGCGCTCATGGGAACCGGCTCCGCGCACGATCGGCGATCAGCGCGTTCGCAGCCACAGCACCTGCCACGCAGGTCGCGAATGCTGTGGCCGTCAGATGCGAACCCGCTAGATAGAGGCCTGCGATCGGCGTGCGCGGCAGCACGGGTTCGCTCCACGGGCCGCACCCGAGCATCTGGTCGCCCGCGATCTCGCCGCCGCGAAGATCGCCTTCGGTCGCGCCAAGCGCATCTTCGATGTCGGGCGGCGCTATGACATCCGATCCGACGACATGCTGGGCGAAGCCTGGAAAAATCGTCTCTGCGGCTTCGAGCGCGCGCCGGCGGAGCAGCTCGCGCTTTTCGAACGTCCACGCGCCATCGAACAGGCGAAACGGTATGGCGCCGAGCGTCGCGGTGACGACGGCGCCGGACGGCGGCGCCAGGCTCGGATCGCGTGACGAGACGAGGTTGAGCGTGACAGGCAAAGCGTCCGCGAGCACGCCCGCGCGCCACGCCTGACAGGCTTCTTTCATCCGCACGAGATCGGGCGCCGGTTGGATCGGCCCGCAGACGGCCCCAGAAGCCGCGAGAGACGATCGATCCTCGAGCGCGAACAGAACCCGCGCCGTGCTTCCTGCCATCCGGAACGCGCTCACGCGCTGCACGAGCGGCTTGGGAAGTGCGCTCCAGGAAAAGAAATTGAGAAAGGTCCGCTTCAGATCGAGCGTCGAGATGACGCTGCGCGTGGCGATCTCCGTCCCATCGGCAAGACCTACGCCGACGATGCGCCCGTCGCGACGCTGGATGTCGGAGGCCTCGAGTCCGAAGGAGAATTCGGCGCCGGCGGCGCGCGCCGCATCGAAGAGCGCTTGGGCCAACCGGCCGGGACCGCCCGCGAGGCGGTGGCCCTGAGCGCCCGCCGCGAGAAGGTGGATGGCGCTGCCTTGCAGGAAGGGATCGCCCACACCGCCCGAGAGCGCGAGCGCTGCGAGGTGAGCCGCCGCGTCCGGCGCCACGTTCGCGGAGGCCAGCGCATCGTCGAGTGTCGTGGTCGCCCACGCCTCCGCAGGCCACGCTGGGTGGTCGCGCCGGCGGAGCAGCGAGAACGGCGTTACAGCTTTCGCACCCGCAAGCACATTGGCGGCAATCGCGTCGCGGTGGCCTGCCGCCGTCGCCAGCAGCGCCTCCGCCGCGTCATTGGCATTTCCGCCAAGCGCGAGCTCATGACGCCTGTCCGGCCAGCACGCGCTTGAACGACGCGGCGGTGCCACAATCGCGCCGTGACGCGCCAGATCGAGCGTCCAGCAAAGCGCAGGCGGAATTCCGGCGATGTCGTCGACAAAAGGCGACGCGCGAAACCCGGGATGGAACTCGCGGGTCGAATAGCGCCCGCCCGCCTGGCTGCCGCGCTCGATCACGATGACGCTGAGGCCCGCCTGACCGAGGATCGTCGCCGCGGCCAGACCTTCCGCGCCCGCGCCGATGATCGCCGCGTCGTAGCGCAACTTCGATACCTCGCCTTGCCCCACCGATTGTCGCCGCCCGCCTCAAGCGGCCACGTCGTTTTTGTCAACGCGTCCGCGGGACAGGATACCGGCCAATGAAAAGGGCGGAAACGGCCTGTCGTGGCCATTTCCGCCCTTGGTTAATCTGCGAGGTGTTATTCAGCGGAGATCAAAGAACGCCGCGTTTATGCTCGCCGATCACAATCCGGCCGGGACTGAATGCATCCTTAAACACGCCCAGCGCCTTTCTAGGTTCTGCGTCGCCGCACATGAACACGTCGAAAGCCGCATAGCCGCGTTCCGGCCATGTATGGACGCTGATATGACTTTCCGAAAGCACTGCGACGCCTGATATTCCGCCGCCTTCCGTAAAGGTGTGCAGATGAATGTGGAGGAGCGTCGCTCCTGCCGCCGTCACTGCATCGATCAGCGCCTGTTCGATCCGATTGCGGTCGTCAAGTCCTTCCGCGTCCCAAAGATCGATAATCAGGTGACTGCCCGCGTAAGTCAGCCCATTTCGAGTGATGAAATGATCCTTGCGGTCTTCTTCCCGTAGGGGAATAGGAACCGGGACGGTCCTCGCCGGAGCACGAACCTTCACAGGCCGGACTCCATTGATCGCCGCCACACCGAGTCCGAGTCGAGCCATCCTGGCACCTACCCTCTCAAGAGTGTTGACACCTGTGGTACCTTTCACCTCGCAGATCGAGGTACCGCTAAGAAAAAAGCAGCCCGAGGAAGGGTCACTTCCGCGGCGCCGCTTTGTCCCGTTGCCGGGACAGGGCGAAATATATGCGTGTCGCCCCCCCATGCAAGAAGTTTTGTCATCCAACTGTCAATTTTTTCTAACGAGCGTCTGACGCGCACTGTCACATTTCTCCACCGACGCGACGTTTGCGCGTGCTTTGCAAGCGATGGACAGCGCGCGCGCGTGGCCCTATATCGGCGCGCTTCGCACGTTTTCAGCCTTAACAAAAAGGGAATCCGCCGATGGCGAAAGTCTTCAAAGAGCGACTCCACAAGGGTTACGCCCAGGCGCTCGAAATCGCCGGCAAGCCGCTCGTCGAGGAAAAGAGCCGCTACCAGCGCATCAAGATCTTCGACACGGTGGCGAACGGGCGCGTGATGACGCTTGACGATATCGTTCAGATCACCACGCGCGACGAGAGCGCCTACGCCGAAATGTTGACACATTTGCCGCTGTTCGAGCACGGCCAGGCCAGCCGCGTGATGATCGTCGGCGGCGGCGATCTGTCGATCGCGGACGAAGCGCTGAAGCACAAGAACGTGAAGGAAGTGGTGCTCGTCGACATCGACGACCGCGTGATCGAGCTCTGCCGCGAGTATTTCGCCGAGATCAACGCGAAGGCGTTCAAGGACAAGCGGCTCAAGATCGAAGTCGCCGACGCGTTCGAATATCTCGGCCGCGCGAAATCGAAGGGCCGCTTCGATCTCATCGTCGCCGACCGTCCCGATCCCGTCGGCCCCGGCAAGGCGCTGTTCGGCGAGACGTTCTACGACCGCGTCAAGGCGGGTCTCGCACCCGGAGGCTTTGCAACGTTCCAGACCGGCGTTCCGTTCTACCAGCCGTGGGAAATCACCGACGCGCTGAAGGAACTCTCCGAGTTCTTCCCGCATTCGGGACTCTATCTCACGGTCGTGCCGACCTATATCGGCGGCTTCATGGCGCTCTCCTGGGCGGGCACGAAGAAGCGTCTCGGCACGCCCGCCGGCATCGCGCGCGCGCGCAAAGCCTTTGCGCGTGCCAAGATGAAGACCGACTACTACAACCCCGCCATGCACGCCGCCGCCTTCGCACTGCCGGAGTGGATCAGACGATTGGTGCCGTAACGCTGGGACCGCCGACATCTTGTCGGCATGAGAAAAACTTCGCCGACCGATGCCGGCGTGACGCCGGCGGTCCCAGCAAGAAACGTCGGCAGCGGAGCATCTTGCCGGGACCGCCGACATCTTGTCGGCATGATGAAAACTTCACCGACCGATGCCGGCGTGACGCCGGCGGTCCCAGCAAGAAACGTCGGCAGCGGAGCATCTTGCCGGGACCGCCGACATCTTGTCGGCATGAGAAAAACTTCGCCGACCGATGCCGGCGTGACGCCGGCGGTCCCAGCAAGAAACGTCGGCGGCGGAGCATCTTGCTGGGACCGCCGACATCTTGTCGGCATCGAGAAGCCTTCACCGCCGCAGGCCGGCGAGACGCCGGCGGTCCCGGCAAGAAACGGCGGCGGCGGAGCATCTTGCCGGGACCGCCGACATCTTGTCGGCTTTGCATTACGCAGGCGGCAACACGGCCTCAAAGATCGCGCGTGCATCGCGTTGCGCCTGCGCGAGTTCGGCTTCGAGGGCCGCGAAATCGTCGGTGCCGCCGGCGCGCATGAGGCGCGCTTTCAGTCCGGGCGTGGCGGTCGCGGGATTGAGCGTGCCGTCGATGGCGATGCGCAGGATCTGCGTCAGCGATTGCTGAAAGCTCGCGGCATCGATCAGCGTCTCCGCGTCCTGATCGTCGAGCGCGCCCGCCTTGGCCAGCGCCTCGAGCGCTTCGATCGTGTTCGTGCGCAGAACCTCGGGCCGGCGCGGCGCATGTTCGAGTTCCAGCGCCTGCGTGATGAATTCGATGTCCACGAGGCCGCCGGCGGCGAATTTCAGGTCCCAAGGGTTGCGGCCGGGAAATTGGGCGGCGAGCTTGTCGCGCATCGCCCGCGCGTCTTTCGCCGTGTCGCTGCGCGCGGGGCTGCCCGAGAGTGCCGTGCGAATGGCGAGGGTCACGGTTTCGGCAAGCGCCGCGGGGCCGGCGACGACGCGCGCGCGGGTGAGGGCCAGACGCTCCCACGTCCAGGCTTCGTTCGCCTGATAGCGCCGGAAGGTCTCGAGGCTCACCGCAACCGGACCTTTGTTGCCGCTGGGCCTCAGCCGCATGTCGACTTCGTAGAGCACGCCCTCACCCGTCGGCACGGTGAGCGCCGAGATGAAGCGCTGGGCGAGCCGCGCGTAATAGGTCGAGACGGCGAGCGGCTTCGGCCCGTCGGACATGTCGACGCCTGCGGGCGCGTCGTAGACGAAGATGAGATCGAGATCGGAGCTCGCCGTCATTTCGCGGCCGCCCAGCTTGCCCATGGCGATGACGACGAATGCGCCGCCGGCGACGCGTCCGGCCGTCAGCGCGAGCTCATCTTCCACGATGCCCAGAAGACGCGTGATGATGCATTCGGCGATGTTCGCGAACGCAACCCCGATGACGGCGCTCGGCGCCTTCCCTTCGATGATCTGGACGCCGACGCGGAAGATCTGTTCGCGGGCAAAGCGCCGCGCGCTGTCGAGTGCGCCTTCGAAGCCGCGCGATGACTGGATTGACGCTTCCAGCGCGCGATCGAGTTCGTTCCTGAGCGGCAGCTTTTCCAGAAAATCGCGATCGAGCAGCGCATCGAGCGTTGCCGGCGCGCGCGCCATGTAATCGGCGAGGCGCGGCGCGGAGCCCGCGATCGTCGCCACGAGATCGAGAAGGTGCGGATTGGCCAGAAACAGCAAAAAGAGCTGGACGCCTGCCGGCAGCCGCGAAAGCACGCGGTCGAACTGCGCAAACGCGATGTCGGGATCGGCGGTCGCGGCAAAGGCATCGAGAAGCGGCGGCACGAGCTTGGTGAGCAGTTCGCGCGCGCGCGCGCTCCGCGTGGCGCGGATGCGGCCGTGATGCCAGCCGCGGATGGCGCCCGCCACGTGGCTTGGATCCTTGAAGCCCATGCTGGCCAGCGTCTCGGTCGTTTCGGGATCGTCCTCGACGCCGGTGAAGACGAGACTGCCCTTGGCGGTGGAGAGCGGCGCCTCGCGCTCGAACAGCCGCGCATAATGCGCCTGAACGGTCTCGAGCCGTTCGATGAGCGCCGCGCTGAACGTGGGCACATCCGGATAGCCTGCAAAGCAGGCGACATGCGCGAGGCCTTCCGGCGATTTCGGAACCGTGTGCGTCTGTTCGTCTTCGATCATCTGGAGACGGTGCTCGAGCATCCGAAGGAACGTGTAGGCCTCCGTGAGATCGGCGGCGACGTCGGATGCGACGAGACCGCGGTCGGCGAGCGCCGCGAGCGCGTCCAATGTGCCGCGCGGCCTGAGCGCCGGATTGCGACCGCCGAGGATCAATTGCTGGGTCTGCGCGAAGAATTCGATCTCGCGGATGCCGCCGCGGCCGAGCTTGATGTTGTGGCCGGCGACGGCGATGTCGCCAAACTTGCCATGCGCGTGGATCTGCCGCTTGATCGAATGGATGTCCTCGATGGCCGCGTAGTCGAGATTGCGCCGCCACACGAAGGGCTCCATCGCCTTCAGGAATTTTTCCGCGGCGACCGGATCGCCGGCGCAGGCGCGCGCCTTGATGAACGCCGCGCGCTCCCAGTTCTGCCCCATGCTCTCGTAGTAATCTTCTGCGGCCGCGGTCGAGATCGCGACTTGCGTCGCGCCCGCATCGGGCCGGAGCCTCAGATCGACGCGGAAGACGTAACCATCGACCGTCGTCTCCGCGAGCAGCCTGACGAGACCCTTGACGATGTCGACGGCTGAGGCGCGCGCATCGCCTTTCTTGGCGAACGGAAAGCGCTCGGTGTCGTAGAACACGATGAGGTCGACATCGCTCGAGTAATTGAGCTCATAGGCGCCGTATTTTCCCATGGCGAGAACGACGAGGCCCGTCTCCGCCTCCAAGCGCGCGAGATCTTCGGCCAGGAATCCCACGCGCTCGGCCGCGCGCTTCAGGAGAAACCGCAGCGCTTGGGCGACGGCGCTGTCGGCGAAGAGGCTGAGCGCCCGCGTCACGGCGGCGACGTCCCACAAGCCTCCCACATCGGCCAGCGCGACGATCAGGGCCGTTTGCCGCTTGGCGCGGCGCAGGATGGCCATGGCGGCGGTTTCGTCTTCTGCGCGCTCCACAGCGCCCACAGCGGCCTCGACGCGCGCGAGCGCCGCCTCCGGCCCGCTGATCACGAGCTCTGCGAGCGTCGAGCCCTCCCGCAACGCCAGACGCGCCAGAAACGGCGAGTTGCCGAACGTAGATTCGAAGACGGCCTGCGCCCGTGGCGGCGGAACAAATCCGTCCGCGGCAAGTGCTGCGAGCGTGCGCTCCGCGCGCGCGGGATCGAAGGGGCGCGGCAGCGGATGCGTGACGCCGGCAAAGGCATCCGTCATGCGGCCTCCTCTAGCAACCGGCCGCGTCTTTCAACTGCCCCGACGGCTTGAAGCGCAGGCTGCGCGAGGCTTTGACCTTGATCGATTCGCCGGTCTTGGGATTGCGCGCCATGCGTGCGCCGCGCCGGGTGATGGTGAACGTGCCGAACGTTCCGATCGGCAGCTTGCCGCGGCCCTTCATCGCCTTCAGCCCCGCTTCGATCGTGCCGAACACAAGCTCGATAGCGCGTTTCGCGTCCGCCTTGCTGAGATTGCCGCGTTGGGCTACGGCCTCGACGAAATCCGCTTTGCTCATGCTTCAGTCCGCAAATCACGATGTTGCAAATCAAGATATAGCCAAGCGCCGGAGGCGACGCCAATCCGAAATGCTCACGCCGATTTGCGTGCGCCGGTCTCGATGGGAAAGACGAGCGTCGCCTTCAGTCCCGGTGCGTTGTCCGCAAGTTCGAGACGGGCTTCGTGCATGCGCGCGACGGCGGCCACAAGACTGAGGCCGAGACCGGTGCCGGGCGAATTCCGGCTTTCTTCGAGGCGCACGAATCGCTCGAGCACGCGGGTGCGTTCGGCGGCGGGAATTCCCTGCCCGGTGTCGGCGACGGAGAGCGCCACGCCTTGCGGACGATCTTCGGCTGCGATCCGGATGCGCCCGCCGGCCGGCGTATATTTGATGGCGTTGTCGACGAGGTTGGCGAGCGCCTGCGATATCAGCCGCACATTGCCGCGGATGGGCGCGGGCCGGCCCGGCGCGATCTCAAGCGTAAGCCCCTTTTCTTCGGCGAGCGGTTCGTAGAGTTCGGCCACGCCTTCGATGACGTGGGGAAGATCAACGCGCGCCATGGCTTCGCGCACGGCGCCGGCCTCGGCTTCCGCGATCAGAAGCAGCGCATTGAATGTCGCGATCAACCGGTCCGTGTCGCCCACCGCGGCATCGACTTCGCGCGCCTGCGCACTTTCGGGATCGAGGTGCGCCGCGAGCCCCTCGAGGCGGTTGCGCAGACGATTGAGGGGCGTGCGCAGATCGTGCGCAATCGAATCGGTGACGTCGCGCATGCCGCGCATCAGCCGCTCGTTGCGGTCGAGCATATGGTTCAGCTCCTGCGCGAGCGCGTCGAGCTCGTCGCCGGCGCGCGTGACGGGAATGCGCCGCGAGAGATTGCCCGCCACGATTTCGCGGCTGGTGCGGTTGATGGAGTCGAGGCGCGAAATGAGGTTGCGGCTGATCAGCCCGCCGCCCAGAACGCCCAGGAGCAGCATAAGGCCGATGCTCCACGGCAGCGCCGTCGTGAAGATCCGCTCCGTCTCATAGCGTTCGTGCACGTCGCGGGCGACGAGCAGCTGGAAATCGCCGGTGAGGCGGAAGACGCGGCCGCGGGCGCGATAATTCTTGTCGTTCACGGTTCCGCGGCGGAAATCGAACTCCACAAATCCGTTGCGATAGGGCTCGGTCTCCGGCCACGCGTCGAGATTGCCGGCCATCGGATGGTGGTCGCTGTCCGTGAGGAGATAGAGGGACTGACCGCCGCTCCGCGAGCGCTCGATGATGCTCTCCGTGAGCCCGTTGATGCCGCCGCGCTCGTAGATCTCGTTGAGGCCGGTGATTTCCGCCTCGATCGTCTGATCGGTCTCGTCGTTGAGCGCGCGCGCGGTGTTCCAATAGGCGAACGCGACAATGGCAGCCGCCGAGATCGAGAACAATACGACATAGACGAGAACGATCCGGAACGCGATCGTCCGGACGAGACTAGGCGCGCGCACGGATCATGTAGCCCGCGCCGCGCACGGTGTGGAGCAAAGGCACATCGAACCCCTTGTCGATCTTGGAACGCAGCCGGGAAATGTGAACGTCGATCACGTTGGTCTGCGGATCGAAATGATATTCCCATACGCTTTCGAGCAGCATGGTGCGCGTGACCACCTGGCCCGCATGGCGCATGAGATATTCGAGCAGGCGGAATTCGCGCGGCTGCAGATCGATGTCG
>Ga0181525_10003368_pt1 | contig 12703 bp, 9 predicted proteins | sample PEATcosm2014_Bin_48_FD_121100 | JGI IMG/M metagenome (GOLD analysis project Ga0181525, IMG submission 121100) | Peatland microbial communities from MTU Mesocosm Facility, Houghton, MI, USA - PEATcosm2014_Bin06_10_metaG | ecosystem: Environmental > Terrestrial > Soil > Wetlands > Peat | place... | reverse complement strand
TCGATAAAAGTCTGCGTCTGATATTGGCCGTTGGTTGAACTGGGGATGAAATAATTTCCGTTGGGAAGCTTCAGCCTCAGGATATTGAGAGCGACAGGATTGATGTTTGATCCATCGCAGGCCACCTGCACTCCGCCCAGACCGATCTTTTCGCTATAAGTGGGTTGATTGCAAAAAGCCGCGCCCAGGGCTGCTTGAAAACCCGGCGCGTCGCGGTCGCCCAATGGAATGGGTGGAACGGTAGCGCCGCTCGAGAAGCCGGTGGGGTCCACTGCGTTCTTACTGGTGGTGTATTGGTAGGAGCCGAAGATAAACAGCTTATCCTTTTTGATAGGGCCCCCGATGACGCCGCCAAATTGATTCTGATCCAAGGGTTGTTTTCCAACTCCAGAACGATTCGCGAAAAAATCGTTGGCATTCAGGTCCGTATTGCGGAAGAACTCGAACGCCGTGCCGTGCCACAAATTGGTGCCGGACTTGGTGAGGACATTTACGTTCGCGCCTGGATTGCGTCCGTAGCCCGCATCATAGAGCGAGGTTTGAATCTTGAATTCGGCAATCGCGTCCGGACTGGGAATGCCGATCCCGCCGTAGAAGGACTGAATGGGACTGCCCCCGGCGATGGGTGTGATGGTGACGCCGTCCATCTGGTAGTTGTTATGGGCGGCATCCAAGCCGTTTACAAAGACGTCCTGCGAACCGTTTCCAGCCGCGGAAGCGTTGTTCACCGGCGCATTCACGCCCGCTACCAAGCTGATAATCTGCGTGTAGTTGCGGGTGGAGAGAGGCAGTTCGGATACCGCGCGCGTTCCTACCACGGTTCCGAGCGCGGAGCTGGCAGTCTGCAGCGGCTCAGCGTTAGCCGCCACAGTTACTTGTTCAGTTTGCGATCCCACTTCAAGACGGTGGTCCAGCACGGGCGTTTCGGTAACGTTCACCCGAACCGCGTCCACCTGGGCTGTTTTGAAACCGTTGGCTGAAAAAGTGACCCGGTAAGTTCCCGGAGGCAGCAAACTCAGGGTATAAGCGCCATCGCTGCTGGTTAGAGCGCTCCGAGTCTGACCGGTGTCGCTGTTGACCGCCGTCACCGTTACATTCGGGACCACCGCACCAGTAGGATCGGTGACAGTGCCGGTAAGAGCGCCGGTCCCGGCTGACTGGCCTGGCGCCAGAGACGCCAACCCCAGCAGGGAAAACCACAACAATGCAATCCGCTTCCAAGACTGCCACTTTGAATCTTCCATTATTCCCCCAACCAACGTAGTTGACGAAGGCGCCATCGTGCCAGACGCGACGCGGGTCAGGCGCCGCGACCTGCGTGCCGCAATGAAATATCTGGCGCTCATGTTTGCATTGGCAATGGCGCATTGGCAAGAGCGGACGCGTGAATAGAGGTGAACTTTAACGTGAAGGGAAAGCTGGAACCAAAATCCCAATTTCGATGTCCGAGGTCCAGCTTCCACTCACGTGAATTCACGCCTGTTCACCCCAGGTGGCCTTGCGGATCCACCCCACGGAGCCCCATCATCGATAGAGATCCACTAGTCCACGGAACAAGCTGACCCGGAATTACAGGAGATGATGGAATGAAATTTGATGCACGGGCTGTCGCCGCGCCGCTGCTGGTCGCAATCGGGGTGGCAGGGATCTTCGGCGAACTAGGGAGCGGTGGGGCACGAGGCGCTTCCAGCCCGCAGACCCTGGCGCCCAGATTTGAAGTGGACCCTATGTGGCCCAAACCGCTGCCGAATCATTGGATTCTGGGACACGCCGTGGGTGTAGCCATAGACGCTCAGGATCACATATGGATTGTGCATCGCCCCGGAACGCTGGAGCGCATGGAAGCCTACGCCGAGACCAATCCTCCTTCGGCCGAGTGTTGCAGCGCAGCGCCTCCCGTGTTGGAGTTCGATCAGGAAGGAAACCTCATCAACCACTGGGGCGGTCCCGGCCAGGGATATGACTGGCCTATTTCGATGCATGGAATCTCCATCGACCCCGACGGCAACGTGTGGATTGGCGGCAACGGCCGTGGCGGCCCGCCCACCAATACCACTCCCAACGCTGGCGACGCCAATTTCACAGCCAACGGCGCCATGGCGCCTTATCACGACTGCATGGTGCTGAAATTCACGCCGCAGGGCAAGTTTCTGATGCAGATTGGAAAAGCCGGGCAAAGCAAGGGCAGCAATGACGTCGCGAACCTGAAGGGTCCAGCCAAAATCTGGTTCGACGTGCCCACCAAGGAGGTCTACATCGCGGATGGATATGGAAACCGGCGCGTTATCGTGTTCGACTATCAGACCGGAAAGTACAAGCGGCATTGGGGCGCCTACGGCAAGCGGCCGGTGGATGGCGACATGGGGCCCTACGTGGCCGGCAGCAAGAATGAGCCGCAGTTCCGCACTCCGGTCCACAGCGTGGCGGTTTCCAACGACCGTCTGGTGTATGTGTGCGACCGCGTGAACGATCGCATTCAGATCTTCAAGCCGGACGGTACCTTCGTCGCCGAACATTACTATTACACCAACACCCTGGGCGACGGCTCCATGTGGGATTTGGCGTTTTCGAGGGATCCGGAGCAGAAATACATGTACGCCGCCGACGGGTCGAATGAAAAAATGCGAATCATGGACCGCAAATCCATGGAGATTTTGACCAGCTTCGGCGACGGAGGACGCCAGCCGGGAGAGTTTTACGCCGTTCACAGCATTGCCGTGGATTCAAAGGGAAATTTGTTTACCACGGAGACCTATGGCGGACGGCGCGTCCAGAAGTTCCTCTACAAAGGCTTGGCGCCGGTTACCTCGAAGGATCAAGGCATTTTATGGCCGCGAACGGCAAAGAGCCCGCTCGAAAAATAGCCTGCCAACGTGTGGTCGCGATTCCGGCGCGCGCGTGTGCGGCCAGCGGCTTTCGGCCTTTTTCGGTAGCCCGCGAGGTGATAAACTCGATACCGGTCCAAAGCCCTTAAGGAGGATACCCATGCTGAATCGTCGGGATTTTCTGAAAGCCAGTATCGTTTCGGCTGCCGCTTTTCGCGCGGCGCAAGCCATGCCCGGAGACAGGTTCCGTTGGGCGTGCACGTCGGGAATGTTCCGCAACATGGAAGGTCAACCGGACTCTACGCTCAAGACCATCTCCGATTACGGTTTTCAAGGCGTGGAAGCCACTCTGGAACTGGAAAAAACCTGCGGCAGCGCGAAAGAGCTGAAAAGCCGCATGGACAAATACAATATCGCCTGCGCCAATTACTGGGGCGGAGGGGAATACTACGATCCCCAGCATCCAGAAAAAGTTCGCGCCACCGTGGCCGACAACATCGCTTTGGCCCGGGACCATGTCGCCGTGTGCGGCGGCCGCGTCCTGAAAGTAAACCTCACCTGGCGAGACCTGACCGCCCATCCGGTTCCTAACTGGTGGACCACGGAAGAAATGGGAGTCCTGGCGAAAACGCTCAATGAAATCGGCAAAGGCTGCATGGATGCCGGAGTAAAATTCACCTTCCATCCGCATAACTGGACGCTGATCGATACGAATTCCGCCGAGGTGAAGCGCATCATGGATCTCACCGATCCGCGCTATGTGTTCATGGTGGCCGATACCGCGCACTTGAGCCTGGGCGGGACGGACCCGATCCAATTTGTGAACGATTGGTTCCCGCGTATTGGCGACGTTCACCTGAAAGATGTCATCGTCAAGTACAGTCCCGCGAAGTCCGGGTGGAAGGGTCCCGCGCCCAGCAAGGAAGAGCACGAAAGAGACAATCTGTACAAGCAGCTCGGAACCGGCGGCGTGGATTTTCCCGGTGTTATCGCAGCGCTGCGGAAGCACGGTTACGACGGCTGGGTGTCGCTGGACTTCGATCCACTGCGGCCCGGTGATGGGACCATCCCGGAAAACATGGCCTTTCGGCGCAAATACCTGATCGATAATCTGCATGCCTCGTTACGGGAAATGAAGAGCAATTGATAGACGGCCGGTGGCAGCCGGGTGCGAAACGCGCGGCCGGACGCTTCGGATTGGTCCGATCCGTGTATAATCTCCGTACGATGAAACTTTTGGTTTGCGCGGGCCTTTTCAGCACGCTTCTGGCGCAGGCCTGCTGGGCGCAAAACGCGCTTCCCGCGCCTGGGTTCCACCACGTTCATCTGAACTCGGTAGACCCCGACGCCGCCATCGATTTCTACGTGCGGCAATTTCCGAGTGCCGTGAAATCCAGTTTCGCCGGCCTTCCGGCGCTGAAGGCGGGTAACGTTTTCGTGCTGTTTACCAAGGTGAGCGCCCCGCCACCCACTCAGCCGCAAACCGCGCTATGGCATTTCGGCTGGCGCGTGCTCGACGTGCATAAAAATCTGGCGCTTTTCGAGCAGCGCAAGGTTCACCTGGTGCCGATGTTTACAACCGACGAGGGCGGTACGGTGTTCGTCAGCAGCGACACCTGGCCCGGCTACGCCGATACTTTCGGGCGCACCAAAGCGCAGATCGCCGACGCCAAGGCCAAGAACATGCAGCCCACCCACGGCCCGGGCTTTGGCTTTATCGAAGGTCCCGATGGCGCTCTCATCGAGTTCAACGGGAACGATACGGTGGAGCACTTCAATCACGTACACCTCTTCGAGCAGGATCCTTTCTGCGCGCGCCTTTGGTACCAGCAGCATCTCGGCGGCAAGCCTACTTCGAATGCCGGACCAGCGCCGCTTACCGCGGCCAATTGCAAGGTCCCGCGACCCGAACGTTCCTGGGTTTCCCTGGAGCAAGGCGGCATGCTGCGCCAGCTTGCCGGCGTCACTTTTGACGACATACAGGTGATCTGGCATGTCCAGCAGCACGACGAGACGCCGCTCGCCCCCAGCCGCGGCCAAGTGCTGGATCACTTCGCGCTTAGCGTGGCCAATCTGGACGCCTGGATGGCCAAGCTGCAGCACGAAGGCGTGACGTTCTTGACTAAGCCCTACCCGTTGGGCAACACACGCGCCGTGATGATCGAAGGGCCCAGCCGCGAGGCGATTGAGCTGGTGGAAATAAAATAATCGCCCCGCGTACCGCCTAGCGCGCCATAGGGCAGGCTAACATCGAAGGCGGGTTCGAGGCCCTGCTACTCGTCGTGCATGTTTATAGAGAGAACGATAATGGCCAAGAAATCATCCGCATCATCTCAGCCCGCGAGCTGAAAAGCATGACCTCCGAAGATATCAACACCAGGAAGTGGAGTGAAAAAGATCGGCCGTCGCTGCGCAGAATCGCGCAACGCCAGGCGGCTGGCGACGACTCCGGGATTAATCTCGACGATATCACCCATCTGACCGAAGAGCAGTGGAGCGGGGTAATGCGCTTCCGCGACAGAAAGCCCAGGGTGGCTGTGCGGCGGGCGGTAAGGCCGAGCTGCATCGGAGCGGTGGATCCGAGTGGATAATTTTCCTGCGATGAAAATTCTGGTTTGGGCCTGCCTTCTCAGTGTGGTCTCGGCGCTAAACGCGCAGACCCAGGCCTCGCTTCCCCCGCCCAGCTTTCACCACCTGCACCTGAACTCCCTCGATCCCGACGCCGCCATCGCGTTTTATGTGCGCCAATTTCCGAGCACCGCGAAATCCAGCTACGCTGGACTGCCCGCGCTGAAGGCCGGGAATGTCTATGTGTTGTTCACCAAGGTGAACGCCCCGCCTCCCACCGCGCCCCAGACCGCGATCTGGCATTTCGGCTGGCACGTGGTGGACGAGCACCAGAGCCTGGCGACGTTTCAGCAGCGCAAGGACGTCCACCTGTTGCCGCTTTACACCAGCGACGAAGGCGGCACGGTGTTCGTCAGCAGCGACACCTGGCCAGGTTTCAACGGATCCCTGGGCCGCACCAAAGCACAAATCGCGGACGCCAAGGCGCAGGGTATTCAGCCCACTCACGTCGCCGGATTCGGCTATCTGGAAGGTCCCGATGGCGCCCTGATCGAATACCAGGGCGACATGCCGGTGGAGCGCTTCAATCATGTACACCTTTTCGAAAAGGACCCTTTCTGCGCCCAGCTTTGGTACCAGCAGCACCTCAATGCCCCACCGCCCGCGGGAGGCAAGCAGGCGGCGCTCACCGAAGCCAATTGCAAGGTTCCGCGCCCTGAGCTTTCGTGGCCCTCGCTAGAACGCGCTGGTATGTTGCGCCAGCCCGCGGGCGTCACTTTCAGCGATGTGGCGCTCACCTGGCACGTGCCGCAGGACGAACGCCCGCTGGCAGGCACCCGAGGTCATCTGTACGATCACATTGGGCTGGGCGTAGCCAACCTGGATGCCTGGATCGCGAAATTACGCGGGGAGGGAGTCAAATTTCTAGAGCAGCCCTACCCGCTGGGCGATACGCGCGCCATCATGATCGAAGGTCCCAGCGGCGAAGCGCTGGAATTAATCCAGGTCCAATAGCGATACAGAACAGACCCGGATGCGCGAACTGCCGCTGAACGGCCGTAACCGATTCGGTCGCTGGTTCGCGGCCAGGCGGGCGAATTTTTCCAGCGGCACGCACATCGATCAGCAGCGCGGAGCTCGTTACCCGCGGCGGCGGACGGGAGCGCTTCCCATCCGCCCGCGCCCAGGCCGATTTGGAGCAATGCTCGCCGGTCCATTCACTGGTTCTCCTCCGCCCATATCGCCCATCGCTTTTCTTGGAATTCGGCCGATAAGTTTGGTTTGAGCCGCCATCAGGGACTTAATTAGACCAAAACGATGAACTTCCGCTGGAATATTTCCAACCGCACCATTATCCTGGCCTGCGCGGCGGTAGCGATTACAGCCATCGCTAGCCAGGTTCTGCAACGCTCGATCATCCGCAGCCAGGGGATCGCGCTGGAGGAAAACGCGATGCGAAACCTGGTTCTCTCGGCAGAGAACACCCGGGATAACATGAGCGCGCTGAATGCCGGGAATGCTTTCGATCGCAAGGCGCTGCTGGCGGAATTTCGCGCTGCTTCAGATTTTCGCTCCACGCACTTCTACAACACCATCCCGGTGGTGGCGGCCTGGAAAACCATCCAGAAAGTCGCCGGCCAGGAGGGTTACGCGTTTCGCACGCCTTCGTTGAACCCCCGCAACCCGGCGAACGCGCCTACGCCGGAGGAAACCCGGATTCTGAACGAGCTGGCGCAAGGCCGGTTGCGGGAGTACTTCGCCGTCGATCGCGAGAAGAACCAGATTGTTTATGCGCGCCCCATCCAACTGGGTCAGGACTGTCTGGAGTGCCACGGAACCCCCTCCGCCGGGAACAAAACTGGAAAGGACGCGGTGGGATTCAAGATGGAGGGCTGGCATAGCGGGGAGATGCACGGCGCGTTCGTGTTGCGCACCACTCTGGACCAGGTGGACAAAGAGGTGCTGGCCGGCATGACGAAATCGTTCCTGTGGCTGATGCCGATCGCTCTTTTACTCGGTTTCTGGGCGTTCCTTAGCATGCGGCCGGTGGGGCGCGCGCTGAAGACCACAGTCCGGGCGCTGGAAGACATCGCGAAGGGAAATCTGACGCACGAGTTCCCCCAAGCGGTGAGCGACGATGAAGTGGGCGACATGACCCGGGCGATGCGGAACATGTCCGGCCAGTTGCGCAGCATGATCCACGGAATCTCTGAAACCGTGGGCGTTCTCCTGTCCACTTCCACTGAACTGAACGGCGACTCCAACAACGTTTCAAGCGGCTCCTCGGAGGTCTCGGAGAAGGCGCATTCCTTGTCGGTTTCCGCCGAAAAGATGTCCGCCAACATCCAGTCCGTGGTGGCGGCCGTCGAGCAGGCGGCGAATAATCTAATGTCGGTATCGTCGAGCGCCGGCGAAATGACCGCAACGATCGGCGAAATTGCCCGTAATTCCGAGAAAGCCCGTTACATTACCAGCGCCGCCACCCACCAGGCGAAAACCGCTACCGAGCAGATGAGCCTGCTGCGCCAGGCGGCCCAGGAGATCGGCAAAGTGACGGAGGCCATCAGCGAGATTTCCGCTCAAACCAACCTGCTGGCTCTCAACGCAACCATTGAGGCCGCCCGGGCCGGCGAGGCCGGCAAAGGTTTCTCGGTGGTGGCGAACGAGATCAAGGCCCTCGCCAAGCAGACCGCCGACGCCACCGAGGATATCAAAGAGCGGGTCGGCAGCGTGGAGTCTTTCGCCACCACGGGCGTCTCGGCGATCGAGCAGATTTCCGGCGTCATCGGCGAAGTTACCGAGATCGTTTCTTCGATCGCCGCGGCGATCGAAGAGCAGGCCACGGTGACCAAAGATATCTCGCGTAATATCGGGGAGGCTTCCAACGGAGTGCGGGATGTAAACCAGCAGGTGGCGGAGTCCTCGCTGGTCACTCGCGGCATGGCGGTGGAGGTCGCGGAAGTGGACAAAGTGGCGGGGCTGATGGCCCAAGGCGGACGTCACGTGGAGTCCAGCGCCGCCCGGCTCTCCGCCATCGCCGCCACTCTTCAGTCCTCGGTGCAGAGTTTCCAAACGTAAGCCCGGCCGAAGCGGTCCGCTGCTCCGGGTCCCTTCCCGTCCGATCGGCTCAGCGGTCCTCCGCTCGATCCTGTGACTTTCTTAGGACAGACTTTTCCGCTTTTACCCTAGGCGAAATTCGAGGACTGCCGATAAAGGTAGGTGAGGATGGAGATGCGGCGGCCAAAGCTTTTGAACAGAATTTAATGGAGCTTGTCAGGAGTTCATGCAGCCCATCATGACGGCAGCCGCGTCCAATTATGGGACCCTTCGCCTCGATGAGATTCTCCTCGATGATATATTGAGAGTCATTCGCTAGTCCATGCCATTCCAGATTCAACCGGTTAAGGAATTCCTGGTCCGTCCCGCTTTGCCATCGGCCATTGCTCGGATGAGCGATCTGGCTTATAACGTCTTCTGGAGCTGGGACCACACGGTGCGATCCCTGTTCCGCCGCCTGGATTCGGCGCTGTGGAAAAACTGCGGCCATAATCCGGTTCTCATGCTGGGACGAGTCCCGCAAGCCACGCTCGAACGGGCCGCGGCGGATTCTCGGTTTCTAGCCGCTTATCGCCGGGCCTGCGAGCGTTTTTCCAGCTATCTGGAACGTCCCGAGCTAACCGACGATCGGCTGATCGCTTATTTCTCCATGGAGTACGGCCTGGTGGAATGCATGCCCATCTATAGCGGCGGATTAGGGGTGCTCTCGGGCGACCACTTAAAGGCGGCCAGCGATGGCGCGGTTCCGCTGGTGGCGGTGGGCCTGCTCTACCAGAAAGGCTATCTCCAGCAGTCCCTCAATCCGGATGGATGGCAACAGGAGCGCAACCCCATCAACGACTTTTACACGCTTCCGGTGCGGCCGGTCCGGGACGACAATGGCAAGGACGTGATGGTCTCCGTGAAACTGCCCGCCGGGACGGTTTTCATCAAGATCTGGAGCATCGACGTGGGCCGCGTGAAGCTGTATCTGCTGGACACCAACATCCCGGAAAACGAGCGCAGCGAGGATCGCGAAATCACCGCGCAACTTTATGGCGGCGACAGTTTTACCCGCATCCGGCAAGAAATTGTTTTAGGCATAGGCGGCCTGCGGGCGCTGGACCGGCTCAACTTCAAACCTTCGGTATGGCACATGAACGAAGGTCACTCGGCATTTCTGTCCATCGAGCGCATGCGCCGGTTCATCAAGGAGTACAAGCTTACTTTCGATGAAGCCTTCGAAGCCTGCCGGTCTAACAGCGTCTTCACCACGCATACTTCTGTTCCGGCCGGCATCGATCTTTTCGATCCCGGATTGCTTTACGATTATTTTGGCGAGTATTGCCTGGAGAGCGGAATTCCTTTTGAAAAATTCCTGGCCTTGGGGCGATACCGTCCCGAGAATCATCACGAACCCTTCTCCATGGCGATATCGGCCATTCAGACCTCGGCGTTTCGCAACGCCGTGAGCAGCCTGCACCGCCAGGTTTCTCAGGAAATGTTTCAGGAGCTGTGGCCGAACCTGCCGGTTTGGGAGGTGCCGATCACCTCGGTGACCAACGGCGTGCATCTGCTGACCTGGCTGAACGGCGATCTCGCCCAGCTCTACGATCAGCACCTGCAGCCGGACTGGCGGGAGCGCAATTCGGACCCGCGCATCTGGGACATGGTGGAGGATATTCCGCCTCAAGAGCTGTGGGAGGCTCATCGCCGCCGCAAACGGTACCTGGTTTCGTTCGTGCGCGAACGCGCCATCACCGCGGCCGTCTCGCGCAAAGCCCCGGCCGCCGAGCAACGCCGTTTGGCCGAGGCGCTGGACCCCGATACCCTCACCATCGGCTTCGCGCGCCGGTTCGCAACTTATAAGCGAGCCACCTTGCTGTTCCGCGACGTGGAACGCTTAAAGCGGCTGCTGATCAATCCGGAGCGGCCGGTGCAGGTTGTAATCGCCGGAAAGGCCCACCCGCGCGACCTTCCCGGAAAAACCCTGATTCGCGAAATTGTCCAGCTCTCGCGCGCGCCGGAGATCGCCAAACACATTGTTTTCGTCGAAGACTACAGCATCGAAGTGGCCCGCGAGCTGGTGCAGGGCGTCGATTTATGGTTGAACACGCCCCGGCGCGGCGAAGAAGCCTGCGGAACCAGCGGCATGAAGGCCGGAATCAACGGTGTGCTGAACCTCAGTATCCTGGATGGCTGGTTCGATGAAGGTTATGAGATCTCCGGAGGCTGGGCCATCGGGGACCGGGAACCGTACTCCGAAGACCAGGATGAAATCCACGCCCGCGCCATCTATTCCATACTCGAAAACGAGATCGTACCCACCTACTACCATGACCGCGAGGGCGGCGTCCCGGTGGACTGGATGCGCCGGGTGAAGCAATCCCTCATGCACCTGAGCCACCAGTTCAACTCCGGACGCATGGTGGGTGAGTACCTCTCGCAACTCTACGAGCCCGCCCATCAGGCATATGCGGAGGTGGCCCAGAATTGCTTCCAGCCGGCGCGTGATCGGGCCGGTTGGAACCGGCGCGTGCAGGAAGTATGGGACAACGTGACTTTTGTGGAGATCGGCCCTGGGCCCGATCTGTCCGTTCTCACCGGGCTACCCATTCCAGTACGCGCCGTAGTGAATCTGGCCGGGCTTTCGCCCAAGGATGTTCGCGTGGAAGCTGTCATCGGCCGCATCGGCGTGAGCGGGCATCTGGAGGAAACCCAGGTGATGACACTCCCCGCCGTGGAGCCGGCCGGCAACGGATATGTGTTCCTAAAAGAGTTCGTGCCGCATCAAACCGGAAGGCTGGGTTATTCACTGCGAATTAGTCCGAATCACTATGACGATCCTCTCACCAGGCCCTGCAACTCTTTGTTGAAATGGAGTGCGGGTTGAAACTGGTACGTATAACCCTTAGTACCGGCATGAAAATGTCACCGCATCACGGTGAGATTTCAGTAGCTTCTGGCGTGGATTCGTGGTACATAGTTATTTAGGCGCAAGCGGGACCATGTCTTTTCCAGCTTTAGCCGGTTCCCGCAGCTAATCCTCCGCATTGATCCCCCAGCTCACAAGCCGCGCGGGGCAGCAGATGAGTGGACCTGTGCTGAACACTCGCACAGGGCGCGCTGCGAGAGCCCGAGATCCAGGAGTCTAATTTATTCATGGACGACGACCGTAAGTACCGACAACGGGGCTACATGGACACCAACGGTGGGTCCAGAGAGCGCCAGTCCCCCGATCGCGCCAAGCCCTCCGGTCCGCGTCCACCCATCGACGTCACCGGACCAAGGCTCCCTCGGCTGCTTCAAAACGTGGTGGCGGCCCGTTGTTTCAACTGTTCCACAGCGCTCGCAACGGATGTCGATTGGAAGGGCAAGTGTCCGAAATGCGGCGTCGCCTTACACTGCTGCAAACAGTGCGCCCACTTTGAGCCTTCCACGCGATTCCAATGCCTGAAACCCGTGCCGTTGCGTATCGCGGTGAAGGATCAGGCCAACGAGTGCGATCTGTTCAAGCCTCGCGTAACGGTGGCGCGCGACTCCGCTCCTGGGAATAACCATAATTCCGCCTCCGCTCCCCAGCAAGTTCCGCGAACTCCCACCGACGCTCGCGCCGCCTTTGATAATCTTTTTAAGAAGCAGGGATAAACTCGAAATTCAAGCTGAGCTCAGTTCAAGAAGCGACCCGGCTGTCCTCAGAAGCCCCAGAAACAGAAGAAGCCCCAGAAACAGAAGAAGCCCCAGAAACGGAAGAAGCGGCGCCGGGAACGGAACTTTGAAGATTGGTCACCGGCCCTAAAAAGAAATCCATCGCCTTTCCGATATAGTCCTTCAACTCTCCGCGCTTCACTACCGCGTCCAGAAAGCCGTGCTGCAACAGGAACTCGCTGGTTTGAAATCCGGCGGGAAGCTTTTGCCGGATAGTCTGTTCAATGACGCGCGGTCCCGCAAATCCAATCAAAGCCCCCGGTTCGGCGATGTTCAGATCGCCCAGCATCGCGAAGCTGGCCGTCACCCCGCCCGTGGTGGGATCGGTCAAAACGCTGATGTAAGGCACACCCGCCTCGTCCAGGCGCATCAATGCGGCTGAGATTTTCGCCATTTGCATCAGACTGACCGCGCCTTCCTGCATGCGCGCCCCGCCGGACGCAGAGATAATAATCAAAGGAATTTTTTGCTCCAGCGACCGTTCGATCGCGCGGGTGATCAGTTCGCCCATCACGGCCCCCATGCTGCCGCCTAGAAAATTCGGCTCCATCGCGCAGATGTGGACG